>Ga0187848_10001385_pt1 | contig 20731 bp, 7 predicted proteins | sample June2016WEW_4_40_FD_132424 | JGI IMG/M metagenome (GOLD analysis project Ga0187848, IMG submission 132424) | Peatland microbial communities from SPRUCE experiment site at the Marcell Experimental Forest, Minnesota, USA - June2016WEW_4_40 | ecosystem: Environmental > Terrestrial > Soil > Wetlands... | reverse complement strand
GCCGCCGCCTCGGCTTCCTGGATCTGCCGCATGTGGTTCTCGAATTCCGTTTGCCGGGCCTTGCCGGCGCGGATGGCCTGCTGGAGCTGCCCGAGCAACTGGTCGCGAAGCTCCGGCCGGATCTCGGGCAACTGCCGGAGCTGCTCGGTCTTGTCGCGGAGGTTGGCCAGGGCCTTGGCGGGGTCGGTCCCCATGGCGGCCCGGGCCTGGTTGATCACAGCGGTGACCTCCATCTGCGTGGCTTGCTCGGCGGCGGAGATCCGCGCGCTTTCGGCCCCGACAATAGCGCCTTCGCCGGACCCGGAGGGTGCCCCGGCAGTGGGCAGGTTGCCGACGAGGTTCAAGTCGTTGGCGGGGCCGGCAGGCGGCAGGTTGTCCGCCGGTGCGGGCGGGGCCGCGGCGGCGGCTGGAGCCGCCCGCCGCTGGGCCAGGCTGTCGCGGAGCGCCGTGGCCTCCGGGTCGCGCGGATCGCGGCGGAGGGCCTCGGTGTTGAGCTTGTCGGCGCCGTCCAAGTTGTTGGCGGCCAGGGCTGACCGGGCCAACTGGTCGAGGTTCCGGCCCCCGACCAGCAGGTTTTCCCGCGCCTGCTGGAAGCTCGCCGTATCGACCAGCGGCAGGCTCACCCCGCCGTCAATCCGCCCCTGCTCCACCATCGGCCGCAAGTAGCCGTTGGCGCTGTTGGAATGGACCGCCGGGAGGTCCCAGTCGAGCGTCTCCGGCCCGCTCGGCCCCTCGACGCCCATCGCCAGTTTCTGCGCCCCGGTCGCCTTGCTCGTTCCCACCAGCACGGTGTCGCGATCGCTCCGCAGCGGCGGGAGGATCTTGGGATAGACTTCGGTGCCCTCGGGCCATTTGGCCTGGCCGGTGGACCAATAGACCGGGGCGTGGGCGGCGGATGCCAGCATCCCGCCGACCTTGCCGGAGGTCAGGTACGCATTGTCTTCGATCGCCGTCCCGCCGGTTCGGCCGGCCAGCGCCCAGAGCATCGGCTGGTCGATCCGCGGACCGATCGCATAGCTGAGAACCGGAGTCCGCTCGGCCACGAGGCTCGCGACCAGCTTCTCGAACTGCTCGGGGGCCAGGGCATTGGCGCGGCTGGTGCCTTCGCCGATCAGGACGATGGCACGGGCGGCCTTCGAATCCCCCCGGTAGCTCTTCTCCGCGGCCAGCAGGGCGCCTTCCAGGTCGGCGGCCCCCAGCGGCACACGCTGCCGGAGCCCGGCCATCGCCTGGGCCGCCTCGGGACTATTCGGGGCGACGAAATCCTTGGTGATCGACACCGCATGGAGATCGTACGCCATGATCTTCACGCGATCGCCGGGGTCCAGGCCGGCCAGCGTCGCCTGGACGGCCTCCAGCGATTTCTCGCGATATCCGCCCACTTGGCTCGCCGCCGAGCTGAACAGGATGACGACGTCGCGCGGGCCGGGCACCACGCGGAGCGCGGCCGCCGGCGCCGCCCGCAAACTCAGGGCGAAGTAGTTCGTCCCATCGGGCTGGGAGAACCCTACCATGCGAGCCGCCTCGCCGCTCCTGGGGGCCTCTTGCTCAGTGCCGCCCACGAGAGCTACGCCCTCCAGCACGGCCGCGACCGTCAATCCGACTGCCAGAATTCGCCTTCTCATGATCCAATTCTCCGTTCTCAAGGGGAATCACACCCACCCCGACACCCGGACACGCACCGGCCCGCGGGGCTATCGCCAATCTGAACCTGTCGCCCGTGCAACCAAGAAAAAAAGCCGACGTGGCGGAACGCCCTGGGGCGTTCGACCACGCCGGCTTACTCTGCAACAAACCCCCCGGTAGAGCCGGGGTGCTCTTTGACTAGTCGTCCGACGAATTCGCTCGCAAAGCCGCGGTCCAGTGGGCCGCGACTATTCCAGCCCCCTCATTGTACAGCGCCAAGCGGCAAACGCAACAGGGTTTTTTCCTTTCTGCCGCATTTGGTACCGTCGGTGCTCTAGGCAGCTTGGAGGCTGTCCGGAAAGCAAGTCGTTGTCAGGTAACGCTTTGCATCCAAGGGCCTGAACAAGAGTGCCCTTGGCGACCAGATACTGCTGGTCACCACAACCCTAAGACCATCGTGAACTCTTGCGGCAACCGTTTGCAGTGGCCCGGTTCTCTGGGTAGAATCGCTTGCCTGACCGCGACGGGCTTGAAACCGCCCCATGCGGCTGCGACCCTCCCGTGCCGAAGGCCCGCACACCAGTTCAAGCCGTGAACCCTTCCCAACAATCGCACCCTCAAGGAGTTACGACGATGCCGCGCAACATGCTGCGACAAGTGACGGTTGCAATTCTCATTCTGACGGGCCTCGCCGCGGTCGCGTCGGCCGAGGTGAAACTGGCCGGTGTGTTCGGCGACCACATGGTCTTCGAGCGCGAGGTCGCCGTGCCCGTCTGGGGCTGGGCCGATCCGGGCGAAGCCGTGACCGTGACGCTGGGCGGCCAAACCCGGACCGCCACCGCCGCAGCCTGCGGAAAATGGTCGGTGCGGTTCGACGCCCTCCAGGCCGGCGGCCCGCTCCAACTCCAGGCGAAGGGCAAGCAGAACACGGTCGCCCTCAGCGACGTGCTGGTGGGCGAAGTCTGGCTCTGCTCGGGCCAGTCGAACATGGAAATGTCGGTCTGGGGCGTAGCGAACAAGGAGGCCGAGATCGCCGCGGCCAAGTATCCGCAGATCCGGATGTACTTCATCGACCACGTTCCGGCCAAGGAGCCGCAGGCCCGGCGCAACGGCCATTGGTCCGTGTGCAGCCCGCAGAGCGTGGGCGGCTTCTCGGCCGCGGCCTACTTCTTCGGCCGGGAGCTTCACAAGCAACTGGGCGTGCCGGTCGGCCTGATCAATTCGTCCTGGGGTGGCACGCCGATACAAACCTGGACCAGCATCAAGGCGCACGAGGCCGTGCCCGAGCTGAAGCCGATGGTCGCCGATCTCCGCCGGCAGGAGGAATTCTACGCGAGCGGAAAAGCGAAGGCGCAGTTCGAGAAGCAGTTGGCCGACTGGGAGAAGGCGGCCGCGGCGGCCAAGGCCGGCGGAAAGCAGTTCAAGGACCAGCGGCCGCAGCCGCCGCAGGATCCGGCGCTTTCGCCCTGGGCTCCCGCGGCGCTGTACAACGGCATGATCGCCCCCCTGGCCCCCTACGCCATCCGCGGCGCGCTCTGGTATCAGGGCGAATCGAACGCCGGCTCGCCCATTTACGGCATTCAACTGGCGACCATGATCGCCAACTGGCGCGACGACTGGAAGCAGGGCGACTTCCCGTTCCTCTCCGTCCAGTTGCCCAACTTCATGGGCCGGCAGACCCAGCCCTCCGAGGCGGTCGGCGGCTGGCCCTTGGAGCGCGAGCAGTTCCTCAAGGCGCTCGACACGGTGAAGAACGCCGGCATGGCCGTCACGATCGACATCGGCGAGGCCAACGACATCCACCCGCACAATAAGCAGGACGTCGGCAAGCGGCTGGCCCAATGGGCCTTGGCCAAGACCTACGGCAAGGACGTTGTCGCGTCGGGGCCGCTCTACAAGTCGAGCCGCCGGGAGGCCGGCAAGATCGTCGTCGAGCTGAATTACGTCGGCGGCGGCCTGGCCGCGCGCGACGGCGGCAAGCTGACCGGTTTCGCCATCGCCGGGGCGGACAAGAAGTTCGTCTGGGCCGACGCCCGGATCGTCGGCGACACCGTGGTCGTGTCGAGCCCCGCAGTCGCCTCGCCGCTGGCGGTCCGCTACGCCTGGGCGAACAACCCGCCCTGCAACCTGGTCAACAAGGCGGGCCTGCCCGCCTCGCCCTTCCGCACCGACGACTGGAAGTAGTGCCGCGAGCGGTGCGGCGGGGCGGTAGAATCGCGCTTGTGGCGGGGAAACACCTTGCCCGCCCTGCTGCCGCTCCGCCGCAGACTCAGAGTTTGTCTCGGTCCCCATCCGCTACTTCTGGAGCACGCGAGCGGCACGTGCTGCAACCAGTTGACAAGGCAGACAATAGTCGGCCCGCGGCCGCCCCGGTGGAAAGGACACCTGCTCATAGGCCGTCAGGTGCCCTTCGGCCTGATGATACGCAACATGGCCGTACAGGCTGAAGAGAAAGTCCTTCTTGCGTCCCAGCGACCACAGGCCGGAGAGGTAATCGGCCAGCGGCCAGTCGTCCAGGTGGCCGGCGAACCGCGTCATGCCGCAGAATTGCCCTCCGGCCGAAAGGCGCGCCGCCACGATCCGGTTGGCGAGGTCTGCCGGCAGGAGGCCGCTGGAGAGCAGCTCGGGCCAGTAGCGGTAGTTGGTGTAGGAGGCAACGTCCGCCGCGCCGGCCAGGCGCGAGGGTCTCGCGAGCGGCTCGACCTGCGGGGGCAACCACCAGTCGGACGGATCGGCGGGCCACGTCGCGCGGATGGCGCGCAGTGTATCTTCGGCCAACGCCGCAGAGACTCTTCTTACCGTGGAAATTGCGGTCGTGGGAGCAGCCTTCCGGCGCCGGCACAGATCGGCCCAGCGCCGCAGACCCTTGGCGACCCAGGCGTTGTTGTGGAAGTACCTCCCCGTGTCCTTGCGGGTGTCCGCTTCAGGCACCCCGGCGATGAGACTGCCGGCTTTGGCCGCCGCAGCCCGGAGTTGCAGGAGGAACTCGGCCATGCGATCCAGGGCCGCGTATCCCGCCGCCCACCATCCCGCCGTACCGGCCCTTTCCTCCAGCAACGCGGCCGTGTGCAGAAGTTGGCCGTACTCGCTGAGGGACGGTCCGTAGTATTTGATCGTGCCGGTTTCCCGCACGAAATTCGCCAGCCAATAGCGGAATAGCTGCGCGGCACGCCGGCCCATGCCCCAAGCCGACAGCGCGTCGACCGCCGCAATGATCGTGGGCGGAAACCCGTCGTGTACGTCCTGTGCATAGGTCCCCACGCCGTACTTGGGATGGTCGCCGCGAAAGGTCGCGTCGATGTGGGCCAGTCCTGTCTTGACCGACAGGTCCAGGAACGGGTGGCCCGTGTTGACCGGCGGGGCCGGCTGGAGCCGCCTGATATTTTCGGCAATGACCTGCGGATCGAAGGCCGGCTTCCCCACGGCGCGGGGGAACAGGGCAAGGATCCGGTCGAGGTCCGGCCGGCCGGGAATCATGCTGTAGACGGGATCCTGAAGTGCCGTGCTCCAGTCGGTCTTGGGCAGTTCGCCGGCCACGGAAGACGCAGTCCAAGCCGAGAGCACGCCGGTCGCCGAAACCGCCGTGCAATGTTCGATGAAACCGCGGCGCGTCATGTTCGATTTCATCATGCCCCCCCCAGCAAAGCACGAGAACCGCTCCTCGTGCCATCCAGAGGATACCTCTGCAAAGCAGGGAATGGAAGTGGCGACTGGCCACCTGCCGGATGCCAAAGGTTGCCGCCGGGACAAGCAGCGATCAGGGGTTGTGAGCAGATCAAGCCATTCGTCCGTCGAGCAGCCGCCGCCAGAGCAAGGGCCGGCCGGCGCGGCAGATCGAGCAACAGGCCTTGCGGACCTTGCGGCAGCCGGCTTGCGCCCGGAAACTCTCGGGCTTTCTGGACGGCCGTGTCTTCGACAAGCCGGAGGGCATCCCCACCGTCAATTGAAGCTCTCGAAAGCGTCGATCAGGGCCCGCACCGTCGAGGCTCGTCGCCGGGGAGGCCAGCGGCCTCGACGCCCGCTCAGGTTCGCACGCCGGAGAATCCCGCCCCGATTGGTCGGGCCTGGCAAGCTTTCCTGGCGGACCGTAATGTAGCCGGCACACGCCGTGTGCCGGATTCCGCACACGGCGTGTGCGGACTACATTGCCAAGAAATCTTGCTGCCCCGATTGGTGGGGTAGTTGACGGCACCGCAGTGGGTAGCTATACTAACAGCCGTCTCGTGCCTTGGCTGCAAGGCCCTGCCGGAGGGTGTCTCGGGTCGTTGCCCGTTGAAGCGGCTGCTCGGTTCTCGGATACGAAGGGGTGTCCCCTGGGGATCGAGGATGAGCGCATGAAATCGCTTGTTGAAGGCACGAAAAGCACTCGTGGCACTTCCGGCTGTCTTGTGCCTGCCCAGGAACAACTTGTGGTGCAGGCGTCTCGCCTGCCCGGGCAGCCGGGACGGCCGTACCACAGGAACGCGTGGGTGATCTTCCTGGCCGCCCTCGGTCTCATGGCGATCCTGGCCGTCCGCCCCGTTCCCGCGCAGGCCGCAACGTACTCTTGGACGCACTCGGCCGGCTCCACGGGCGACTGGTCGTTGAAGACCAACTGGGGCGGGACCCTGCCGACCGGTAGCGACGACGCGTATATCGTCAACGGTGGGACTGCGACCGTCGCCACGACGGCAGACACCTGTTATAACCTGTGGCTGGGCGGCGCCACGGGGAGCGGAACCGTGCAAATGACCGGAGGCAGCCTATCGTTCGCTCAGAGCGGCAGTTGGTGCGTGGTCGGCGACTCCGGCACGGGGACCTTTACGCAATCCGCCGGGACCGCTACGTTCTCCACCAGCGCTCACAGCATCCTCAGCGGAGTTTACCTCGGCTACAATGCCGGTTCGCTGGGAACGTACAACCTCAGCAGTACGGGCCAGTTGTTTGCTCCCTACGAGTTCGCGGGCGTTGCCGGCACCGGAAACTTCACGCAGTCCGGTGGCACCAACACAGTCTGGGGTGCTCTCTATCTCAGCCCCTTCGACTCCTCCGGCATCGGGACGTACAACCTCTATGGCACGGGCCAATTGTTGGCCGGATCCGAGTACGTGGGCTTCGGCGGCGCGGGAAGCTTCACGCAGTCGGGCGGAGCCAATACGGCCTTCAACAGCGTTCTTGGGGCGGGCTACCTCTACCTGGGCGACAGCAGTTCGTCGGGCGGCGGGACCTACAGCCTCAACGGCACGGGGCAGTTGTCTGCTACCTATGAGTATGTGGGCCACACGGGCATCGGCAGTCTCATGCAGTCGGGCGGAACCAATTCGGCCGGCATTCTCAGCCTGGGCTACAGTTCCGCCAGCAGCAGTGGGACGTACAGCCTTAGCAGCGGCTCGCTGTCCGCAGCCCAGCAAACCGTTGGCTCGGCCGGCACGGGGCTCTTCATGCAGTCGGGCGGGACCAATTCGGCTTCGGCTTATCTTTATCTCGGCTCCAGCCCCGGCAGCAACGGGACGTACAACCTCAGCGGCACGGGCCAGTTGTCCTCTCCAAGCGAGTGGGTGGGCATCTCCGGTACGGGCAGCTTCATGCAGTCGGGCGGGACCAATACGGTCTCCGTTTCCGGTACCCTCTATCTCGGCCTGAATTCCACTGGTTCGGGGTCGTACGACCTTGGCGGCACGGGCCGGTTGTCTGCTTGGTCCGAGGAGGTGGGCTGGGTCGGCCCCGGCACCTTCACGCAGTCGGGTGGAACGAATGCGGTGGCGGCCAGCCTCTCTCTCGCCGGCCAGTCCGCGACAAGCAACGGAACTTACAGCCTCAGCGGGAGCGGCCAGTTGGCGGCTTCGTCCGAGTACGTGGGGTTTTCGGGTACGGGGAACTTCACGCAGTCGGGTGGCACCAACGCGGTCACTAATTCTCTTTATCTCGGGAACACGACCAACACCGGCACATACAGCCTCAGCGGCAACGGCCAGTTGTCCGCTTCCTGCGAGTACGTGGGGTCCCCGGGCACGGGAAACTTCGCGCAGTCGGGCGGAACTAATTCGGTGTCCAACACCCTGTTCGTCGGGAGCAATGGCGGCAGCGCGAGCTATTCGACGTATACCCTGAGCGGCGGCCTGCTCATCGCGGGAACCGAGGTCATCGGCGGCGCACCCGGATTCGGCGGCTTCACGCAGACGGGCGGAACCAACGCCGTCAGCGGGAATCTCAGTGTCGGCTACGACAACAACAAGAGTATGGTCTACAACCTCCGCGGCGGATTACTCGTCGTCCCGCAAATCTCCACTCCCGACGGTCCCCCCGTGCTCAATTTCAGCGGCGGAACCCTCCAGGCCGCCGGGGCGTTCTCCACGTCCCTGCCCATCGTTCTTGACACCGGCGGCGACAACGGCACCTTCAATACCGCCGGCTATGCCGTTACGCTCTCAGGTGCAATATCCGGCCCCGGCAACCTGGTCAAGATTGGCGGCGGCACGCTGGTCCTCGCCGCAACCAGTACCTATACCTACACCGGATCTACCGCCGTCAATGCCGGGGTCCTTTCGCTCACGGGCTCCTTGAACAACAGCAGCGCCCTGGCGGTTGGCGGCGGCACGTTCGGCTATGCGCCCACGGCACATGGCGGCAGCGGCAACAGCCAGGCCGTGGCAGGCTTGACCGTCAATGTGGGCGTCTCGACCGTTAATGCCTCCGCCGGCAACACGCTGGCCTTGGGCCCCATGACGAGGTACACGGGCGGCGTCGTGGACTTCAATAGCGGCACCACGGGCGGCACAATCACCACCACGCAGCCGAACGCCAACGGCATCCTCGGCCCCTGGGCCACCTACGGCAGCGGCACGTCGATGAGCTACGCCGCAGCAAGTGGCGGCAGCGCGCCATACACGATTGCGGCGTACACCGGCGGCACGAGCATTACTTCCGGAGCGGCGGGACTGACCGACACCACCGGGACCGTCAGCTATGCGCTCTCCAGCACCGGCGGCGCCCTCGCGGCTGCGGCCAACGTCAACACTCTGCAGTTTACCGGGTCCGGCGGCACGATCACCGCCTCCACTGCCAACTCGCTCACCCTGAACGGCATCATGAACGTCGGCTCGGGGACCGCCGCGATTGCCGGCGGGAACCTGGTCATCGGCAGTACCCGGGAACTTGTACTGACCGGGCCGGGCAACATGACCATTGGGGCCGCGATCCAGGATAACGCGAGCGGCGCCTCCGCCCTCACCATGGCCGGTGGCGGCATGCTCGCTCTCTCCGGCAGCAACACCTATAGCGGCAGTACCTTTCTGAGCGGCGGCACGCTCGCCTTGGGCAATTCGGCTGCCTTGCAACAGAGCACGCTGGACACGAGCGGCGGCGGAGTCCTGAGCTTCGGATCGCTCGGCGCCGCCACGCTCGGCGGACTGGCCGGACCCGGTACGCTCAGCTTGCCCAACCCCGTCGCGCTCAGCGTGGGCAATAACAACGCCGGCACCACGTTCTCCGGAATCCTTCAAGGCGGTGGCAGCCTGATAAAGATCGGCACCGGCACGCTGACCCTCTCCGGCGGCAACACCTACACCGGCACCACGACGATCAACGCCGGCACCTTGAATGCCGGGGTTGCGGAAACCGCCGGCGTCTCCGGCCCGTTCGGCAACCAGCTCGCCAATGCCGCCGGCACCATCCTCTTCGGCGGCGGCACGCTGCAATACTCCGCGGCGAACAACAACGATTACTCCGGCCGCTTCAGCACCAGCGGCAATCAACCGATCAGCATCGACACCAATGGCCAGAGCGTCACGTTCGGCACGGCGATCCAGGGCGCGGGCACCAGCCTGACCCTGATCGACAGCACCGGCAGCGGCAGCCTGACCCTCACCGCCTCGAACACCTACAGCGGCGGCACGACAGTCGCCAGCGGAACGCTGGTGGCCGAGAACGCCGCGGCCATCCCGAGCGGGTCGCTGCTGGAGATCGACGCCGGCGGCTCGCTCGTGCTGGGTATGACGGGATCGGCGTACATCGAGGGCTCTGGTCAGATCGCAGGCTCGCCGCTGGGCTCGCAGGCCGCCGGCGCCAGCGGCGGTGTAATGGCGCCGGCCGTGGGCGGCCCGCAAGCGGGCGCCCCACTCCACGCGGTGCCGGAGCCCGGGACCGCGGCCCTGTTGGCGGCCGCGGCCGCCTGCGGACTGGCCATCGCACGAAGGATGAAGGAGAAAGGATAAAGGATAAAGGAGGGATTGCCATGCGGTTGGTTCGCTGTGAGGCGTTGTTGGCGTTACTGGTGCTGCTGCTCGGGGGGCCGGCGCCGTGGAGGGCGGGAGCTGCAAAGTGTCAGGCCGCGGACCTCCGCGTCGAGCATTTCGAGCCGGTCCCCATCCGGATCACGCTCAAGGACCTCCCGCCCCCCTATCATACGCCCAGCGTCACCAGGCCGCCCCAGGTGCTGCCGCCGCCGGACGACCCCCTGCTGCGGGTGCCGGCCGGCTTCCGCGTCAACCTGTTCGCCAAGGTGCCCAGTGCCCGCTGGCTGGCGCTGACGCCCGATGGCGACGTGCTGTGCGCGGCCTCCCAGCAGGAGCGGATCGTGCTCCTCCAGGATCGGGACCACGAGGGCGTGGCCGGGCGCCAAGCCGTGTTTCTCGATAAGGCATCGGGCGCCAACCAGCCGTTCGGCATGGCATTCACCAAGGACGCCTTTTATCTCGGCAACACGGACGCCGTACTCCGCTATCCCTATCGGCGGAGCGCCGGCGACAACGGCCCGGCGATCCGGCTGGGCAAGCCGGAAAAGATCACGTCTTTACCGGGCAAGGGCTACAACCAGCACTGGACGCGGAACGTCGTCGTCGCGCCGGACGGGAAGAAGCTCTACGTGTCGGTGGGCTCCGCGTCGAATGCCAGTCCCGAAGACCCGCCGCGGGCCTCGATCCTGCAAATGAACCTCGACGGCTCCCAGCGGAAGGTCTTCGCCTCCGGCTTGCGGAACCCGGTGGGGCTGGCCTTCCATCCGCAGAGCGGCGCACTCTACGCCACGGTCAACGAGCGGGACGGCTTCGGAGACGACTTGCCGCCCGATTACTTTACCCGGGTGCTGGAGGGCGAGTTCTACGGCTGGCCGTACGCCTACCTCGCCCCGCGGAACCTCGATCCGCGATCGGTAAAGGACGGCCGCAGCCTGCGTCCCGACCTGGCGGCGCGGACGCGGACGCCCGACGTGCTCTTCCAGGCGCACTCCGCCACGCTGGGGCTCGCCTTTTACGGCGGCAAGGCGTTTCCGGAGAAGTACCGCCGGGGGGCGTTCGTCGCCTGCCGGGGATCGTGGAACCGCAGTCGCGGCACCGGATACAAGATCGTGTTCATCCCCTTCGACGCCCAACACCGGCCCAAGGGATGGTACGAGGACTTCGTTACCGGCTTCCTGCTCGATCCCGCCGGTCCGATCACGTGGGGGCGGCCGGTGGGCCTGCTGGTGCTGCCCGACGGCAGCCTGCTGTTCACGGAGGAGATCAACGGGCGGATCTACCGCGTGCGGTTCGCGGGCTGAAAACCGTTCACGGGGGACTGTCCCCTTCGGCCGCTAAGGGGACAGGTCCGTGTTTTCGGTCGACGCGGTGCGGCGGAGTATGGCGAATTGGCCGAAAAACGGACCAGTCCCCGGGCGGCCCGTGAACGATTGCGCGGGCTGAGAGAACCGCACCGCCGCGTCGCCCGCTACTTCTTCATCCCCGTCCGGTTCCAATAGATGACCAGGTTGTGCGTGCTGCGACCGGAGGCGACGATGTCGGGCCGCCCGTCGCCGTCCAGATCGGCCACCTTCAAGTCCTCGCAGGCCATGGTGTTGTCGTCGATGACGTGAGCTTTCCACGGTCCGCCCGGAAGATCGGGCGGCACGTACAGCCTGATCCCGACCTTCTTCTGGGCGTTCGGATTCCGCCAGCCGACCACGACCTGATCGGAGCCGAGCCCCAGGAAATCGGCGCACGCCAGGCCGTGCCCCTCGCTGAGATCGTCGGCCAGCAGGATGTCCGGCTTCCCCCGGCCGTCCACGTCGCCGATCGCCACGCCATAGCCGATCGCCACCCTGCCGTCGATCGTCTGGGCCTCGAACTTGGGCAGCGGGGGCTCGGCGGCCCGGAGGCAATTCGCAACACCGAGGACAAACCACGGCAGGATGGTGAAGGATCGTTTCATGGGTCGGGTCTCCCGGGGACTGGAATCCGGTCCGCTTTAGGGCTACCAGCGCAGGAATCCTACGGTGACGGTCCAGGTGCGGCTTGCCCCCAGCGGTCTCGCCGCCGGGCCGAGGGCCGTGGATTGCCTCCGGTACGGGCACTTGGCTCCCTGCAGCAATGCCCAACAGATGGCCGCGCGGCCCGGGGCCTGGCGAGGAGCGGGCGACTGATTTCGCCGATCCCCTTGTCTAATGGATGTCCGGCGTGCGGATCTTCTTCTCGGCGAAACGCGGGCCGGCAACGGGGGGCCGGCTGCCAGAGAGGCTTCGCCGGACCGTCGGCGGGCGGGCGACGGCAAGTCCTGGTCCCGGCCGGCGGACGGCGCCGGCAAAACGCGCGTTCCACCCGGCCGCCCTACTTCCCGCCGCCCTTGGGCTGGGGCTTCTCGCCGGGCACGACGACCATCTTCACGTTGGCCGAATACTTCTCGATCAGGTTCAGGAGCTTGGTCCGCTGCGGGTGATCCGGCTCGATGTCCAGCACCATCCGCCACTGGGCCACCGCCAGATCGAGCTTGCGGGCCTCCTCGTACGCGTAGCCGAGCTTCAAGTGCAGCGAGGCCGTCTGCGGGCTCTCGTTGACCGCCTTCACGAGGTACTCGATGTACTTGTCCAGCTTGCCGGCCTCGTTGTACTGGTCGGCCACCGAGAGATAGGCGTCCACGCGGGCGGTCTTGTAGGCGGCCGGGTCGATGCGGATCGCTTCCTCCAGGAGCGCCAGGTAGCGGTCGTACTGCCCGGTGCCGAAGGCCGCGTGCGCGTAGTAGTAATAGAACAGGGCCTTGTCTTCCTTCACCGTCGGCTCGATCTCGGCGAACATCTTGAAGGCCTGGGCGTAGCGGCGGGCGTTCAGATAGATGGTCGCCCGCAGCACGTGGATGTCCGGCCGGTCCTCGATGCCGTCGGCCACGGCCCGGGCGATCTGATAGATCGCCGAGTTCTCCGGGGCGCAGCGGAAGACGTCCTTGTGGCCGGGCACGGCCTCGACGAGGTACCACGTGCCGTGGATCGTGCCGGGCGTGCCGGAGCGGATCGTCTGCAGGCTGATGGCCCCGAAATAGTTCCGCAGGTTGAAATACGCCGAGCCGAGCTTGTAGCGCAGCGCCGGGCTGTCCAGCCCCAGCCGCAGGGCCTCGTGGTAGCTCTCGGCGGCCAGCGCGAAGAAGTTCGCCGCCAGGTACAGGTTGCCGAGCTGGTAATGGTCCGATGCGCTTTGCGGGTTGAGCTTGAGGGCCTCCTCGTAGAACTTCCGCGCCCGCTCCCGCTCGCCCAGGTTGTTCTGCGCCTCGGCCAGCATGTGGTAGGTGGGATAATCGTGGCGGTACTGCAACAGCGGGTCCAGCACGCGGACCACGTCCTTCCACCGCTTGGCGGCCGAGTACAGCTCGCCCAGCATCTGGCCGGCCTCGACGTGGTCCGGCGAAGTCTTGAGAATCGCTTCCAGATGGGCGATCGCCGGCTCGTCCTTGCCGGCGTAACGGTAGGCGCGGGCCAGGTGGAGCTGGTAGCTGGTCTTGGTCTTGTCGGCGGCCACGGCCTTGGTCAAGAGCGCCACCGCCTCCTCGTACTTGCCTTGGAACAGGGCCTCGCGGCCCCGGGTGAACCACTGCTCCGCTTCGGACCCGGCCGGCTTCTCTTGAGTCGCCGCCGGTGCATTCCCCACGGGGCCGGCCGGCTTGGCGGCGGCCGCTGCCGGCGTCACCGCGGGAACAGCCGGTTTGGCCTCGGCCGCCGGTTTGGCCTCGGCCGGCTGCGGCTTCGCAGCGGGCTTGCCGGCCGCGCCCGGCTCGGCCGCCCGAGCAGGCAACGCGACCGCCAAGGCGGCTACGGCCGGCCACAGGAGCGTCGTTGATATCCGCATGGCACGTGTCTCCTTTACAGTCGATACGTCTTGATCCAGTTGATCTGCTCCTTCGCCTTGGCCACCAGGGGGCCGTCGGCGAAGTTGTTCAGGTAATTGTTGTAGGAGTCCATGGCGGCCACCCACTGGCCGAGGTGCTCGTAGCACTCGGCCACGGCGAACTGGGCCGGCCCCGCATTGGGACTCCGCCGGTAGTTCCGCAGGAAAGCGTTGTACGCCTCGATGGCCTGGGCGTACTTGCCCTCGCGCTCGTAGTACTGGGCCAGCTTCCAGCTTGCGTCCTCGGCCACGGCCGTGCCGCTGAACTGCCGGACGATCTCGGTCCAGGTCTGCATGGCGGCCTTCGAGTCCTTCAGCCGCTGGTCGTAGATGTTGGCCATCTGCAGCAGGGCGGCGTCGGCCTTGTTTCCGCCGGCGATCTTCGAAGCGGCCCCGTATGCCTCGATCGCCTTCCTGAGCGCGGCGTTGATCTTGTCCTGCCGGTCGGCCAATTGGGCGGCCGTCAAGGTCTCGACCTCCGCGCACGCCTGCTGGGCGAAAACCATGGCGTTCGAGAGGTTGTAGCTCTGCTGGCTGAACGCCCCGTTGGCCTCCTCCAGCTCCGCCGCCTGCCCCTTGCCCGCGCTCTTGAGACTCAGAATACGGTCGTTGCGGACCTGCTCCTGGTTCTGCCGCAAGAGCTGGACCTGCGAGTACGCCTTTTTCTGGGCCTGTTCCTTGGCCATCTCGACCGTCTTCTCGCGGGTGGCCGTGGCCAGCCGGTCGGCCTCGTCCTCGTAGCTCTTGCCGACCATGAACAACGCGGCCCCGGCCAGCGGGCTGGTGGGATAGCTCTTGGCGACCGCCTGCAGGGCCTCGCGGGCCTTGGCCGTCTCGCCCAGCCCGAGATACGCCGTGCCGATCTCATACAGCGCCCCGGCCGCCACGTAGCTTTCCGGCCAGTTGGTGACCACCTTGCGATACTCGATAATCGCCTTGACCGGGTTGGCCAACTGCGTGCGGAGGATCGTGGCGATCTGGAACTGGGCGTCGAAGGCCTTCCGCTGGCCCTTCTCGTCCACCAGCTCCTGGTAGCGGGCGAGGTCCTTGAGGATCTCGATCCGCCGGGCGGCCTCGGCGGCCTTCTTGTCCTGCGGGAAGGCGGCCGCGTAGTCGCGGTAGGCGGCCACCCCCTCCCGCCAGCGGCTGAGGTTGATCGTACACTCGGCAATCGACCACTTGGCGTCCTGCACCCACTGGCCGCCCTTGTACTCGTCGATCACCCGGCGGTAGGCGTTGATCGCGTCCTGCCACGCCTCGTTGGCCTGGTGGATCTGGCCGATCATGGCCAGGGCCCCTCCGGCCTGGGCGTGCCGCGGGAAGCTGTCCACGAACGTCTCCAGGACGTGCAACGCCTCGACCCACCGCTTCTCGGCCCGCAATGCCGAGCCGATCTGGAACACGGCCTCCTGGCTGCCGGCGTCGGCCCCGCCGCGGATGAAGTTCAGCTCCAAATACGTCTCGGCGGCCCGCAGCGGCCGCTTCAGGTCCCGCCGGTACGTCTGGGCGATCTTCTCGATCGCCTGCTGCGCCAGCGGATCCAACGGATTGAAGATCGCCAGCTCGTTCCACACCAGCACCGCCTCCTCGTCGTAGCCCTGGCCCTCCATCTCCTGCGAGATGCCCCACAGCACGCCGGCAATCGAGCCGATCTGCGGGTGCGTCGGGTAGCGGACGGCCACCGCGCGGAGCTCCCGGGCCGCCCGCACGAACTGCCCCCGGGCCAGCGTCGGGCTGACCGCGCTGATGGTGCGGGCCTCGCTCAGGTAGCTGTTGGCCGCGTCCCACTGCGCCTCCTGCTGCAACGCCTGCTCCCGCGGAAAGTCGGCCACGATCTTGGCCAGATCCGCCCGGGCGGCCTCAAACCGCCCCGCCACCTCCGCGAGCATCTCCTGCCGCACGAGCGTCCGCGCTATCGGCTTGGCCGCCCAGGCCAGCCGGTCGCGGGCCACCTCCAGCCGAAGCTGCGGCAACTGCGGCTCCAGCGGGTTGTCGGCCAGGAAACGGTCGGCCAAGGCGCTGGAGCGCTGCCACTCGGTCATGCCCCGCCAGTAGTTGACCATCACCAGGATCTCGCCGCGGGCCTGGACGGCGGTTGGCGTGTGGGCGTCTCGCTTGCAGATGTCCTGGAAGATCGCGTATGCGGCGTCGATCGCCTTTTGGAGTCGTGTCAACTCGGCGTCCGAGAGCGGCGGCGGGGCCGGCGGCTGCGGGGCCTGCTGCTGCACCTGCTGCACTTCGGCCTGCTGGGCCTGCGGTTGCACCGCCACGAATCGCGCCTTGTCCCGCAACTGGGCCACCCGCGCCGAGCGGTTCGACTCCTGCCGCTGGATCATCGCCAGGAGGTTCGCGTCGTTCTTCGCCTGCGCGGTCTGGGGCGCGGGCTGTCTGGACGGCACGGCGAACGGGTCGGCGGAGTCGTAGACGACGTCGCCGCCATAGACGACGCCACCGTCGGCAGGCCGGCTGGAGCCGGGTCCCGCCGTAACAGTCCCCGCAGCAGGCCTGGTCACCGTGCCCCCGTTGAAGACGAGGCCGCCGGAGCCGCCGACGACGACGCTGGGCGAGGCAACCGGCGACGATGCCGCCGCGGGGGGCCCTTCCACGTTGACCGTCACGTTGTTGGCCAGCCCCTCTGATTCCTGTTCCACGGCGCCCAGCCCGGCCGAGCCCAGGGCGACGAGGACCTCGCGAGCGTGGGCCGGCATCGCGCGGCCCATCTGGCACACGCCCCGGGCAAACTCCAGCCGCTCCGGCCGGCGGATCGCCAGCTTCGACTGCTCCAGGTCGGCATAAACCCCTTCGGCCACGTCCCAGGCGTCGAGATTGGCATATTCGACGGCCACGGCCATGATCCGGCGGAGGGCATCCCCGGCCAGCGTGCTCTGGGGATTCTTCTTGAGGAATGCCTCGTACTGAGCCGCTGGCGCCTTCGCGTCCGCACCAGCCGCTGCCGGCTTCGCGTCCGCGGCCACCGCTGCCGGCTTCGCGTCCGGGGCCGCTGCTTGCGGCTTCGCAGCCGGGGCCGCCGCTTGCGGCTTCGCAGCCGGGCCGGCAACCGCCGCCGGCACCAAGAATAGCTTGTACTCGGCAATAGCGGCGGCATACTCCGCACCGAGCTTGGCCGGCGGCGGCTCGTCCGGCTTGCGGTCGGCCATCGCCTTGGCCAGCACCTTCGCCGCCTGGCGCTCCAGCGCCTCAGCCGCCATGTACCCAGCCCGATGGGCCATCCCCGGTTGGCCGGGAGCGGACTGCGCGAGGACTTGCACCCCGACGGCGAACTCGGCGAAACGGCGGTAAATGCCGGCCGCCACCTCGGGCGCCCCGTGCCGGTGGTAAAGCCGGCCGATGTCCAACACCCGTTCGGCCGCTTGCCGGGCCAGCGGACTGGCCGGCCGCTCGGTAATCCACTTCGTCCACGCGGCCACGACCGCCGCCAGCTCCGGGGTCAGTCCGACCCGCTCCGAGGCCCCGTACTGCCGCAAGAGCCGCTCCAAACCCCGCCGCGCCTGCTCCTCGCGGAGCCGGATCGCCTGGAACTCGGCGTACTGGTCCGCTTCCTCGACGGCCTTCGCAGGCTTCGCCCCGATCGCCGCTTCCGCCACGTCCTCGTACTCCAGCAATTTATAATGCGTGACGACCGCGTCCCACAGGCTGCGGACCTGGGCGAGCTTCGGGCTCTCCGCCGGCAGGCCCGCCTGGAGGTCGTAGCACCGCAACAGGGCCTTTTTCAAGACAGGATCCAACTGGCGAGCCACGGTCAGGCCGGCGCGGGTGAGCCGCTGGTCCCGCTCGAACACCTGGTCGATCCACAGCCGCACGATGGCCAGCTCGGCGTCATGGCCGGGCACCGCCGCGAAGCGGTGGTCGGCGGCGGGCAGGGCGTCTCGCAGCACGGTGTAGGCCTCCTCGGCCACGGCCCAGTGCCCCGCCTCGATCCACGGCCCGAGATTCCCGGCCAGCCGGCCCAGCGCCGAGTGCGTCTGGCCGGCATCCTGTGCCACGAGCTTTGCCAGAACCCCCAGCAGCTCCTTTTGGGCGTCGGACAGTTTCGCATTGTCGGCGGCCCGGCCCGCCTTGACGTTCTCCGCGAAGACATGCTTCGCATAAGCGTCGAGGACCATGGCGTAGTGGATCGCCACTTCGGGCCAGTGTGTGCTAGTGGCCGGAAGGGCGGCGAGCAGTTGCCGCTCGATGCCCAGGGCCAGCGGCCAGGCGCCCGGCTGACCGAGCCCCTGGTACTCGCCGGCAGCAGTCTGGAAGACCTCGACCGCCAGCGTGACGGCCGTGGGGTCGGGCTTGGGCCCATAAGGGCCATAGGGGTTCGCAGCGGATGCAGATCCGTACAAGGGCGTGACAGCCTTGGGAGCGGGGTCGGCCTTGAGCACCGGCAGTGCGATGGCCAGCGACCAGGCGTCGGGGGCCCGCAGGGCCGTGACCCGGTCGGGCCACGGCACCTGGGCGGCCAGGGCCCGGACCTCGGCGGCCAGCCGGGCCAGGTCCGTCCAGGGGGCCGCGACTGGGTCTGCCTGCCGCAGCGCATCGTAGGCGGCCACGGCCGTGGCCAACTCCTTGGGCAGCGCGCCCGGATCGGCCGCCGAGAATTGCCCCGCCTTGGCCTCCTTCCCCAACTTGTCCACCGCGATGGCATGCCGGTGGTTGGCCAGGGCCCGCAGCAGGGCCACGCGCGGCCCCCGCGGCCATGCTTCGCCCGGCGCGGCTAGGAGCCGCTCGACTCCGTCGGCCGCGGCCGCGAAGGCAAGCCGCGAGGCGTACTCCTGCCCGAGATGCTTCAGGCACCGCTCGACCACCTCGGCAACCTCGCCGCCGCGGACGCTCGTTGCGATTATCTCCCGGGCCACGGCCAGCCCGGCGATGTCCGAGGGCGCAAGCGGGCTATCGCTCCGCGGCGGCGGGCCGAGCATCGTCAGGCCGAAGTGGGCCTCGACGAGCCGGCGGCGAGCCCAGTCCACCCAGCGGTGCTTGGCGTTGGCCGCCACCCACTTGGCCAGGGCCGCGATCCGCGGCTCGCTCGGCCCCTGATCCAGATCGTAGGCCAGGAGCTCCACTTGGGCCGTCGCCGCGGCCGGCGTCCCGGCGTGCTCGGCGATCACCTTCTTGAGCAAGGCCAGGCCCTCGGCCACCGAGACACAGCTCGCGTGCAGCTTGGCCTGACCCAGGAGCAAGGTCGTCTGCACCTCGTCGGTCTGCTTGGGATAGAGGACGAGCACTTCGCGGAGGACCTTTTGGGCGTCCACCGGGTGGCTGGTGCGGACCATGAGGTCGGCCTGAAGCGTGAGGACCGCGGCCCGCTGGGCCTCGCTCAGGGCCTTGCTGGCCAGCAGGGTTTGGCACTGCTCGGCTGCGGCCGCGAAAAGCCTCTCGTCCACCATGGCTTCGACCAGGTGGATTCGCGTCTGCACGTCCGCGCGGCGGGCCTGGAGCACTTCGAGCATCTTGGCGGCAAACGGCTCCTGTGGGGCCAGAGCGAGGGTCTGCTTCCATGCGGCCAGGGCGTCGTCCAGCTCGCCGAGCTGGTAATGCGACTTGCCCAGCAGGAGGAACACCTCCGCATTCTTCGGGTCGGTCTCGGCGGCCCGCTTGGCCGCATCCCGGGCCTCGGAGAAACTCCCGGCCTGGTAGGCCGTCGCTGCTTGCCGGTACGCCGCCTGGGCGTCGGCCTGGGCCACCGCCCGGGATGCCGCCGCAACCAGGATCACTGCCGGCAGGACGCCAATCACAAGCCGTCGCATAGCCATGGGAGGACCTCCTGATCGTAGATCGTAGGGTGGGTCGAGCGGAGCGAGCCCCACCATTCTTCAAACGAATTCTTGTGGTGGGGCTCGCCGACCATGCCGACCAACGCGACCCGCACGCGGGTGCCCCGTCGGTGCCCGATGGTGCCCGTCGCCCCCTACTGTCTTTCGAGACTGTTCCGTCTGTTGGACGCCCGCGATCCCGGAAAGTTTCGCCGGGGCCGGGCTCTGATGGTTGATTGTAACAAGAAACCGGCCCGCGTGCTGTAACGAGTCTGTAACAAGGGGGGCCGCCGGAACGGGTGGCGGGGTGGGGGTTATACAGCACCACCCGAAGTGAGGTGCGACTCGAAGGCGACACCGTCCGGCTTCACCGGCGGGCAACGGCGGGGCCGTTCCAGACAACCGTGCCGAACGTAAACCAGCACCTGAATGCTACTTACGACGACCGGGACATCCCGCCCGAGGCAGCCGTCAAGCGTTACCTGATCGCATGCGGGCAGAAGCAACCGTTGCGGAGGCGCACCCCAGAGGTGTCGCCCGATCCGGCTATCTTACGAGTTGCGTCGTCTGCGGCCGCGTTTGCCCTTCGCCGCCAATCCAACGGTCGAACCAGTCGCGGGCCCGCTGGGCCACGTGCCCGCCCGGATCGACCCACAACGCGATGTGTCCCAGGTAGGGGACCGATACCAACTCGCTGTGATCCAATGCGGCGGCGTGCAAACGCTCGCTCTGCCGGTGCGGCACGATCCAGTCGTTCGTCCCGTGGATGATGAGCACGGGGGCCGAGGTCCGCGCGATGGCCTTCACGGCGTCAGCCTCGTCCGGATCGTAGTGTGCGATTCGCCCCGCCTCGTCCAGCGACCGCTGGTACGTTTGTTCGGGGATCAACCAGCCGACGCCCGGCACCATCACGCGGGCGAAGTGCGGCACCTCCTCGCGCGCGGTGCTGAAAGGCTCGACGGCCACCACGGCCCGCACGCGGCGATCGGCGGCGGCCAGGTGGATCGACGTGGTGGCCCCGTACGAGATGCCGTAGGCGCCCAGGTTCCCGGCGAGCAGGCGCCTCCGCTCCAGCTCGTCGATCACCTGGGAGAGGTCCTTCGCTTCCTGGAGGCCGAAGGTCAGGTACTTGCCCGTCGAGCGGCCCCACCCGCGGAGATCGACCAGGACCGCGCGGTAGCCTGCATGGGCCAGCGCCCGCGCGGCCGGGAGCATCGTGGCACTGCAAGCCGCCACGCCGTGGAG
>Ga0187848_10001384_pt1 | contig 20737 bp, 14 predicted proteins | sample June2016WEW_4_40_FD_132424 | JGI IMG/M metagenome (GOLD analysis project Ga0187848, IMG submission 132424) | Peatland microbial communities from SPRUCE experiment site at the Marcell Experimental Forest, Minnesota, USA - June2016WEW_4_40 | ecosystem: Environmental > Terrestrial > Soil >... | reverse complement strand
TTCAAGGCCAAAAAGCAGTTCTCCAGCGGCGTGGTGGAGGGTCTCAACAACAAAGCCAAAGTCACCATGAGAAAATCCTACGGCTTCCGAACCTTTCGCATTACCGAACTCGCACTCTATCACACACTTGGCAAGCTGCCCGAGCCTGAACTAACCCATGAATTCTACTGACGAGTCCGGATGTTTTCATAACCAACTTCGGCGCCAATGCACTCTTCCATAACAACGGTAATGGAACGTTCACCAACATCACGCGCGACGCTGGACTCGAAGGCGGCAACTGGAGCACCGGCTGCTCCTGGGGTGACTTTGATCGCGACGGCCGGCTTGACCTTTACGTCGCACGCTATGTCGATTTCGACCGCGCCAAAATCCCCACCCCTGGAGCGGCAAAATATTGCCTCTATCGAGGTGTCCCGGTGGCGTGTGGCCCTCAGGGCTTGGTCCAGGTAACGGACCCACTCCTCGATGACCACATACTGAAACCACTGCAGGAATCTTGCGGGTGCATTTCGAGAGCACGCGGCCGCGTAACTCCAGTAAGCCTGCGCCACACCCTTGCGTACGAACCCCGCGATCAGATTGCCGCCTCGGCGCGGAGAATCTTGGAGCGGCGACCGCGGGATGCCAAAGAAAAACTGGCTGCTGGATATTTGTCAGCTTCACCTGAGCCTGGCATGCTTCGCAATAGATGGCCCTGAATACCCCATTTACATGAGTCATGCCTTTGCATAATGGCGGTGTGAAGCAAGCTGCTATTGTCGGAGAACGCCTCTGCCGTCGAAATGAAGTGCTCTGCGCGATGCCTGATACAAATTGTTCGTCATTCGTAGAGCAAAACGCCACTGCCTGTCATTCTGAGCGAAGCGAAGAATCCCCGCATTTGAAAGCTCAATCAGTGCGAAAAATGCCGAGATTCTTCGCGGAGTTTACCCTGAGCGAAGCGAATGGGCTCAGAATGACAGACAATGGGGTTATCCTCTGCGAATGAAGGACATTGCCTATCAACACCGGCTGGCAAACTCCACCAGCGGTGCCACCCCTCGTTCTAAGGGTGCGGAGTGTGCGAAAACGAGCGTCTTGATACTGCTGTCGCTGGCCAGGCGGCGCGCGAGTTCCACCAGTGATTTCCGGTTCTGCGCCGCACTCTTGCTGAAGACCCAGGGTGCCGCCTTGAGGCGGCCGTCCTTGCTTTGGTTGGCGCTGTCACCCATGAACAGGTTCTCCCCGATGGCGTAGGCAGCGCTTCCTGGCGTGTGGCCCGGCACCGCGAAAACGCGGACCAGGTAGGGGCCCAAGGGCATGACCTCGCCATCCTGCAGGGTCCGGGAGAGGCGAATGCCGGTAGGCCGCGGGGACCTGAAACGCAGGATCGGACCTCCGCCCGAGGAACGACCTTCCACCACGTCCACTTCTGCGGCCAGCGCCATCACCTGCGCCTTTTGGAACTTTGCAATCCCCCCCATGTGATCGCGATGACCATGAGTCAGCAGAATTACCTTCACGTCGTCGGGACCCAGACCGCGGCGGGACAATGCCGCCAGAAGAGCCTTCCCCTGGACATCGTTGCCGGCATCGACCAGCGCCACCTCGTGGTCGCTTAGTGGCACGAGGCCTGCGCTCACGAACCCATCCTTGACGAGGTACATGCCGTTTATTTTCGCCCCCTCCGGCAGGCCCTGCCAGCTTAGGAACGGGAGAGCGACCACAGCCACCGCGGCAATCAAGATCACAATGACTGCGAGGGCCACGATCGTCCACATACCGTTCCTCCTAAAGTCAGGGTCTCCCTTTTCGCCGTATGAGTAGCCCGAGTATACACCTTTGCATTCAATCGCGTCACTTCCGATGGCGACCTGAAGCGAGCGACTGCAAGGGGCCAAGCGAGATCCTAACGCATGTTAAGATCCCTCTCGTAGCGAAAGCGCATCCACTCTAGGTCAACCCTGGGATCGGCTTTCTCTGCACTTTGGAGGGCTTCAGCTTTGTCAGCGGCTGTCCCTTGCCAGACCATCCATTCGTGGGCTCCCGGCCGGTCTTGAGCAGCCGGGCCGGAAACGGCTTCGATGTTGCCGCTGACCAGCGCAATGACTTTCCAGTTGGCCATGTGGTTGTCAATGTTCCTTAGGATGTATCCTAGCAGAGTCGGGAATGCGCCGTTGCGGATTAACGATTGAGAGTGTGAGTATGCCTTGGGATCGAAAGCGCCAACCTGAGGAAGAACCGCCGGCCCAAGAGCGGGGCCGCGCGACACATCCCATTATTAGCGGATGTAAAATAGGCGGACGATGCGAGAAGAATTCAAAGAAGAGGTGAAAAGGGTTGCTGCCGCCCGAGTGGGGTAGCAGACGGAAAACGAAAATGGCGACAACGGTAAGGCCAAAGAACGGAGCGAGCAAATGACTGAATGAGGACCGGGCCAGAAGGACCCGAAATGGGTTTTTCGAGTTCTTCGGCTGTCGTGAGCTGCTCTGAGGGACGGCACGTGGGCAAGAAGTCCCTAATGCAATTATTCAGTCGTTCTCATGAAAGATAATTCAGTCCAATCAAAAGCCGTTTTCTCTGTGCTATAGTCTCGCTTTAGAGATCACTGAATTACATCGCGACTGTCAGAAGGGTCAGGTCCACACTAATGGCACGTCTCGAAGAACTCACCCGCGGTGCAACGGTCAAGGGCGTCCTACCCGAATGCCTTGTCACGGTGGTGGACGTGAAGTGGCATGGCTCGTCGGTCGTCGAGCTCACCTACAAGGACCCCACTGGTCGTCTCGGCAGCGAGCTCCTATATCGCCACCGGGAACCTACGCTCGAAATTGCTTCGGTCGGTCGTCCGTGGAGCTTTGACGGAGACGGAGCTATGCTGAGGCTTGTTTCTGAGGCTCAGCGCATTCGTCTGGCATATCTCTTTGATCCCCTCCTAGCCATCCACACTTCACTCGTCGAGCCACTGCCCCACCAAATCACGGGCGTGTACGGGGAGATGCTGACCCGCCAACCGTTGCGTTTTCTCCTTGCCGACGACCCAGGCGCCGGCAAGACGATCATGGCCGGCCTTCTTATTAAGGAACTTTTGACCCGTGGCGACCTGCGCCGTTGTCTTATTGTGTGTCCGGGAATGCTTGCCGAACAATGGCAAGATGAGCTTCATTTCAAGTTTCATCTGCCCTTTGACATTTTAACCAATGACGAACTCGAATCCGCCCGGACGGGCAACTGGTTTCTAGAGACTCCCCTGGCGATATGCCGCCTCGACAAGCTGAGCCGTGACGAAAACGTCCAGGCGAAACTCGAACAAACTGATTGGGACCTGATCGTGGTAGACGAGGCCCACAAGATGTCCGCCTCGTTCTTTTCGGGGGAAGTCAAAACAACGAAGCGTTACAGGCTTGGGCAGCAGCTTTCCCGGTTGACTCGGCACTTCTTACTCATGACCGCGACTCCGCACAACGGCAAGGAAGAGGACTTTCAATTGTTCATGGCCCTTCTGGACGGCGACCGATTCGAAGGGCGCTTCCGCGACGGGGTCCACGTAGTGGACGCTTCAGACCTCATGCGGCGCTTGGTCAAGGAGCAGCTTCTGAAGTTCGACGGCACACCACTGTTCCCTGAGCGATTGGCCTACACGGTTTCTTATCGGTTGTCAGACCTTGAGGCGCGTCTCTACAAGGAAGTAACCGACTACGTCCGCGAGGAATTCAACCGTGCCGATGCCTTGGAGAACGAAGGTCGAAAGGGGACTGTCGGCTTTGCCCTCACTATTCTGCAACGCAGGCTAGCCTCGTCGCCGGAGGCAATCTATCAATCTCTCAGGAGACGCCGCGAGCGACTTGAAAAGCGGCTTCGAGAGGAACAACTCATGAAGCGCGGTGGCGAGGCCTGGGTTCCAGTCGCACAGGAGCTGCCATCCTATACCGACGAAGACCTCGATGAGCTCGAAGACGCGCCAAGCACCGAGGTCGAGCAAGCCGAGGAACAAGTCATTGACCAAGCGACGGCGGCGCGCACCATCGCCGAACTCGAAGCTGAGATAGCCATTCTGAACGGGTTGGAAGAGTTGGCACTCAAGGTCAAACAAAGCAAGATCGACAAGAAGTGGGATGAGCTTTCGAAGCTCTTGCAGAACCAAGCGGAGATGTTTGATGCCCACGGACACCGCCGGAAGCTCGTCATCTTCACCGAACACCGTGACACGCTGAATTATTTGACGGACCGCATTCGAACCCTTTTGGGCCGGCCCGAAGCGGTCGTGACAATCCATGGCGGCATGGGTCGGGAAGAGCGGCGTAACGCGCAGGAGGGGTTCACACAGGACAAGAACGTTGAGATTCTCGTTGCGACCGACGCTGCGGGCGAGGGTATCAATCTCCAACGCGCCCACTTAATGGTCAACTACGACATTCCATGGAATCCCAACCGCCTCGAGCAGCGGTTTGGACGCATTCATCGCATCGGCCAGACAGAGGTATGTCACCTTTGGAATCTCGTGGCAGACGAAACTCGCGAGGGTGATGTTTTCAAGCGCCTCTTCGAGAAGATCGAAGAGCAGCGACGCGCGCTGGGCGGAGGCGTGTTCGATATCCTCGGCAAACTGTTTCGCGACCAGAGATTGCGCGATCTTTTGGTTGAAGCCATCCGTTATGGAGATCGGCCCGACGTTCGCGCGCGGCTGTTCCAGACGGTTGACAACCTTGCGGACCGAGAGCGATGCCGCCAATTGCTGGAAGAGCGAGCGCTCGCTCGCGATTCGATGGACGCAGCCAAAGTGCGCCAAATCCGTGAAGATATGGAACGCTCGGAGGCGCGACGCCTCCAGCCGCACTTTATCGCCAGTTTCTTTCTTGAGGCTTTTGGCCTTCTTGGCGGGTCGGTTCACGAGCGCGAACCGAAACGGTATGAAGTCACACACGTGCCTGCGGTCATCCGAAACCGCGACCGGCTGATTGGCGCCGGTCAGCCGGTCCTCTTGAATTACGAGCGCATTACCTTCGAGAAGGACCTGATCAGCATTCAGGGCAAGCCTTTGGCAGAATTCGTTTGTCCGGGACACCCGCTTCTTGACGCGACCATAGACCTCATCATTGAGCGATATCGCGACCTCCTCAGACGCGGCGCTATCCTGATCGACCCGAACGATTCGACTGAAGAAGTTCGGGTACTCTTCTACCTGGAGCACTCCATTCAGGACGCGCAGACTGACCGTGCGGGTAACAGACGCGTCGTCTCCAGGCGCATGCAGTTCGTCGAGGTCGACCGCATCGGCAACGTCAGAAACGCCGGCTACGCGCCGTACCTCGACTACAGGCCGGTCGCCGACGATGAACGGTCACGTCTGAGCGCGGCGCTCGAAGAGGAATGGATCAAAGGGGATCTCGAAAGCAAGATCGTGGAATTTGCAGTAACCGAACTTGTACCACGGCACTTGAACGAAGTGCAGACCCGGAAACAGGAACTTATAGGCAAGACTCTGGCAGCCGTGAAAGACCGGCTGACGAAGGAGATCAATTACTGGGACCATCGGGCCGAGGAACTTAAAGTTCAGGAACTCGCCGGGCGCGTGAACGCTCGCATCAATTCGGGCAAAGCCCGCCAGAGGGCGGATGAACTCCAGGCTCGCCTTCAAAAGCGCATGGAAGAATTGGAGAAGGAGCGACAGCTCTCGCCGCTTCCTCCGGTCGTGATTGGCGGAGCGCTCGTTGTGCCCGCCGGCCTCCTGGACCGACTGCAAGGTGGCCGTCAGGCTGAGCCTTCCCAGTTTGCCCGCGATACTGAACATGTCGCCAAACTGGCGTTGGAGGCAGTGCTGGCTTCCGAACTGAGGCTCGGCTTCGTACCCCGCGACGTGAGCGACGAGAAATGTGGTTACGATGTGGAATCCCGAATCCCCGGAACAGGAAAGCTTCGATTTATTGAGGTCAAGGGCCGAGCAAAGGGTGCGGAGACTGTGACGGTTACGAAAAACGAGATACTTACCGCGCTCAACAAGCCGGAGGAATTTATTCTTGCGGTGGTGGAGGTAGATGGAGAGCAGGTCACTCCTCGGTACGTTCACAGTCCATTTCAGCGCGAGCCGGATTTCGGCGTGACGAGCGTGAACTACGATCTCGATGATTTGCTCATGCGCGCGGAGGAGCCGGCATGAGCGGGAAGCCGGAGAAACTTCTCGGGTGGATGTGGGCCCTCGTCTGGCGGGATTGCGCCGGGCATGCGATTATAGCAGACAAGCGGCGCAATTCTGGCGCAATTGTCCAGGTTAACTATTGGTTTTACAAGGGTTTACGTTTTGCGTTTAGAATCTTGTTGGCGCAATTCCGACGCAATTCTGACGGCACGGCGAGCCCCGAAGGGGCGGCACTAGCACAGCCCAGGCCAACGGCCTGGGTATCGTAATCCACCCGTTATCTGCGGCAAGCCCTGAAGGGGCGGAATGGGTGCGGGCACGTCGCAAACGGCCGCCGCAGTCTGGCGGTCGATTTAGGGCGCCCTTTCAGGGCTCGCGGCAGGCAGGTGGGCGAACTTTTTGACCCAGGCCGTTGGCCTGGGCTGTGTTAGGTCGCCCCTTTGGGGCTGAAGACAAGGTCGGTCAACGTGGTCAAGAAGCTGGTTGAAGTGGCGCTGCCGCTACAGGCGATTAACACGGCTTTGGCGAAGGAGACCGGTCGATAGGATTTTACTGATGATGCCACCGACACTCGCACCGATTAGTATTCAAAAGCTGCGCGGTCATCTCTTGGCGCGCCGGTTCGCGATTCCAAAGTTGCAACGGAACTTTGTCTGGGATTCTGGGCGCGCTGCCAAGCTCTTGGATAGCATCTACCGCGACATGCCGATAGGCTCCCTCTTTCTTTGGGAGATGGATCGGAAGTCGGCGAACCTGGTTCGGCAATCGGCTGAGGTTTTGCCGTCTTTCAACACCGCAAATAAGCACATTTGGTTTGTGATCGACGGGCAGCAGCGCCTATCCGTCATCTACCAAGCCTTTGAGGGTGAGGTCCGAGAGAATGATGCTGGCCGTGAAATTGACTTCAGGCGCCTCTGTTTTGTCGTTCATCCCGATGGAGATCAGGAGAATCCGTCCCGGATTGCCTACCGCAAGCCGGTCGACCGCCAATTCGTACCCCTCTGTGACATCCTCGCCTTGGACTGGAAGAAAAGGATGCCGAGCAAAGCCGAGTGGTTTCTGAAGAAGATCATGGAGTGTCGACACCGTCTACTGCATTACCACGTTCCAGTGGTGACGGTTCGTTCGGCAAGTCTCGACGAGATCGGCGAGGTCTTCATCCGCGTCAACTCCCTAGGCATGCGCATCACATCGGCCGACCGCGCTATCGCCCTCATGGGCAAACTCGACGTGCGCGCGATGGCCGACGAACTCCGGCAGAAGATTCGCGAGGATATATTCGCGCTTGGAGGCATCGACCCTATCCTCATGGGCTTCAATCTGATCACGGAACGCCCATCGCTCGATGGCGACCCACCGAAACTGGAGGCAATGGCGAGCCGCGTGTCCAAACGGATCGAGGGTGACGAGGGTGAGCGGCAAGGGTTTCGCAAACTCTGGGACAAGTACCAGAAGGCCTTCCGGTCAGCCGTCGACTACCTGCGCATCCGCTTTCCCGTGTACGACGAGTCGTATCTGCCATCAGCTAACATGTTGGCTACCCTTGCGGTCTTCTTCTTTTACCACCCCGGTCAGCCCGACCATCACCAAGCCACCGAGATTCGCAAGTGGTTCTGGGCAACCGGAGTAGCGCAGCGCTACAGCGGTAGGGGTTATCACGAGAACATCGTTGGCGACGCAAGGCTCTTCGAATCCCTAGCCCACGGCACAAAGAAGCGCTTTGTCTTCCGTGACCGCCTTGACCCCGTGCTTGACATTCAAGGGGCCGAGTACGCCTCCCGCTCCGCGCGCACGCGCACGTTCTTCTGCCTGCTTGCTTCCCAAGGGCCGAGGTACCTTGAGAACGGCGAACCGATCCCCTTGCGGGAAAATGTAATAAGCCACGCTAATCGGAAGCACCGACACCACATCTTCCCTCAAGCGCAAATGGGGAGCCATTTTTCTTCTCGTGTGTATAACAGCCTGTGCAACATCTGTTTTCTGGTGTCGCGCGACAACGAGAAGATTGGGATGCGTCTTCCACGCCACTATCTCGACGAGTATCGCGAGGAAGGACGCCAGAGGTTTCGTCGCGTGATGAGGAGCCATCTGATCCCTGTTGGGAATGACAATGGAGTTTGGCAGCGAGGGGCTGTCAGAGCTTTCAAACAGTTCCGGAAGGAAAGGCTGGCACTGATCTGCGCAAGCTTCGAGAAAGAAGCTGGAATCAAGCTTTTCAGAAAGAATTGATCCGCCCATGCAGACCAAACGTCAGCAATTCCTCAGAGCGCCGGACGAAGAAACGGAAGGTTTGACTACATGACAATTGCGATGGCTTGGACTCGTAAGGTGCAAGACTACGAACAGCTCATATTTGTTTCTGATAGCAGGATCAGCGGGGGTGAAACCTTTGATTCTTGTCCCAAGATACTGACCCTTCCCCGGACTGATTGCGCAATCGCATTTGCTAAAGCCGCGGCTCATGCATTTCCCATGATGGTGCAGCTTTCTTATGCAATTGAGTCATTCCCAAAGGCGAAGAGGGGGGCGCACGAAATCAAGCGTGTCTGTACTCATGCACTTAAGGTGTTTGATGAGATGGCAAAGACGCTTAGGACTGAGATTTCCGACCCCCGCGCTGGAATGGGCGTGCCGTCCGCAGAATTCCTCTTTGGAGGCTACTGCTGGCGAAAGAAATGCTTCGAGATTTGGAGTATCAAGTACGATGTCAAATCTAAGTCTTTCGCGGCTCACCCCGCGCCTTCAATTTGCTATTTTCCAGACGGTCAACGTATCGGAAGGGTGTCTTATAAACATAAGCGAGAGTCATATGGGATCCTTGCTATCGCCGGCGACCAAGGAGAAGTTGCATACCGTCGCCTTCAAGAACTTTTGAAACAAAAGCGCATAAACGGCACCCGACCGTTCCACCTCGATATGGAGCCATTCGAAGTCGTTCGCGACATGCTCCGCGATCCGTCTCGATCACATTCGATTGGCGGAGCACCTCAGGTCGTAAAAGTATTTCAGTACCTTCGTTCTGCACCTTTTGCTGTCTACTGGCCGGATAGAAAATCTGGTCGTCCCCATCTCCATGGCAGACCCGTTCTCGGATATGAGGCACTCGACAAACAGGTAATCGATCCAGATACTCTCGAGGAATACGAAATTCGGGCTTTGGAGAAATCGCCATTGTTTCAGGAATCACATGACAACTCTACAAACGCGGACCTCGCGACATGATGTTCTTAGAACTTGGCGTATGCCTTTGGTCCTTTGCGTAAAGACCTCGGACCTTCGTAGCCTTGTTGATGGCGCTGTGCGCACCGCTTGGTAAACACAAAAGGAAAAATGAAAAAGAAGCTCATCGAAGTCGCGTTGCCTTTGGAGGCCGTTAACATCGCTTCGGCGCGGGAGAAGTCCATTCGGCACGGCCACCCGAGTACGTTGCACCTGTGGTGGGCGCGACGACCGCTCGCGGCTGCTCGGGCTGTGATCTTCGCGCAGATGGTCGACGACCCGTCCGCGCATCCTGACATATTCAAGACCGAGAAGGCCCAGGAGAAAGAGCGCCAGCGGCTGTTCCGTATCATTGAGGAGCTCGTGCTTTGGGAGAACACTACCAACGAAGAGGTGCTGGAACGAGCGCGGGCAGAAATCTGGCAGAGTTGGCGCGCGGCGTGCGCTGAGAACGTGGGCCATCCAAGGGCCAAAGAGCTTTTTGATCGTCACAAGCTCCCTGCCTTCCATGATCCCTTCGCCGGTGGCGGGGCGCTTCCGCTAGAGGCGCAGCGTTTGGGGCTCGAAGCCTATGCAAGCGATCTGAACCCGGTGGCGGTGCTCATCTGCAAAGCGATGATTGAGATTCCGCCCAAGTTTGCCAGCAAGCCGCCTGTAAATCCCAAGTCTCGCAAGGACAAGGAGCTCTTCAAGAAGACCTGGCGGGGTGCGCAAGGGCTGGCTGAAGACGTTCGGTACTACGGCCAGTGGATGCGCCAAGAGGCGGAGAAGCGAATCGGTCATCTCTACCCGAAGGTCGAAGTTGCCCCGGAAATGGTGAAAGTGCGTCCCGACCTGAAGCCCTACATCGGGAAAGAACTCACTGTGATCGCCTGGCTTTGGGCGCGTACGGTAAAGAGCCCCAACCCGGCGTTTGCGGATGTAGACGTGCCTCTCGCCTCCACTTTCATGCTTACCACTAAGGTTGGCAAAGAGGCATATGTCGAGCCGGTGATCGAGAATGGGAGCTATCGTTTCACTGTGAAGGTGGGCAAGCCGAAGGATGCCGAGGCGGCGAAGAACGGCACCAAGCTATCTCGTGGCAGCTTCCGGTGTATCTTCTCGGATGTACCAATCCCATACGAGTACATCGACGGCGAAGCTAACGCGGACCGCATGGGTGCGCGGATGATGGCGATCGTTGCCGAGGGCGAACGCGGTCGCGTGTATCTGCCCCCGACGGAGGCGATGGAAGCCATAGCGCGCGAGGCGAAACCGACGTGGAAGCCAGATGTTCCGAGTCGAGGGACGTGGGCAAGCAACGCTCAGGGACGTCATTATGGTTTTCGCACGTTCGGGGACTACTTCACTCCCCGCCAGCTCGTGGCGCTGACAACCTTCTCCGACTTAGTGCAGGAGGCGCGCGAGCGGGTAAAGCGCGACGCCCTCGCGGCAGGCCTACCCGACGACCGCAAGTCCCTCGCCACTGGTGGTATCGCGGCCACTGCATACGCTGATGCGGTGGGAGTGTATTTGGCGTTTTCAATCGATAAAGCGGCAGATTACTGGTCGACTATCTGCACTTGGCATTCTAGCAAGGAGCTCATACGCAATACGTTCGGGAGACAAGCGATCCCGATGACTTGGGACTACGTGGAAACCAACATTTTCTCAGACTCATCGGGAAATGTTTCGAGCGGCACCGAATGGGCGCAGAAGGCACTCTGCATGTTCCCAGCGGCGGTGCCGGGGTTCGCTGTACAAAGCGATGCTCGGACACAAGAGATCTCTTCTGGCCGCGTCGTCTCCACCGACCCGCCGTATTATGACAACATTGGCTACGCTGACCTGTCGGACTTCTTCTACGTCTGGCTGCGGCGATCGCTCAAACCAGCTTTTCCTGACCTGTTCGCCACTCTGGCCGTGCCCAAGGCCGAAGAGCTGGTTGCCTGCTCCTACCGCCACGGCAGCAAGCAGAAGGCGGAGGTGTTCTTTCTCGCCGGAATGACCGAAGCGGTGCATCGCCTCGCCGGACAGGCACACCCGTCCTTTCCGGTCACCATCTACTACGCCTTCAAGCAAGCGGAGAGCGATGGGGAGGACGGCACCGCTAGCACCGGTTGGGACACCTTCCTTGAAGCGGTGATAAGTGCGGGCTTTGGGATAAGCGGCACATGGCCGATGCGGACCGAGCTCGCAAACAAGTTAATCGGGATCGACGCGAACATGCTCGCCTCCAGCATCGTCCTTGTCTGCCGTCCGCGGGACGCGGATGCGCCTACCGCCACTCGCCGAGACTTCCTCACGGCGCTCAAGGCGGAGTTGCCGGAGGCAGTCACACACCTTCAACGCGGGAATATCGCTCCGGTGGATCTGGCGCAGGCGGCCATCGGCCCCGGGATGGCGGTTTACACTCGCTACGCCAAGGTGCTCGACGCTGAGGGCAAGCCGCTCTCGGTTCGCGAAGCACTGGCACTCATCAACCAAACTCTCGATGAGGCACTAGCCGAGCAAGAGGGCGACTTCGACGCCGATAGCCGGTGGGCCTTGGCGTGGTTCGAGCACGCGGGCTTCGCCGCGGGCGAGTATGGCGTGGCTGAACAGCTATCCAAGTCCAAGAACACCAGCGTCGATGGCATGGTCGAGGCGGGTATTGTCTCCTCCGGCCGCGGCAAGGTACGGCTCTTGAAACCAGACGAGCTGCCCACCGGCTGGGATCCGACATCCGATCTACGCCTGACGGCGTGGGAAATGGTGCACCACCTGATCCGGGCATTGGAAGCCGGTGGCGAGAGCGCAGCGGCTGAGCTCGTTGTCAAGCTCGGTAGCAAGGCCGAGATTGCTCGCGAGCTTTGCTACCGCCTCTACACCCTGTGCGAGCGCAAAAAGCGGCCGCAGGAGGCGCTGTCGTACAATGGCCTCGTGCAAAGCTGGCCCGAGATCACCCGCCTGGCGCGAGAGGGTGAAAAGCCAAAGGTGCCAACAACGGCCGCGCTGTTCGACGAAGTGGAAAAGGAGTAAGCCATGGCGATCACAAACCACGAGCGTGTGGGAAAGGCGATGGATTTGCTGAAGGACGGTCTGCAACCGTTCGTCGAGCGGGAGATGAAAGCGCAGCACGCGCAACTATGGCTTGACCAGGTTCGCACCTCGGTCGCCGAGACGCAGACCCACTTGTTCTCTGGAACGGGAGAACTGCCGTGGGATTCCGCTTCGTTACTCTCCGTGATGTGGAACCAGTGGAATGTAGTCTTCCGCAAGACGCTCGGCCAGGCGGAGCGCACGCTGGTCAGTGAGCTCAGAGACGTTCGTAACCGCTGGGCTCATCAGAAGCCATTCTCCAGCGATGACGCCTACCGCGCGCTTGATTCGGCGGGGCGGCTTCTCACCGCCGTCTCGGCCCCGCAGGCGGACGAAATCGAGAAAATGAAGATGGAGCTTCTGCGTCTGCGCTTCGACGAGCAGGTGAGGGCGGAAAAACGCAAGAGCGCGGGCACAGCCATCGAGAGCGCAGCAGCCACTAACCTCAAGCCCTGGCGCGAAGTGGTGACGCCGCACAAAGATGTGGCCAGCGGCCGCTACCAACAGGCCGAGTTTGCCGCCGATCTATGGCAGGTGTACCTCGGCGAAGGAACGGACGAATACAAGAAGCCGGTCGAGTTCTTTCGCCGGACTTACCTCACGGAGAGCCTCAAACGTCTGCTGGTAGGAGCGGTCCAGCGAATTTCCGGTAAAGGCGGCGACCCCGTGGTGCAGCTCCAGACCAACTTCGGCGGGGGCAAAACTCACTCGATGCTGGCGCTTTACCACCTCTTTTCGGGGGCGGCCCCAAGCGACCTCATGGGCATAGACGCCGTGATGCAGGAAACCGACACCAAGAAGCTGCCAACCGCCAAACGCGTGGTCTTGGTGGGCAATAGGATCTCGCCCGGCAATCCCGTGAAGAAGCCCGATGGCACAATGGTGCGCACCCTTTGGGGAGAGATCGCCTGGCAGCTCGGGGGAAAGAAAGCTTTCGAGCGCCTCCGTGCCGATGATGAGAAGGCCACGAGCCCCGGTGACGTTCTGCGCCAACTTTTCAATGAGTACGGCCCCTGTTTGATCCTGATCGACGAGTGGGTGGCCTATGCACGCCAGCTCCACGACCAGAGCGACCTGCCAGCAGGCGGGTTCGAGACGCAATTCACCTTCGCCCAGGCCCTCACCGAATCAGCCAAGTTGGCCAAAGGCTGCTTGCTCGTTATCAGCTTGCCAGCTTCGGACACAACGGGCTCGCCGCACACCCAGGCCGATGATGTGGAGGTCGGTGGCCAGCGCGGGCGCGAGGCTTTGGACAGGTTGCGCAACGTAGTGGGGCGTGTAGAGTCCTCATGGCGGCCGGCGAGTGCCGAAGAGGGGTTCGAGATAGTACGACGGCGGCTATTCGAACCGCTCGCCGATCCAAACCAGTTCAAAGATCGCGACGTGGTGGCGCGCGCTTTCGCGGACTTCTACCGGGCGCAACATGCGGAGTTCCCGCCCGAGTGCCACGATGCCGATTACGAAAAACGGATTAAGGCAGCCTATCCCATCCACCCGGAGATTTTCGACCGGCTGTACACCGATTGGTCCACGCTTGTGAAGTTCCAGCGCACACGTGGTGTTTTGCGACTAATGGCCGCAGTGATTCACAGCCTATGGGAAAAGGGCGACAAGAATCCGCTGATTCTGCCGGCTAACATCCCGATCGACGATCAGCGTGTGCAGTTCGAGCTCACACGGTATCTCTCCGATAACTGGGTGCCCATTCTCGAAAAGGACGTCGACGGCCCTAGCTCCCTACCACTTCGACTGGACGGCGAGGTGCCCAATCTTGGCAAGTTCGCCGCCTGCCGACGCGTGGCCCGAACCATCTATTTGGGCTCTGCGCCCACATCCACGGCCGCCCACCGGGGAATCGAGGACCGGCGTGTGAAGCTGGGGTGTGTGATGCCGGGCGAGTCGCCCGCTGTATTTGGCGATGCCCTGCGAAGACTCGCAGCGGCGGCAACCTATCTCTATCAGGACGGGCCGCGCTACTGGTACTCGACCCAACCCACGGTTACTAAGCTCGCCGAGGATCGCGCTGAGCAACTCAAACGGGACCCCGACAAGGTGGTGCAGGAGCTGGACAAGCGGCTGCGAACCGATCTGCGCAAAATGGGCGACTTCAAACGCATTCACCCGATACCGGGTTCCAGTGCCGATGTGCCGGACGACCTTGACGTGCGACTCATTGTTCTGGGTGTTGACCACGCTTACACCAAGGAGCCTGATAACGCCGCGGAGACAGCGGCGAAAGCGATTTTTGAGACCCGTGGGAACACCCCGCGCTTGTACCGAAACACTGTCGTTTTTCTTGCCGCCGATAAGACGCGGTTGCAGGACTTGGACGAGGCTGTCCGAAAGTTCCTCGCGTGGCAGTCCATTCTCGATGAAAAGGAAAAGCTCGATCTCTCTCCACACCAAGTGAAGCAGGCCGAGACGCAGAGGACGGCCGCTGACGGCATCGTAACCGCGAGACTTCCCGAAACTTACCAGTGGTTGCTGGCGCCCACGCAAGCGAATCCGCAAACTCCTGTGGCGTGGCAGACCATCCGCCTCACTGGCCAAGACGCACTCGCGGAGCGTGCCAGCAAGAAGCTTCGAAATGAAGAATTGCTTGTAGTCAACTTTGCCGCCTCGCGCCTCCGCATGGAGTTGGACCGGGTACCATTATGGCGCGGGGACCACGTCGCAATCCGCCAGCTTGTCGAGGACTTCGGCCGCTACCTCTACTTGCCGCGCCTACAGACCCCAGATGTCCTGTTAGACGCCATTCGTTCCGGACTTGCGCTGTTGACCTGGGAGCAGGATGCCTTTGCCTATGCAGAAAGCTATGACGAAACGGCAGCCCGCTATCGCGGTCTCCGCCATAGCACACACGTCGGCCTTACCAGGGATGACGCTAGCCTGCTTGTGAAGCCTGAAGCAGCGCAAAAGCAGATTGAGCAGGAAACTGCCCCGCCTGTCTCAACTGGCGGCGGCACCTCTGGAGGAACCACCATCAAACCCGGCGAGCCGACGGTAACCACGACCGTTCCGCCCGTTCCTGTCCAGACCCCCAAGCCGAAACGCTACCACGGCACCGTGGTGCTTGATCCGGCGCGCGTCGGACGCGACGCTAGCAGAATCGCAGATGAGGTCCTTACGCATCTCGTCGGGCTCGTAGGATCAACCGTGCGTGTGACTCTGGAGATCGGGGCCGAAATTCCTGGAGGAGCGCCCGACAATGTCGTGCGAACCGTTACAGAGAACAGCCGAACATTGAAGTTCGCGAGCAATAGTGGCTTTGAGACAGAGTAGGAGGGCTCCCAGCGATGTCCTTCAAATCACAAACTTACCGCGTCTTGATCGCGTCGCCGTCCGACCTGGCCGAGGAGCGGCAAGCCGCAACGGAAGCGGTCAACGACTGGAATGCCCAGCACGCCGCCGCCGAGTTGGTGGTGTTACTGCCCGTCAAGTGGGAAACACACGGCAAGCCGCAGGCCGGGGTGAGACCACAGGAGGCAATCAATCGCCAACTCGTCCGTGATTGCGACATCCTTGTCGGCATGTTTTGGACCAAGATCGGCACCAGCACTGGGGTCGCAGAGTCGGGCACTGTCGAGGAGATCGATCAGTTCGTCGCTTCCGGCAGACCCGCATTACTGTATTTCTCCAGCAGCCCGATCGACCCGAACAAAATCGACTTGAAGCAACACAAGAAGCTGAGAAGCTTTAAGGACATCACTTATAAAAATGCGCTCATAGGCGGGTTCAGCCGAGTCGATGAGCTGCGCCAGACGCTTCTCCGCGACCTGATGAGCCAGGTCCGGGAATTGAACGCGAGCAGGCCCTCCCGGCGCGACACGAAGCTCGACCAGGCATCCAAAATCACCCACCTGATTCTCAGCCATCGGCGGAACAAGATAACGCCCGAGGAATTCCTGGCTTACCGCGAAGAGCTTCTGGGGCCGAGGCGGCGTTCAACTGCCGAAACAACGGACCCGGTTGAGCCGGGAGAGGTCGGACCAAACGGCTACAGGGTCGGCTACACCAAGGACGGGGACAAGGTGGAATGGTTGCCAGACGGAGAGCATCCGGGGAAAGAGTGGCCGATGATTCTCCGGCGCAACGATAAAGCGATCCTTTCGGCTCAAGGAGAATTCTGGGACAAGGTGTGGTGGAATCGTCACCAAAACTGGCTCTATAGAATCAAGTCCGGGGAAGAGCCGCTGACCGAAGCGCAGAAGCCTATCCTGGCGCAGGCCAAGAAAGCAGCTCGGCGAATCGAGCGAAAGTATGGCCGGAAGAATCTCGGATGGGATGACTTCGAGTGGGGGCTGTTGAGTGGCAAGTTATCAGCCCTTGCTTGGGTGATGGGTGCCGAATGGGAAGGGTCGCTCGACACCTAAGCTATGAGTCGTTATCCCACCACTCGATGAACTAGCTACGGGAAGCCAGCCTCCTTCGGCGGTTGGCCGATCAAGCTTCCCGATAAGAGCGGGCGTGGGTTCGCTCGGTTAGGGACGCCCCGCCATTACCCACCGAGACGCGTCCGCCACTGACTGAAAGTATGCAATTCGCCAACTCCCAAACCAGTGGTGAGTGGCAGACAAATATGACCTGGTGAAATCCCCCAAGATCCATCGCCCGGCGCAGCATGCGCACGTACTCCTTGCCATTGGCGGCATCCAGGGCTCCCACCGTTTCGTCCCGGAACAGAGTTTCGTAACGGATCCCTTCGCCCTGCCGCATGTTGTAGATCGCAATGCCCAGGTTAACGGCTTCGTTGACGAGAACGAACCGCCCGCCCGAAAGTTCATCCACGAGGCACGTACGGTCCAGGTTCTTGCTGCGGACCTCGACATCAAAATCGTCCACCATCCCCTTGCCGTCCGCCCCATCCTTCATAAGCGTGGGACAATACCCAAAGGAACCACCGGACGCCCCGGACGCGAGCGCTGCATGCAGCCCTTCACGCCACACCTGGAAAGGTCCGAGGTAGAGAAAAAACGGGCTTAACAGTTTAGACTTGACAAACTCCAGCCAATCGGCTACAGTGGTAGCGTATGGCAGGTGTCAGGTGTCAGGTGTCAGGTGTCAGGTGTCAGGTGTCAGGTGTCAGGTGTCAGGTGTCAGGTGTCAGGTGTCAGGTGTCAGGTGTCAGGTGGGGGGGCTGGGGGCTAGGGGCTGGGGACTGGGGGACGAAGGCCTGCCCGCCGCCAGCGCGTGCCAGCATCACTCGCTCAATTTGTCCTGTTGCCCAAGAAACCCCACCAACCTTGAAGAGAGTTTCCTTTTTTGACCGAACGACGCGGGAATGTTGTTGAAAACAAAGGACGACTGTGGAAGACTCTGCGCAGAAGCGGGAATGTTGATGAAAACAAAGAAGGTAGGAGGTAGGTGGTAGGTGGAAGGTGGGGAAGAGCAGGATTCAGGATTCAGGAGCCAGGAGTCAGAACGAACAGCATCTGCTTTCTGTTTTCTCCCTTCTGCTTACTGCCGACTGCCTACTGGATTCTAGGGAGGTGGGGAATTAAAAGACAGGGGCTAGGGGGTTGGGGGCTGGGGGACGAAGGCCTGCCCGCCGCCGGCGCGTGCCAGCATCGCTCGCTCAATTTGTCCTGTCGCCCAAGAAACCCCACCAACCTTGAAGAGAATTTCCTTTTTTGACCGAACGACGCGGGAATGTTATTGAAAACAAAGGACGACTATGGAAGACCCTGCACAGAAGCGGGAATGCTGCTGAAAACAAAGAAGGTAAGTCGTAGGGGGTAGGTGGGGAATCAAAAAGAGGTGCTAGGGGCTGGGGGCCGAAGGCCTGCCCGCCGCCAGCGCGTGCCAGCATCACTCGCTCAATTTGTCCTGTCGCCCAAGAAAACCCACTGACCTTGAAGAGAATTTCCTTTTCTGACCGAACGACGCGGGAATGTTGTTGAAAACAAAGAAGGTAGGTCGTAGGGGGTAGGTGGTATAGGCGTTAAGATAAGCCGTGTTCAAATGGCCCCGGCAGGGGCCAACGGTGAATAGTCCGTCAGCCGACGGATTTTAACCTGCGGATAACGGGACCGCACAGATTTACGCAACCCGTCAGGCGACGGGTTGACCGGTCAATGGGCGGCCCCTCCGGGGCCGAAACGCTTTCTGGGCTTCTCTTTCCGTAGGTTTCATCCGTCGGCTGACGGACTACTCACGGTGTCCCGCTTCGCGGGACGGGAATGGTGCCGGAACGATGGAAATGGTCCTTATCTTAACTCCTATGGGGGTAGGTGGTAGGTTGGGAATCAAGAAGAGGTGCTGGGGGCTAGGGGCTTGGGACTGGGGGACGAAGGCCTGCCCGCCGCGGACGCGTCCCAGCATCACTCGCTCAATTCGTCCTGTCGCCCAAGAAACCCCACCAACCTTGAAGAGAATCTCCTTTTTTGACCGAACGACGCGGGAATGTTGTTGAAAACAAAGAAGGTAGGTCGTAGGGGGTAGGTGGTATAGGCGTTAAGATAAGCCGTGTTCAAATGGCCCCGGCAGGGGCCAACGGTGAATAGCCGCAGGTTTTGACCTGCGGATAACGGGACCGCACAGATTCACGCAACCCGTCAGCCGACGGGTTGATCCCGCAGGCGCGGGACCCCTCCGGGGCCGAAATGCTTTCTGGGCTTCCCTTTCCGTAGGTTTCATCCCGCGTGGCGGGACTACTCACGGTGTCCCGCTTCGCGGGACGGGAATGGTGCCGGAACGATGGAAATGGTCCTTATCTTAACGCCTATGGGGGGAGGTGGTAGGTGGGGAAGAGCAGGATTCAGGATTCAGGAGCCAGGAGCCAGAATGAAGAGCATCTGCTTTCTGTTTTCTGCCTTCTGCCTTCTGCTTACTGCCGACTGCCTACTGGGTAGGGAGGTGGGGAATCAAAAAGAGGTGCTGGGGGCTAGGAGCCTGTCGGAGATAGATTTTCGCTTCAGAGGGGAGGGGGGCGCAAGTTTTATTATAAATCACCTTGTTTAGTATTGACAGTTAGGTTCTTCAGTGTAACATCAGGTTATGAGCAAACAGTTTCGGAATTGCGATCTAAATCAGGCTTGCCTGTTGCCCCAGTCGTTGCAGGACTGGTTACCGGAAGGGCACGTGGCGCGGTTTGTGGCGGACCTGGTGGAAACCTTAGACCTGTCAGCGATTTACGCCAAGTACGAGGAGGGGGACGGTCGGGGGCTGGCGGCGTATGATCCGCGGATGATTGTGCGGCTGCTAATTTATGCCTACTGCCGGGGGGTGCCGGGTTCGCGGCGGATCGAGCGGGCGACCTACGAGGACGTGGGCTTCCGGTATTTGGCGGCCGACCAGCACCCGGACCACGACACGATCGCGGATTTCCGCAAGGAACACTTGGCCAACCTCTCGCAACTGTTCGTGCAGGTGTTGAAACTGTGCCAGCAAGCGGGGCTGGTGAAGCTGGGGCATCCCGCAAGGCGGGACTGGATGGGGCCAAGGTCAAGGCCAATGCCAGCAAGCACAAGGCGATGAGCTACGAGCGCATGGGGGAGACAGAGAAGAAGTTAGAGGTGGAGGTCCAGGGGTTGCTGGCGGAGGCGGCGCGGATCGATGCCGAGGAAGATGGGAAATATGGGAAGGGGAAACGGGGCGACGAACTGCCGGAGGAATTGGCGCGGCGGGAGAACCGGTTAGCGAAGATTCGGGAGGCGAAGGCGGCGCTGGAGGAAGAGGCGAGAGAAGCTGCGAAGAAGAAGCAGGCGGAGGTGGAGGCGAGATTAAGGGAGCGGGAGAGGCAAGAGGAAGAGCGGGGGCGGAAGTTGGGCGGGCGGCCGCCGCAGGCTCCGGACCCGGAGCAATCCCGCAAACGCGGGACGGAGCCGAAAGCGCAACGGAACTTCACCGACCCGGATTCGCGCATCATGAAGGACGGAGCGACGAAGGAGTTTGTGCAAGGCTACAACGCGCAGGCGGCGGTGGACATCCCGCAGGGCGGGACCAGGTGATCGTGGCGGCGTCGGTGACGCAGGAGGCCAATGACAAGAAGCAGTTGGTGCCCATGGTGGAGCAAGTGGAAGTGATGACGGGGAGCAAGCCGGAGCAAGCGACGGCGGACGCGGGGTATTTCAGTGAGCAGAGCGTGACGGACCCAAGGTTAGAGGGGGCCGATTTATTGGTGGCACCGGACCGGCAGAAGCACCGCGAGAAGGGTCCCGCCGCGACCGGGCCTCCGCCGCACGAGGCGGGGGTGGCGGAGCGGATGCGGGAGAAGCTTCGCACCGTGGAGGGACGGGCCGTTTATAAGATGCGCAAGGCCGTGGTGGAGCCGGTTTTTGGACAGACCAAAGAGGCGCGAGGGTTCCGCAAATTTCTGCTGCGGGGGCTGGAGAAAGTGCA
>Ga0187848_10001383_pt1 | contig 20751 bp, 17 predicted proteins | sample June2016WEW_4_40_FD_132424 | JGI IMG/M metagenome (GOLD analysis project Ga0187848, IMG submission 132424) | Peatland microbial communities from SPRUCE experiment site at the Marcell Experimental Forest, Minnesota, USA - June2016WEW_4_40 | ecosystem: Environmental > Terrestrial > Soil >... | reverse complement strand
GTGCATTTGGGTGCAACAAGCTATGACATCGTGGATACTGCTAACGCGTTGCAGCTAAAGGATGCTTTAGGGCTTATCGAGGAAAAGCTAGCCGATTTGAAGGGAATATTGAAAAAGCAAGCGGCTCAGCATAAAGAAACGATAATGATTGGCAGAACCCACGGACAACACGCCTTGCCGATTACTTTGGGCTTTAAGTTTGCGGTTTGGGGCTACGAGGTTAACAGGCACATTGAAAGGTTAAACGAGTGCAAAAAACGCGTCTTAGTGGGAAAAATAAGCGGCGCAGTTGGTACGCAGGCGGGTTTAGGTGAGCATGCCGAGCAGATTCAGGAGCTTGTCATGAAAAAGCTTGGTCTGCGTGCAGCCGAGATTTCAACGCAGATTGTTCAGAGAGACCGTTACGCTGAACTTGTGTGCGCTTACGCGGTGGTTGCTTCTTCGCTGGAGAATTTCGCAACTGAAATACGGGAGCTTCAAAGACCCGAAATCGGCGAGCTCTCTGAGGCGTTTGAAGCTAGCAAGCAGGTCGGCAGCTCCACGATGCCGCATAAACAGAACCCGGAAACATGCGAGAGAGTTTGCGGTTTAGCCAGAATCGTCCGAAGCCTCAGCACTCCCGCATTGGAAGACATGATTACGTGGCATGAGAGAGACTTAACGCAGTCTTCAGCTGAGCGGTTCATTCTGCCCGAATCAAACATTCTTCTGGATTACATGCTTAGCTTGATGTGCAATATTGTCGCTAACCTGCGGGTCGATCGCCAGCGGATGCTGCAGAACCTGTCGTTAACGCAGGGACGAGCGATGTCTGAAGCGGTAATGATTGCGTTGACAAAGAAAGGCGTGGACAGGCAGGAAGCACACGAGCTGCTAAGGAAACTAACAATTCAAAGTGCACTGGAAAAACGCGATTTCAAGCAAGTTCTCCTCCAAGACAAATTCGTAAGCAGCAAATTAAGCGAAAAAGAGATAGACGAAGCACTAAACCCGAAGAACTATTTGGGCACGGCAATCAAACAAGCGGAGAAATTTGCTAAAACTAAGAACTAGAAATCTGAAATCGCTCTCTGCTTAAATTCTTGCTCTTTGTCAAGTTTATCCCATGTGTCCTTTTTTACGAATCCGCCGACTTGCTCCTTAATTTTCTTAGCAAGCCTCGGACCTACAAGCGGCAGGTTAGTCAAGTCCTCGATGGATGCGTGCTTTATGTCTTCTATGGTTTGGTATCCTGCGTTATACATTATGCGTCCGCGGACTCTGCCGACGCCTTCCAGCTTGACGATGGGCAGTAGCTCTTTCTTTATGCCTTTAGAAACTCTCTCCACCAACTCGTTGGTGAGTAGCAGAACTTCTTTTTCTCCGAAAAGCGAAGCTAACTCGTCAGTAGCATGAAGCAGCCACTTCGCATTCTCAATAGTCCGATACAAATCCCCAGGCTGCACATTGAACTGCTCAATCAGCTTTTCTTCGCTGACTTCCTCAATCCAACTCTTCATCACAAGCGCCGTTTTGATTTCGCCAAGAAACTCCTCATACGAAAAATGGTCGCCCCACTCGCTTGGAACCTCAGTGAACAATTCATCTTTGTGCTCTTCAAGCTGGACCGCCAGCGCATCACACTCTCGCGTGTAAGGTCTCATGACGGTTCCCATGTCGGGTGTGTGGGAAATCAGATGAAGCAAACCAAAATCTGTCAGAGAAGCGGGTTTGTTTTTTAGGGCGTCGCGGATTACAACTCCTGAAAGCGGGTCAATATAGAGTTCACTTATCCGTTTCCCGAACTTTGTGGCGTAGAGGTTGTCTCCGCTATAATCAATCATTTTCTCTTCATAGAGGTACTCTAAAATTTTACCGATAATGCCCTTTATCGCCTTCACGTCGTACTGGTAAGCGTAGAAGGTTTTGCCGAAAAACTCGTAAATACCATTTTCCGAATGCGCAAAATCTGAAGCAACCGTTGCCAACACGTGACCTCGAATTATTTTTTCAACCCCCAGTCTAGACCAAATCCGCTCAGTCTTAGCCAAAACATAGCCTTCCATCAAATAATCCGCTTCATCCGAAGTTTTAGCGATAAGTATCGATTCGCCTACCTTGTCATATTTTGGCCTTCCAGCCCTACCCGCCATCTGCTTATACTCCAACACACTAATCGGGTAGTTTCCGTAGCCAGGCTCAAAACGCCTGTAATCCTGAATAATAACCGTCCGCGCAGGCAAGTTAACACCAAACGCCAGCGTAGGCGTAGCGGTTAATACTTTGATTTTTCCCTCCTTAAACGAATCCTCAATCAGCTTACGATGCGCCCCTGCTAAGCCGGCATGGTGAAAAGCGGTGCCGCACCGAACAAGCTCAGCGAGGGTTTCGCTAATTTGCGTTCGCTCGCCAGCCGCCAAGATTTTTTGTGCTTCATGCTCCAGCGTCCGCTTCATAGGCTTAGATAAAACTTCGCCTGTGTGCTGGGCAATGGTTTTTGCGGCTGAAACCGAGTTTTTCCGTGTTGAAGCAAAAACGAGGGCTTGCCCACCAGTCTTCAGCGTGTTTAAAACAAGGTTTACTGCGGGGTAACGGGTTTTCTTCTCGATTTTTCTTGCGTCACCATCCTTGTACTGGATTTCTTCATTTAGCATCACGCCTTCCTTAAGGCTTACTGGACGCCACTCCGTCACAACGTAATTTGCTTTTAACCACGATGCAATTTCGTCAACGTTGTTTATGGTGGCGCTTAAGGCTAAAACCTGAATGCCAGGATTAACCTGCAACAGCCTAGCCAAAACCACTTCAAGAGTTGGACCACGCCCTGCATCGTTTAAAAGGTGAACCTCATCCGCAACCACCAACGAGATATCGTCCATCCATTTGGCACGATGCCGCAAAAGTGAATCTGCTTTCTCGTTTGTTGTAATTATAACATCATACCGTTCAAGCCATGTGTCAGCAGTGTCAAAGTCACCAGTGCTGATGCCTACGCTGACTCTTCTGCCATCCACCTTTCTGATGGATGAGTATTTTCGGAATTCCTCAAACTTTTCGCTTGCCAACGCTCGAAGCGGCGAAAGATAAATTACTTTGCCATTCTTCTCCAAAACATGCTTGAGACCGCAGAGTTCAGCAATCAACGTTTTACCCGAAGCGGTTGGGCTTGCCAAAACGATGTTTTTGCCTTCTAGCACTCCTACCCGTATGGTTTCTTCTTGAGGCGGAAACAACTCAGCAATTCCCAAATTAAGCAGTATTTCTTTGACTGGTTCGGGCACGGGCAACTCTGCAATCTTCAACTTTGAACTCGCCACTAATTAGTTAATTTATCAATTATTTGAACGAGCTAACTAATAGAATTAGCCTAGCGACAACCTTTTTTTCAGCTACATTTTTCTATTTGAACTAGATACTAACAAGGTGACGAGTTATATTATCCCTCAAAACAGGAGGATACTCTATGGTTGAAAACGTGAAAGAACTCCTTAAACTACATGAAGGTATAACACATGAAGTGTACCTTGACAACGAGAACTCCAGCATAGTTCCCCAAGAAATAGTGGACGAGATGCTGCCCTACTTTAACAAGAAAGCCTACGGCAACCCGACGCTTACCCATAAGCCAGGCTGGGAAGCCTTCGAAGTCATAATGAATTGTTTCCAGAAAATCAGCAAGACCATGGGCGCAAAAAACCTAGAAGACATCACCTTCACCCCAAGCGAAACCGAAGCCAATAACCTAGCCATCATGGGCACATGCTTTGCGCAAAAAAGCAAAGGCAAAAAAATCATCATATCCGAAATCGAACCCATCAACGTGTTGCAGGTTGCTGAAATGATGCAGAAGTTCGGTTTCACAACCACCAAAATCCCAGTAAACCAAGAAGGTTTCATCAATCTTGAAAAACTCAAAGAAGCAGTTGATAACGAAACCATTCTTGTAAGCGTTTCAGCCGTAAACAATGAGATTGGGACAGTGCAGCCGATTAAAGAAGCAGTTGATATTGTTAAGGCTAAAAACCCACACGCACTCTTCCACACAGACGCTTCAGACGCTTATGGCAGAATTCCCTTTAACGTGCAAAACCTAAACGTGGACTTAGCTACAATCAGCAGCTATAAGATTCAGGGTCCAAGGGGAATGGGTGCAATGTATCTGCGTGACGGCGTAAACATGGAACGCATTCTTGAAGGGCAAATTGGAACACAGAAGCTTTGGCCAGGAATCGAAAACACCCCATTAATCGTTGGTTTCACAAAAGCCTCAGAGCTTGCATTCCAAAACTTCGAAGCAAACACCACTAAGATGCGAACCTTACGCGATAAGCTTGTTGATGGCATATTTAGCGAACTGGATGACCTGCGCTTTAACGGTCCAAAAGGCGACAAGCACTCCCCAGACAACGCCAATATCAGTATTCTACGTTGTGAAGGCGAAGCACTAACCATTGAGCTAAGCCTCAAAGGCGTTTACGTTTCCAGCGGTAGCGCATGCAGCCGAAGACTGCTCCAGCCAAGCCACGTTCTTGTCGCCATCGGCCGCAGATTCAGCGAAGCACATGGCAGTATACTCATGAAAACCACGCGTTACCTTACAGAAGAGGATATAGCTTACGTTTTGAAAGTGTTACCTCCGTCTGTTAACCGTATTAGAGGGATAGTTGGCTCAACAGGAGTTGATTAAAAATGTCGCGTATACCACTACCTTACAACCCAAAAGTCATGGATTTATTCAGAAACCCCAAGAATCTGGGAAAAATGGAAGATGCCACTGTCGTAGCAGTCGCTGGAAACCCAGCTTGCGGAGACATGATAACCTTCTACCTAAAAATAAGCAGCCAAGACATTGTCGAAAGAGCAACTTTCGAAAGTTACGGTTGCGCAGCAAACATCGCCACATCCAGCATAGTTACAGAAATGGTTAAAGGCTTAAGCTTGGAAGTTGCATGGAGAGACATAACTTGGAAGAAAGTAACTGAGGAAATCGGCGGCTTACCAAGCGTCAAATTCCACTGCGGAGTCCTAGCTGTAGGCGCATTGAAACGTGCAATAAGGCAATACTTCAAAGAAAAAGGTGTCGCCGCACCCAGCTGGTTGCCAGCGGAACACACTTTTGAAGAAAAACAGGCGCTGGAAGAAGAAGAGCTAGCAAAGATGCTATCAAAGAGGCTAAAGACAGAAGAGAAGGCAGAGAAGTAATCGTGGACATACAAGCGATTCGTCAGGATTTTCCAATATTAAAACGCCAAATAAACAACCATCCCCTAATTTATTTTGATAATGCTGCAACAACCCAGAAACCTCGCCAAGTAATAAACGCCGTAAGCGATTTTTATGAAAACCACAACGGCAACGTGCATAGAGCCGTCCATACGCTTTCTTTAGAGGCAACGGATTTCTATGAGAAGTCACGGGAGAAAATCGCAAAATTCATCAACGCCAAAGAGCCTTCAGAACTTGTTTTTGTAAGAGGCACAACGGAAGCCATCAACTTAGTTGCGTACTCTTGGGGACTAAGCAAACTAGGCAAGGGTGACGAGGTTTTAGTTTCCCTAATGGAGCACCATAGCAATATTGTTCCGTGGGAAATCATCTCTAGACTGAAGGGTTTCACAATAAAATATACCAATGTAAACACGGACGGCACGTTAGATTACGAGGATTTTGAAAACAATTTTTCCAGCAAAACAAAGATTGCCTGCTTAAGCCATGTTTCAAACGTTACAGGCGTAATTAACGATGTCAAACGAATTGCAAAGGTCGCACATGACTGGGGCGCGTTAATGCTGGTCGATGGTGCACAGTCAGTACCGCACTTGGCGGTTGATGTTCAGGATTTGGATGCAGATTTTCTGGCTTTTTCAGGACATAAAATGCTTGGACCCACAGGCATCGGAGTGCTTTACGGCAAAAAGGAACTGCTTGAAAAGATGCCGCCATTCCAAGGTGGGGGAGAAATGATAAAGGAAGTCGAGTTTAGCCAAGGCAAAGGGTGCAGCATAAGTTGGAATTACCCGCCGTGGAAGTTTGAAGCAGGCACACCTAACATTGGCGGGGCTGTCGGCTTAGCAGAAGCAGTAAAATATCTTGAAGCTTTAGGCATGGATGAGGTGCTAAGCCACGAGAAAGCGTTAACTAAGTATGCAGTTGAACGCATGCAAGAATGCAATAAAATTACGGTTCATGGTCCCTGTGACCTTTCCAAGAAATGCGGCATAATACCCTTCAGCGTTAAAAAATTATCGTCACATGATGTTGCACTCATCTGTGACAATTACGGAATAATGATACGAAGCGGTTACCATTGCGCACAGCCACTGCATCAACAAGTTCTAAAACTGCACTCCTCTGACCGAGCAAGCTTTTACATTTACAACACACAAGAGGAAATTGACCGCTTCGTTGAAGTTTTAAAGGAGATCGAACAACTCTAATGGCGACTGTTGAAGATTACGTGGCGCGAATTGAAGGAACATGCGGCGAAGAAAAAGATGTCATAGTAGTTTTCAAGTACGAAAAGAAGGATGAAGCCATCGCCCAAATCTTAAAGAAAGCCCAATTGAAAAATACTATAGCTGGAATAATTTTTGAATTAACCTTTCAAGGCACATCTTTCCGCCTCTACTCAAGCGGAAAAGCTATTTTCCGAAGCATTAAGAATAAGCAAGAACTGAATAGCCTCCTTGCCAATCTTCTACTTTAAGAAAACAACATGTCCAGCTTTTACTTGATTGGCCATGCAACGTTTGAAGCGCATCTTATTTCTTCTCGCCCAGCTCAAAACTGGAATAATCGAACACCTCAAAAACTAAGGTAAAGCATCTTTAAACTTCATATGCAAACCCAAGTGTGTAACTACGCTTCCTTTCTCTGTTACAGTTTCGTAGTACTGTTATCTGGAATTTAACAAAGTCCTTGCTTTCTTTAAACTTATCGAGTAAACGTTGATTTCTCATTCTTGAGACATAAGCCACTGCGTGCTTTTGAATACGTAGACTTCAACCGCTTTGGCTAGAAGTGTGTCGTTTTCCGCTTTATTCCAGTGCTTCTGCCTCGAAAGTACGGGGGAATGATAAGTTATGCTGTCGCCATGGATTATTTAGATGGATATACAAGATCTTCCTGCAAAACGTGCCTTCTATTTTTTCGTCTTTTTTATGATTACATAGCCAAGCGCAACCATTGCCAGAATCAAAGCAGCAGATATAAAGATGGCCGCTCCCACCAATGCGGTTCTTAAAGTCACATTATGTGATGGAGCTGGAGTCGAAACTTGTGATGGAGTCGAAGTTGTGTTAATGACATTGTTTGAGAAGCAGTAAAGGTTCCAATCATTACATCCCACATATAAATTCCCGTAGGCTATGGTCGGTGAAGACCAACTGCTGGAAGGTGTGGTGTAGGTTGCGATTTTTGCGCCGTTATCCTCCGCGCTAAGTATGTATATGTGGCGTTGACTAGTTACCACGTAGATTTTGCCGTCAGCGTAAGAGGGTGAAACATATAACTCGTCCCCAGTGTAGGCACTCCAAAGGGTGTGACCGTTCGTTGCATTAAGACACGCTATGTTGAAAATGTCGATGATGAAAACTTCACCGTTAACGTAAATTGGGGAAGAAACTATGAACTCAATGGCGGCTGGATTTATGAATTTCCATACAACAATGCCTGTCGTAGCATTTACAGCGTAATAAGCTCCCCAGTCGGAGGAAGCAAAAACCATGCCGGCTGCGACTGATGGAGAACCAAGCATCTCTGTGCCGCCTACGAATGAAATTTGATAGGGAAGTGATAGGTTCCAAATTACAGTCCCAGTGTTGGCGTCTAGTTTGTATAGAGCGCCTGCCGTTGGTTCTTGTGAAGTAAAGTAGACAGCGCCGTCAGCAACGGTTGGAGAAGACTCAATTGGTCCGTTGGTTTTAGTTTGCCAGATGATGTTACCGGTGTTTGGGTCAAGAGCGTACATATAGCCGTCTAAGGATCCAACGTAGACTATGCCTCCTGATACTACTGGTGAAGATTTAAGCGCCAAGTTCGCATATGTGAAAGGCAGGTCACCGTTGACAAATGTTTGCCAGAGAAGGGCGCCCGTGTAAGCATTAAGACAATAAACGTATCCATCATCGCCTCCCGTGTAAACTCTGCCGTTTGCAATGGCAGGTGAGGATAAAATAGCATCCTTAGTAGCAAAGCTCCAAATGAGATTACCGCTCCATGCTCCAATAGCATAGATGTTTTTGTCTTCTGAACCGACATAGACTATTCCGTCTGCAACGCTTGGCGAAGAGACAACTGAACCGTTCGTTGTGAACTTCCAAGCCAAAGCTAGGTTTGAAGGACCTTCTTGAGCAGTAGAGGAGTGCGTGGAATCAGCCCGAAACATAGACCAGTTACTAACTGGAGTTGAGTTGGTCCCTATTGCCCACAGTTGGTTGACTGTGGAATATTCTGTTCCTGAGATTGTATCGACCGCTGTTGTTACGTCGCCTGGAATGATGTACAAATTACCATATGCAATTGCAACAGACTCTCTTGGAGGCAATGCTTCTATAGGAAGCGTCCAGATGGGTTGCCCAGTGTAAGCGTTCAAACATGCAAATTCGGAGGTCCCAGGTGGGCCATTATATGCTGCGACTTCGCCTGTTGTTTCATAGATTTTGCCATCTGCAACTGTGGGCATTCCTGGCCAGATAAGTGTTTTATCTGACGCGCTGTATTTCCATACTATATCACCTGTCGCTATGTCGATAGCGTAAAGATATCCGTCTTTGTTCATTTCATAAACCATTCCATACGCTATAGCGCAGCTTGTGGTGAAGTAGCCATTTGTGTCTGGAGTGTATGTCCAGAGGATTTGGCCGTTAGTGGCGTTGAAACAATACATTGTATTATCATCTGTTCCTCCTCTCAAGAATCTGCCATCAGAATAGGCGCCATTGAAAATCATAGGTCCCTTCGTGGGAGTGGTCCAAAGGACTGCTCCTGTCGCAGCATTGAGCGCCATTTGCTGGTTTTCAAAAGAGCCTGGAAACACCATGCCGTCACCGTATGTTGTTCCGATGCCGGTTATGCCACCACCTGGAATATAGGTTTTCCAAGCCATAGTGGGCGGTTTCGAGGGATCAGAAAAGCTCCAAGCTTCAATATAGGAATTGAGCTTTATGTAAAACATTTGCTCTTCTGGACTGTAGACGTTGGCGTTGAAAATACCAGTGTCAGAGCAGAACGAAGAGCTGGTCCATAATATTTTTCCTGTGTTTGGGTCAAGACAAGTGCCTTCCACAATCATGTGTGAAATATCGATTTCGTATGCTATCGGCCAAGTTTTATTCATTGGAATTGCTGTTTGCCACATGATTTTTCCTGCTTGGTTAAGTGCCACGACTGAAGTGTTGGTGCAGGTGAAAATCATTCCGTCAAAGGCTGCAATATAGGGTTGTATTCCTGTTATGTTAGCTTTCCAAAGTATGTTTGATGTGTCAGGGGCTGGTCCCGCTGAGTACCGCGTAAAAGAGGAATCACCTTGAAATTCGGGCCAATCGTACGAACTCAAATTGCCAAGGCTGGAGGTTGTGTTAGCGTTCATTTGTGCATTTGCATTTGTCTTGAAGGTTGAAATTGAAGCAAAAACTGATGATACAAGTAATAGAGCCAAAATAATGGCTAGGGTTTTTTGGGGAATTACAAGCCACCCCTAATATTTATGGTATAGAGATTTCCAATTAAGAGGTAAATGCCTAGCCACCAATAATGGTATGATGATCATTTCACTATAAAGCTTACGGAAACTTGTGATTCCATATTTTTTAGTTACATTGGAACAAAAAATTGCAAAGATAACGCTAAAAATAAAACAAGAGAGCAGCGCACAATCTTTTTTAAGTTGAAAAGAAACGTTAAGATAAATAATGAGGCAGCGAAGAGAGTTTGAGGGTGGATTTTAAACTTTGACGAGTAAAGGTCCGTTACTTATGACTTCTTGGAGGGCAACAGGTGCTTGCAATGCCCGTTGCAGGTACTGCAATGTTGACGCTACTGGTAAGCATGCCCCAAGAGAAATGAGCACAAAAGAGGCGCTACATTTAGTGGATGAGGTTCATAACTTTGGCGTAAGATGGTTCGGGATAAAAGGCGGTGAACCTCTAATGCGTGAGGACATTTTTGAAATTGTAGGTCATGCAAAGAGTCTTGGTCTTAATGTGTGCTTATTAACTAATGGATGTTTTGTGGACGGAAAAATTTATGATAACTTGGTCAAAAAGCAAGTTTGGACATCCGTAAGCATAGACGGCCCAGAAGAAATCAACGATCAATTGAGAGGAAAAGGATCATACAAAAAGGCGCTGGCGGCTATCCAGAAGCTATCGGAAGGTAAAATCCTAAATGGCTTAGCATGCGCAATTACAACTATAAATTATAAGTATTTAGACCATGTTGCGGAGTTAGCTGAGCAATACCATGCCAACTTTGTCTGGTTTAACCATCTTGTTCCTAGCGGAAGAGCAAAAGAAACAATGGAGTTAACTCCGACGCCTGAGCAGTACGAGTGGACTCTCAATCATATATGGGACTTAACCCAAAAGTATGAGGGCAAATTTGAAATCCATGTGCATTGCCCGCATTATGCGCGTGTTGTGAAACAAAGAAATCCGGCGAATTTTGACGAGTGGTATGAACATAAGTTTCATGGCAAATGCACGTATTTTGCTTTCGGCGGATACTTGAGTGTGACCGAAAATGGCGATTTAATACCGTGCTTTTACACAGACCTTCGGCCTTCAGAGCCGATGATGCTGGGAAACATAAGACAAAAAAGCCTAACCACAGCATGGAAAGAAATTCAAGAATCAAAATATTACAAAAGCTTCAAAGATAGAAGCCTTCTGAAGGGCAAATGCGGAGTCTGCGAATACCGGGAACTGTGCGGAGGTTGCAGAAACAGAGCGTATGCTTACACTGGCGACATTTATGAAGCTGACCCAGCGTGTGTATATGTACCTGAGAGCCTTCGCAAAAAATAGCACGTCTTCTCATTTCTTATTTGTTAGTCAATAAAAGAAAATATCTTATAAGTGGATAAGTGCGGAACATAGATAAGAGTAAAAATGAAAAGAACAGCTATTATTTGCCTCATGTTGATAGTGTTATTTTTAGCCTCAGACGTTTTAGGATGCGTTGCTTCCGCAGGAGACCAGTTGAGTGCAGATTCATGGCCCATGTTTCACGATGATATTACTCATACTGGCTATTCAAATTCGCAAGCACCGGAAACGAACCAGACTTTGTGGAAATTTAACACTGGTGGTCAAGTGGGCTCACCCTCAGTGGTTGACGGTGTGGTGTACGTAGGCTCGTATGACCATAAGATTTATGCTTTTAACGCTTCCACTGGGGTGATAATATGGGATTCACTGACTGGCAGCATAGTGATTTCTCGTCCCGCTGTGGTTGACGGCATAGTTTACGTAGGTTCAGAGGACCATAACCTTTATGCCTTTAATGCTGCTAATGGCGGCAAATTGTGGAACTACACAACAGGGTACTATGTTGATTCAGATCCAACTGTTGCCAATGGAATAGTTTACTTTGGTTCAGAGGACAAAAATGTTTACGCTTTGAACGCTACAACAGGAGAATGCATATGGAACTATAAAACGGGCGACAGAATCATGTTATCTTCTGCCATCGTTAGTGAAGGCATAGTCTACATAGGCTCATTGGACGACAAGATTTACGCTTTAAACGCTACAGACGGCAAACTCCTTTGGAGCTACACAACCGGTGACCAGATGGTTTCTTCCCCCACGGTTTCTAATGGCTTGGTTTACGTGGGTTCATTGGACGATAAACTGTATGCCTTAGATGCTTTTAACGGCAAATTAATGTGGAACTTCACTACAGGCGCTGCAATCTACTCTTCCCCAGATGTTTCTAACGGCGTAGTATCCATAGGATCATTAGACAACAGAGTCTACGCTTTGAACGCAGCCAATGGCAAATACATCTGGAACTACACAACGCAGGGCAGTGTAGCGTCTTCTCCAACCGTTGCCAACGGCGTGCTTTACGTTGGGTCAGAGGATAACAAGATTTACGCACTGAATGCTTCAAATGGAGAATTCTTGTGGAATTATACGACAGGTGATATGGTGATTTCTCGTCCTGTTGTGGCTCAAGGAGTGGTTTACGTAGGTTCGTGGGATGGCAAAATTTATGCTTTAAACTCTAAAAACGGCAGCTATATTTGGAGTTATGCAACTGGAGGTGAGATCGATTCGTCTCCCACCATAGCGGCTGGTTTATTATATGTGGGGGCTCATGATGGCAAAGTGTACGCTTTGAATGCTTCAACGGGCATGATGGGTTACAATTTGGAGCTTCATAACAATGTTGTATGGAGCTACACTACTGGCGGCATGATTTTGTTTTCTTCACCAGCGGTTGAAGATGGCATAGTTTACGTAGGTTCATATGACGATAGCGTTTACGCTTTAAACGCCACAACAGGCGCTTACATATGGAGTTACAAAACTGGTGATCCAGTGGTTTCTTCTCCTTCAGTAGTTAACGGTATGGTTTACGTGGGTTCAGAAGACGACAGCATTTATTCTTTAAACGCCACAACAGGCGCCTTTGTATGGAAATATACTACAGGCGGCCAGATTACTGTGTCCTCTCCTGCAGTTTACGACGGCAGAATTTACATCGGCTCAAACGATAATAATGTTTATTCTTTGAATGCTTCGAACGGAGCATTCATCTGGAAGTACCCGACAAACGGTTATGTTGTTTCTTCTCCCGCGGTCGCAAATGGCATAGTCTATATTGGTTCGTACGACCAAAAAGTTTACGCTTTAAACGCTATAACAGGAAGACTAGTTTGGAATTATACTACAGGCGGTGTTGTGGCCTCGTCACCTGCCATTGCAAATGGCGAGGTCTATGTGGGTTCAGGGAACGACAAGGTTTATGCTCTGGATGCAACCGACGGTAAGCTGGTATGGACTTACACAACTGGAGGCGAGGTTGCTTCCTCACCTGCTGTAGCAAATGGAGGAGTTTATGTAGGGTCGTATGATGGCAACTTTTATGTTCTAAACGCCATGACTGGTGCTTTCATTTGGAGTTATGCGACTGGAGGAATGGTTGTTTCTTCACCTGCCATAGCCAATAACATCGTTTACGTTGGTTCATACAACCATATGCTCTACGCGTTTGGTTCCTTATCAAGCAAACAACCCCCTTCTTTGTCATTTGCGGTTCTTATTTCGTTAATTTTACTGATAACTGCAGTGTTGTCTGCGGTATTAGCAACTGTGCTCTACAAGAAGAAACATAAGCTGTAGTCGCATGCAATGAAAGCCACGTTTAAGTTAAAAATATCTGCGGTTTCCGATTCCGCTTAAAACTTGCTGATTAGCAAAAGCTTAAAATTCTAAAGCACCATTGCCTAAGAGCTATATTGAAAATAGAATGATTAATTCATTCTAATATCTTGCATTAACGTGTATAGTGATGACGACAAATAAAACAAAGATAGCACTAGTTAATTCGCCACTTCTTCAAGATGTTGGACATCACCCACTTTTTCCCCCACTTGGCTTAGCATATATGGCGGGTGTACTAGAACAAAACGGTTTTGAAGTAAAAATTTTCGATTGCCCTGTGTGCGAAATAGACCATGCAAAGCTTAAAACTGAATTAGATTCTTTCCAACCTACAATAGTCGGAATCGGCTCTATGACTCCGACAATAGAATCAGCGCTTAAATCTGCACAAGTTGCAAAAGAAGTTTGCCCTGATACTAAAGTTGTAATGGGAGGACCCCACGCAACTTTTTCAGGCAAACAAATCCTAACTGAAGAAAAAGCAGTCGATATTATTGTTAGGGGTGAAGGGGAAGAAACAATTTTAGAACTGGCAAGGCAATCGCCTGAACTGCCGAAAATCAACGAGATTAAAGGCATAACTTTCCGAAAGGATAGCCAGATTATTCAGTCACCTAGCAGGCCTTTCATCGAAAACCTTGATGCATTACCACGCCCAGCGTACAAGTATATTCAAGTTGACAAATACAGGATTTATGGTCGGAAACTTCTTCCAATAATGTCTAGCAGAGGATGCCCCTGCCAATGCTCTTTTTGCGTTGCAACTCAAATGTTTGGTGCAAGGTTCAGAGCAAGAAGCCCAAACAATGTACTTGATGAGATGGAATGGCTAAGAGACGAGTATGGAGCAGAAGGAATAACATTCCAAGACGACACGTTAACATTCGATGGGAAAAGGGCGATTGAACTCTGCGATGGAATCATAGAGAGAAAAATAAATTTGCCATGGGGATGCGGAACCAGAGCAGACTTGGTTACAAAAGAGCTTTTAGCCAAAATGAGTAAGGCGCACTGTAACGAAATATGCTTTGGAGTGGAATCAGGTTGCCAAAGAATTCGAGACGCGCTGAAAAAAAGAGTCACGACTAATCAGTGTGAAAATGCCATTAAATGGGCCAAAGAAGCAGGCATATTCGTCACTGCATCCATCATTATAGGTTATCCTGGCGAAACAAAGGAGACATTGCAGGAAACTCTTGATTTTGTCCGCAAAGTGGAGCCTGACGACGTATATTTATGCCATGCTACACCATATCCAGGAACTGAACTCCGCGCTTTAGTGGAGAGTAATGGGTGGAAAATGGTGGAAGACTGGAAACTATACAACACTATGAACCCAATCTTTGAGGACCCACTTTTGCCTGCGAAAGAGATAGCTCAAATGAGGAAAAACTTTTACGATAAATTCTATAGTCCACAGTATATTCTGCGTCAAGGTGTAAAAGGATATTTGAAGGGCAACTTGTACAGCAAGATAATGGCAAGAACTGCAGCGAATTATATGCTTTGGCGAGCAAAAAGTCGAATGTAATTTTACTGTAAAATTGTGTTAACATGTTGCAGGTAAAGTTTTGGCGAATGAGAGCTTTTAACGGAAACTTTATTATGTTATCGAACGGTTTTAAAACGGTAAACTGAGGAGAAATGCATGAATAAGAGCTCTGAGCTTGAAGAAGGTAAGTCAGAAGTTTACGCTTCACGGGAAAACTGGCCTCCCTACACGTACAGGGATTACCCATACATTAAACCTGAAACGTATCATGCCTTCGCGGAGTTCCTTAATAGTGAGAATAAGTCAGGCAGATTGATGGAGTTGCAACCGTGGATTTCTGTTTGCGACTCAAGATGCGCTTTCTGTTATTTCCCAACCACTGCCACAAGCAATGTAAAGATAGAGCCGTATCTTGAACTCGTTAAGAAAGAGCTCGAAATGTACGCCAAAACCAAATATGTGCAAACAAGCGTATTTGATGAAATAGTTTTAGGGGGTGGAACACCCAGTGTCTTGGCTGCTGAGCAGATGATTGACCTCATAGACTTTTGCAAGGCAAAATTTAACATTAACAAGGAATATTTTATCAAAGTTACCGGTTCCTCAAAGACGCTTGCGCTCAAGAAAATCGATAAACTCGCTGAGTACGGCGTGTACCAAGTGGACATGGGGGCGCAAACATTTGACGACATACTACGAAAATGCTTTGCTTGCCCGATAGTGCAGTTGACGTTGAAAAAGCCATTCGTCATGCACGAAAACTGAACTTGTGCGTGTGCGTGGATCTCATGTACAATCTTCCAGGGCAGACCATGAAAAGCTGGATTAATACACTAAAGAAAACGATTGAACTTGACGTAGAAGTTGATACTTACTCGTTACATGTGGATCCAGGAACTACACTTGAAAAAATGATTAAAACAGGAGTCTCTCCACCCACTGGCGATGCAGAATATGAAAAACAAATGTACCTTACCGCCCACAAAATGCTGACCGAAGCAGGCTACAAGGCAGTAGGTCATGACCGCTTTAGTAGAGTAGAATGGCACATGCGAGAGAACTGCCTCAACGGTTGGCCATGGGGAGGCATACTGACAACGGGCGCGGGCTGCTTCATGGGGTACCTCCAACGGTTTTCTTACTCAAACATTGAAAACATAAACGACTACATGGCAACTGTAAAAACAGGAAAACTACCCATAAGTAGACTTTCAGAATCCACCACTGAAGATATGATGAGACGGACAATGACCCGATTATACCTACGGTTGCCAGTTATCAAAACAGAGTTTATGCAAAAATTCGGCACAACCCCAGAGAAAGTATTTCCAAAACAGCTTCAAAAGCTAAAAGATAAGGGATTGATTGAAATTGACGACAAAGAGGTCAGAATAACAAAGTTAGGTGAGATTTGGAAAGGAAATATCGCTTGGGAATTCGCACCTAACCAATCTTAATTTTTTTCCAACCTCAACTGCGTACAAAGTTTATTTTAAAAACAGCTGGGTACTCTTTTAAGTTAGTTTCACTGGCTAAAAATAGCCTATCTTTTTCTCATTTAGCTACAAGTTTTCGCTAGCAAAATTGACACGACTCCTTCCTGCCCATAAAGTGAAAACTAAGCTGGCTAAAGGTACATGAGTTAATTGCAAGAGAAACCACAGTAGCAAGCAAAGAGTAGTATGCTAATATGAAGCAAAGCATGTAATTTGAAACTGGAAGTTATAACCAGAAAATGGGATTAAAAAAGAAAGGAGATTGGGATTTTTATTAGTGCCTCATCGGCTGAAGCCCATACCAAGTCATAACTTTAGCAATAATAGGTACTATTACTCCTAAAGCAATGCTCGGAATGAATTGCAACACGAAGCCATACAACCCAGTTACCCCTAGATATTGTGTGGATGCCCACATATTATGGTTCATTACCTGCGCCGGATGAAGCGAAACAGTGTAATTGAGATAAGCTTGGATTACCGCAGTTATCACCGCAGCTGTTAAGCCTGCACCTAGCATCCGTTTGAAATTCGTTGATCCATTGGTCAATGCACCAGCCATATAACCTATGATAACAGCCATAACGAGGTATCCTAGCATGCTCATGTCGCCGAAAAAGTTGTAATTTCCAGCTCCGTTATAGTATCCAGTATAAAGCCCTGCGCTGGCTACGTAATAGAGGCCACCTGTGATAAAGCCTGCTGCGCCGCCAGCCCATTTATTCCATAACAAGCCTAATACCAGCGGGATGCCGAGAACGATCATTTGAGCAAAGCCAGAGGTTAGGATGACAGCGATTACATTAGTAGCTCCAAGCATGTGGTAAGTTCCGCTGACGTTGATATAGATTCCGAGAAAGAAGATTAGAAGCACTAGAATGAGTGGTATGATTATGCCGTAGAATATGTCAATCAGTCTAAATTTTTGTGTTTCCAACTTTTATCCCTTGACTTTATTTACGTGGTGGCATGTTAATAAGCTTAATGCTTGCAAGCTTGACATGTAAGGTTTTCGAGACTAAAAATACAGCGTTGAACAACCATAAGGAAAAAGCTTGGAAAGCGCTGATTTAAAGAAGTTAAACTATATACTAAAAACCAAGAGCAAACCAAACCAATCGCATTAGAAAAATGGTCTATATATTTTGCCATTTTCTCGGCTTAGGGAGTAAGCAGGGTCGAAGGGCAAGCTTTGCTACTTCAAGGGAAAGAGGAATAGGTGTATTGGGGGCTGGTTCAGGTCAATTAATCTGGATTTGGCTTCTGTAAAATGCTGAAGGGCCACAGATCCACTGGCAGGTAAAGCCTTTAAAAACAGACCCAGAGAACAGGACGACTTCTATATAGTTACTGAAAACTACTAGGGCATTTCTTAATTGGTTCAAAGTCAAAGTAACTAGGGGAGCGTAAACAAATGGAAAAAATGAACACTTCAATAACAATCACTTGCCCTGGAATCAAAGAAATCTTCGAATTTGACTCTGTTGGAGAATATCAACTAGTATCTTGCCCAATCTGCGGAATCGACTTTATGACCGTCCGAAAAGGCCAATCACTACTGCTTAAATCTTTTGAGTTTAACCCAAATGAAACGCCGTTTGGTCGATCTAAGTGAGGTGACAATGGTTGAAAGTTAAATGCATAGGATGCGAAAGAAAATTTTATGTTTACCCAGAAAACTTCTCCAACTACGAAGTAGTGTTCTGCCCAATCTGCGGGCTAGACCATCAAGTCATCAAGAAAACAAGCCACGTTAGAATAAAATCATTACAATGTGCATAAAAGTCAAAAACATCCATAATTCTCAGTTTTTTAAATCTTCACGCATATTTTCAAGAATTATCCCGATGGCATGTAATAACACAAACTTTTAACTCTCAAAAGCTTTCTTAGCTTTTATGAAAGAACTGGAAGTCAAAATTTTAGAAGTTAACAGAATAAAGATTGAAGAAATCCTCATGAGTTTAGTCGCCAAAAAGGTTTTCGACGGCGACATCCAAACCATGTTTTTTGATTTCAAAGATAGCGCAATAATTAAAGCAAAAAACGTGTTACGCTTAAGGAAAGAACAAGATAAAACCGAATTAACGTACAAAAAAGTTCACGTTACCCAAACAGCCAAACTGGCGGAAGAATATTCTGTCGAAGTTTCAAATCTGGAAACAATGAAGAAAATCTTGGAAAACATAGGTCTATCTATAACTGAAAGCATGCAGAAACACAGAGTCAGCTACACAATAGACCACACACGATTTGATATCGACCGCTATGCCGGCAACTACGGATATATTCCTGAGTTTATGGAAATAGAAGCTGAAAACATTGATTTAATCCACAAGTACGCTGCTCTTTTAGGTTTCAAAGCCAAAGATTGTTTGTCATGGTCAACTGACGAATTAATCCGTCACTATTCATTCAAAAAAGGCAAAACCGAAGATTAAAAAAGTTCGCTCTTATAAGGCGCAGACTTAGCAGGTTATTTACAAGCAGGACGCGTTTTGGCAACTTTTAGGGTACCTTTGGGGCAACTTTTGCCGTTGGTTGAGATTTTACAAAGGTCTTCTTCGAAGATTCAACGGGGTATTCGCCATGTTCTTTCTTAAAACTTTTCAGAAACTCTTGCTATGCTGCCTTCGGATTTTCACTAAACATTCAGCTGACCTCAACTTTTTCAATATATTCGTCGTCAAGCAATTTTGAGCTAATTTTCCTTGTTGTTTTTCCGCCGTATTCTGCTAAGTATCCTCCAAAGATTTTTTTAGTTGGTTTCTTTGATCTGCCAACATGCAAAACGTCTGAGGCGGGTTTTCCAGAACCTGCATTAAATCCAGCAGAACCCGCCCCATTTAAAGCCAATATCACAATAAACGACATCTTAGCTTATGGATTATACAGACAGAAAAACGGAAAATCCGAGAACACAATAATCCCAGAACTCAGACACCTAAAACGATTAGCAAGAAAATGCAATCTAAACGAACCCGAAGAAATAAAATTAGAAATAGCAACAGCAAACCTAAAAAACGGAAGCAGACGAAAACTCGCCAACCTATACACAGCCTACTTAAAATATAAAGGCTTAAAATGGGATAAACCAAAATACACCCAAGAAGAAAAATTCCCATTCATACCAACAGAAAGCGAAATTGACCAATTAATAGCATCATGTGGAAAAATGCTTGCCACAGCACTTCAAATATTAAAGGAAACAGGAATGAGAATCGGAGAAGCACATAAACTAAAATGGATAGACATGAACCTGATAAACAAAACAGTCAACATCACACCCGAAAAAGGAAGCAATCCAAGAATACTACCAATAAGCGACAAACTCATAGCAATGCTAAACAGTCTCCAAAAAGAACGAGAATACATATTACCAAAAAATCAAGGTACATTCAGAAGCAATTTTAACGGTCAAAGAATAAGAACAGCAGAAAAACTACAAAACCCAAGGATACGAAAAATATCATTCCACACTCTAAGACACTGGAAAGGTACAATGGAATACCACAAAACCAAAGACATCGTACACGTCAAATATATGTTAGGACACAAAGAAATCAAAGTAACAATGATATACATAAACATCGAACAAGCAACATTCTTAGCAGATACAGACGAATGGAATAGCAAAGTATCACATGACCTAAACGAAGAGCAAAAGCTAATCGAATCAGGCTACCAATTAGTAAGAGCAATCAACGAGACAACGGCAATCTACAAGAAACGAAAATAAACCAAAGTTTTAACGTTCCGCTTCGCTTCGCTTCGCTCCGCTCCACTCCCAAAAAACCAAAATAAAACTTAAAAATCATCATCGCCATAATGTATTTCAAGCCACGTATCACTAACACAGACTTGACCATGTAATAAACTCCATAAATAAGGATTAACCAACTTTAACATAAAAGCATCGTAAATCATAGCAATGTCATAAAGGAAAACATCGCCAAAACATCGAACATACAAACCAACTTTAACATTTAAACAGTCATCCAAGTAAAGCCGCCAATAATCCTTACCATTAACATGGACATAAACACCCTTCATGATTACCAACCAAAAAACATTCAGGGTTTAAATTAACTCCCATGACGAGAACCAGCAATCAACGAAGACGATAAATCCAACTTCTTATAGGGCTTACGCATAGAATCCTCAGCCTCAATACTCCAAACTGGAATTCCATTTTCAAGAAAAGGCAACCACCTATCCCTAATGTAGTTAGGACTGTTGCTATTCTTCTCAAAAACTAAACCACCAGTATATGTCATGTCAACTTTCCAACGTTACACTCGTAGAGGTCTGCTGGGAACGCTTTTACGCCTCTGTGAAAGCGTAAATTGTTAAACCAGTCTCTGTATTCGCCTATTTTGCCTTTGAGCCATCC
>Ga0187848_10001378_pt1 | contig 20788 bp, 19 predicted proteins | sample June2016WEW_4_40_FD_132424 | JGI IMG/M metagenome (GOLD analysis project Ga0187848, IMG submission 132424) | Peatland microbial communities from SPRUCE experiment site at the Marcell Experimental Forest, Minnesota, USA - June2016WEW_4_40 | ecosystem: Environmental > Terrestrial > Soil >... | reverse complement strand
ATGCGCTCTTCGAACGCGGCCACGTCGAGCACTCCGCCTTCGTCCATCTCTTCGAGCAGGTCGAAGAACGCGGTGGCATTTTCCAGCCCGGTTTGGGTTGCCGCGCTGGCCGGGCCGCCCAGCGCCATCCACACGCCCTCCACCCACTCCCGTAACGCACCCGGCCGTCTCCCGAAGGCAGTCTCCAGAACTCCGCGCAGGCGTGCCAGCCGCTCCTGGGCCGCCATGCCCAAGTTGGTCTTCCGCTGCCCGTCGTTCATCGACTCCCATACAGTGCAACGAATGTCGCCAGCGATGAGCGTGTTCAGCTCTTCGAGGCTCATCCCGCACCACGGGGCTCGCAGCACCGCGAGCCACGCGATCCGGTCCGCCGGGTGCAGCAGGGCCCGCGTCAACGAGGTGAGGTCCTGGATGAGCGGTAAATTCGCCAGGGAATCGATCTCCACCGCACGAAACCGCAGCCCGGCGCCGCGCAGTGCTGGAAGGATCGACGCCAGATGGCTGCGTGCGCGAACCAGGATCGCGATTTTGCCGGCGTTTCGCTCGCGGGCGGCGCGGACCAGTTCGACCACCCGCGCCGCTTCGGCCGCATCGTCGCGTCCGATAAACGGGTGCAGCGTCACCGCGGGGTCGAGCCCGCGGGGATGGACCCAGTCCGACGGCGAATAGCGGATTGCGCCGGTGGTGACGTCTTCCTCATCGGCCAGGACGGCGGGAAAGGTCCCGTTCACCCACTCCACGATACCGTGATCGGAGCGGAAGTTGGCGGTCAGCCGCAAGAGCTCAAGTCGCAGGCCGCCGATGCCTTCGCCTGCCGCCTTCAGAAACAGTCCGACCTGGGCCTCGCGGAACCGATAGATGGACTGCATCGGGTCGCCCACGGCGAACAACGTTCGGCCATCGTCCTGCTGCCAGCCCGCGGTGAGCTTCTCGATGAGGGCGTATTGGCTGACGGAGGTGTCCTGGAATTCGTCGATCAGAAGGTGCTGGATCCGGCAATCCATGGCGAGCGCGAGATCGGTGGGCGCTTCCGGCTCGCCCAGCGCGCGTTGCGCCGCCATGGCGACCTCTGGGTAGTCGGCCTTGCCGGTCTGGCGAAAGCTCACCTGCAGTTCAGCCGCGGCCACCGGCAGCAACCGAATTAACGCCTTGAGCGTCTGCCACTGGGCGTCGGAAAAGCGGGGATCGGGAAGCTGGCGGATCTCGGCTAACGCCTCCCGCACGGGTTCGTTCCCGGAGAGCGCCGCGATGAGATTTGTGCACCGCTGCTTCAACGACTTCGCGGACGGTGGGAAGCCCTCGGCAACCGTCAGCCTCTTCCGCCATTCGCTTTTACCGGTTAGCAGGGTGTCGACGATCCCCAGCCAGGCGTCGAGATCCTCCGACTGCGGCAGCCTGTCCATCCCGGCGCACGCCAGCGCGCGGCCCTCGCGGCCCTCCGCTTCCAAGTTGGCCGCAGCAGCGGCGCACACCGCGGTCAGTTCGTCGGCGAGATCCGGAGGAACGAGCGTCCGGGCTCTCTCGAGGCCATCATGGATCACGTTCCGGAGTGCCTCTTCCAGCGCGGGCCGAGCCTGATCCGGGTCGCGGGAACCGGCGATATGGCGCAGCCACTGGTCACGCCGCGCCAGCATGCCGGCCAGCAGCCCTTGCAAGGTCTGGAAGTCGTTATCCAGATGTTCCAGCAACGCTGCTACGTCTTCGTTCCACACCTCGGTTTCCAGCAGTTCGATAGTGCGCCGGGCGGCATCCGCGTAGAGTTCGCCGGGAGCATCGACGACATCCGGAGGCGCGCCCATGCGCGACACCCAGGGCATCTGGCGCGTGAGCGCGGCGCACAGCGAATCGATGGTGCGGATGCGCAGCCGGGCCGGATTGCTGAAGAGGTTCCAGCCCAGCGCTTCGCTGCGTTCGCGCACCGCCACCGCCAGTTCCCAGGTCAGCGCCTTGTGCTCTTCCTCCGGCCGCGGCCCAACCGAGTCGCGTAGCGCCTTCACAATTCGCAAGCGCATTTCGCCGGCGGCCTTCTTGGTAAAGGTGATGGCCAGAACGGCCTCGGGCTCGTCCACCCGCGCCAGCAACGTCAGGAGCCGCTGGTTCAGCAGCTCCGTTTTCCCCGAGCCCGCGGGTGCCTGCACGAGGAACGACCTACTGGGGTCCAGCGCGCGTCTCCTCTGCACCGCATCCGGCGCCGTCATGCTTCCGCCTCCTCTTCATCGCCCAGGGCGCAGCATTCCGCGATGCGGCACAGCGCGGCGAGCGAGCAGCGCCGGCAGCTCTTGGTGGGATCCTTCGGGTCAGCCTCGGCGCGCCCTGCGCGAAACTCGCTGGCCAAGCGTTCGACGACGGCGCGCCAGTCGCGAACCATAGCCACCAGGTCGGTGGAGTCCGCACCGGGTACCAGCCCGGCTTCGGCGGTCCAGCCGCGAAACCTGAGCTCGCCCGCCTTCACCTGCCCGAACAGCACGCCGGCCAGGGGTCGTTCGTGGATCGCGCTGTAGAGCGGCAACTGCGGTTCGTCGGGCCGTTCCGTCTCCCATGCGCCCACCGTCGTCCTGCCGGTCTTGTAGTCGATGATGATCTCGCGGCCATCCCGCAGGCGGTCGATGCGGTCGGTTCTGACCCAGGCGCGGATGCCACCCAGTTCGGCGTAATGCTCCCCCTCGGGCTGCGTCACCTCGAACCAGTCGCGCCTCTTCTCAACTTCGAGCCACTCGGAGACAATCCGCTCCAGACGGCGCTTCTCCAATGCGGCGAAGCGCTCCGGGATTGCGCTTCCGGTGTCTTTTTCGAGCCTGGTGATCGCCATCCCCACTGATTTCCGGATTACCTCGGAGATGTCGGTGCGCTCGCAAAGGGCATCGTGGGTCCGCACCTCTTTCCAGAACTCCTCCAGCGCCGCATGCACCAGGATGCCGCGCCGCCTCATGTCCAGGCCCGGGACAGGCGTATCGAGCTCTTCCGCACCCAGGCGAAGTTCCACGAACGCGCGAAACGGGCACGTGGACTGATACTGGAACACCTTAGTCCCACCCCGCTGCCACGCTTCATCGCCCAGCGGCGGAGCCTGCTCGTCCACCATCTGCTCCATGAGGCGTGAATCCCGTACCGATTCTGCGTAGGCCGTGCAGTCGTCGATGGCCAGTTCCTCCAGGCCGATTCTGCGAACCGGCAGAATCAGCGGACTGGGTGCCACTTCGCGGTCCTCCACTAGTGCGGGATAGCTCACCACCACGTCCGGCGCGCTGGCCAGAAGGCGCCGCGTGATCAACGCAGCATACTCTAACTCCCGTTCTGAAGAGCAGTACGGTAGCCCTTGTTCGCGCTGCATGCGGACTGGAAGAAACGGGTTCGGCTTCGGCGGGCCCGGCCAGGCCTCGTCGTGGAGGCCCGCGACCCACAGGTGGTCGAAATGGAGGCCTGACGCTTCCAGCGTGCCGAGCACCTCGACAGGAGCTTCTTCGCCTTCGGGCTGGAACACGGTTTCGGCCGCAATGCACCCCAGAAGCGAAGCTGCTTCCTCCATCGACAATGCGCCGGCGAAGGCATCCGTAGCGGCGAACTGCGAAAGAACCCGGTTCCAGGCCTCGCCGATCTGATACTCGACACTGGTCAGGGGCTGTTCCCCAGGCCAGCCGAGGGATTCCAGCAGCGCGGAAAAGGTACGGCTCCACGCCGCCGCCGATTGGGTCGCGGGCGTCTGGTCCCGCAGGTGCAACCACCTCCCGAGGATGCTGTCTAGCGCGGGACAAGCGGAACCATCCTCGCGGCACAGTCCCCTCAGCGCTGCGATAGAGACCCGCATCTCACCCGCTCTGCGCATGCGGGCGTCCAGCAACCCACGGCTGGCGCGTTCCGTCACGGCTCCCGCCACGTAGGGATTGAGTACCAGCCCGCTGAGCCTGTCCCATTCATTCCGCTGGGAGGAGAGGCCTAAGAGCGAAAAAGCACTCGTCACGAGCGGCCGCATCGAGAGCGGATCGCCTGCAGAAACATGGAACAGTCGGGGCAGTTCACGGTGGCCGGGCAGTTGCGTGGCAGGCTCCAGAACATTTCGAAACGCCCGCGCCACCTCGCGACCACGCCCTGACAGGTCTGGAACCACCACTCCAATCCGCACATCCGATTTGCGCGAGAGAAGTGCCCGCGCCCACCGAGCCGCCGCCTCTATTTCCCGACTGGGGTCGGCGAAGGCTGCCCGCACCGCGTTCTCGGCCTGACCGCCCCCCTCGCGAGCAACAGTTTCGATGGCGCAGCCCGCGGCCCGGCACGCCTCGACGAAATCGCGTTGTTGTGGCGTGAACTCATCGAAGCCGACCAGAATCACGCGCGTCGGAAGCGACTGGCGGGCCATCGCGGCGCGCAGGTAATCCGGTAGCCGCACCCCCTCGATCAGTCGATCATCGTCACACCAGTTTTGAAAACGTCGCGCCCAGCTTGCGAACACGCGCGAGTCCTCATTGCCGTCGCTTTCCACGAGCGCCATGTTCAGCCGCCACTCCACCGCGAGTGCCCAGGCTTCCTGTGCGGTCGCCGCTGCCCCACCAAGCTGTAACAATGATGAGGATTCCTCGGACTCCAAGACCGCCCGCTGCCAGAGCACGCGTTCCTGCCAGGGCTCAAGCAAAGCCGGCGGGTTCTCGACCTTGAATTGGAAGTTTTCCCACAGGGCTGACATCCACCCCTGCCACGGAAGCACTACTGGCGCCTCCCAAGCGACATCGCCCTGTTGCTGCCGGATCGCGTTGTACTCCCGCCGGAGGACGCGTGCGAGCCGATGGCTTCCGGTCACTGCCGTCGCCCCTTCTTCCAGGGCCTTCAGAATCGGATTCTCCATCAATCCTCCTCTCGATCAGCTTTTGACCGAAGGACCTTTCTTAATGGCGACGCGTTACGATCCGTCGGCGCTCCGCTGGTCGAGCACTTCCGCGACGGTCCAAACCGCATGATATCTAGTTTCAGCTCCTGTTGCCTTTTGATTTGTATAAACAAATAGATCGATGTTACTCAGGTCGGCAGAATTACCGCCGGTTCGGCTATACGACTTGCGCCACACGGCAGCGACGATTTCACTGATTGCTGGGGTCTCGCCAAAGATTGCGTTCATACTCGATGTTTACTCTCATGTTCTTCCGCACATGCAGGACGCACAGCGCGCGGAAAAGGTCGATGCGTTGCTGATCAATCCAACGCTCCATTGACACCTGGAGCTTGATTTCATGCGCGCGCCACCCAGAGTCGCGATAGTGGGTGGCGCGCGCACTCGGGCGACCAGTACCGTAAGGGAGATGAGCCTTGTCGTCACGACCACGGGCCGCTCGGAAACGCAGTGACGCCACTGGTGGCTGAACCCCCGATCAGCCTTCGCCTTTCTCAACAAGTCAGTCGAGTAGCGTCGCGCAGTGTGCCATTCGTGTGCCGCTGCTCACCGGAAGTGCCTTTATGGCACGAAAGGCGGTCAGGGCCTTACCCGGACCGATTGGACATCTGTTCCCGAAGAGCGATTGTCCTCGATACCACAAGCGTAATAGAATCAAAGAATTACCTGAAATCCATGCCTGAGAAGCCCGACCAGCACGCTCGACGGAACATCGACAGCGCTTTGGCGGCTGCGGGCTGCCTTGAGGATTCTGCATCATTGCCCGACCCCGACGTGCTGGCAGCCGAGATTGTCGGAGACCTTCAGGCTGCGCTCGACGAGTTCGCGCTGATCGCAGCGGACCTGCGGGTGAAATAGCGATGTCGATCACCTGCGTTTCCGAGACCGTCAAGATACGCCTCTGGGGGAAGGCAGCCGGCCGCTGCCAGTACGACGGCTGCAACCAGCCGCTTTGGATCGATGCCCTCACCCAAGCGGAATTCAATTCGGCCTACATTGCGCACATCATCGCCGACAAGCCGACTGGCCCTCGTGGCGACCCGTTCTTGTCGGAGCAGTTGAAGGCCGACATATCGAACCTCATGCTGCTTTGCGACGTCCACCACCGCATGATCGATATCTCCGATGTCGCCGGTCATCCTGTTGACCTCCTTCGATCGATGAAGGAACGCCACGAGCAAAGAATCGAACTCGTCACCGCTTTGGGGCCGGATAAGCAAAGCCATGTGGTGCTGTACGGTGCCAATATTGGGGCCCACAGTGCTCCGCTTTCCTTGATGAAGGCCGCGCAGGCGATGTTGCCGGAGCGCTACCCCGCTGATTCGCGCCCGATCGCACTCGGGATGCTCAACAGCTCGCTTCAGGACCGAAACGGCATCTACTGGCAGGCTGAAGCAACCCAACTGAAGAGTCAAGTATCGCTCCAGGTCAAGCCGCGTCTGGCGCAAGGCGAGGTGCATCACTTATCGATCTTCGGGTTGGCGCCCCAGGCACTGTTGATGCTCCTGGGGCATTTGCTGTGCGATATTGCGGCGGCGGAGGTGTTTCAGTTGCACCGAGAACCTCCCGACTGGCGTTGGCAGCCAGATCCGGAGGGCTTCGAGTACCAAGTTTTGGAACCGGGCACCGCGGACGGACCACCGGCGTTGGTGTTCGCCTTGAGCGCGACGATCAACGATGAGCGCGTTCATGCGGTTGTGCCCGGTGCAAGCATCTGGAAGATGTCAATACCAGCACCGAACAATGACTTCTTGAAGAGCCGAGGCCAGGCGCGCCTTTTCCGCGAGAAGGCTCGGCAGCTGCTGGATCAAATCAAGGCAACACATGGAGAACAGGCGACGCTGCACGTTTTTCCCGCAATGCCCGTGGCGCTCGCGGTAGACTTTGGGCGCATTATCATGCCGAAGGCGGACCTGAAGATGCAGATCTACGATCAGAACCAATTGCTGGGTGGCTTCGTGCACGCTTTCGATCTGCCATAAGGCCGGGCGTCACGCTGCCGGCTCAAGTTCCTTGACGGCGCCGTGCGAGATTCCGCCGCCGTGCCATTCGCCAGTGGCCCGCCACATTTCATAGAACGTCAGCCAGAGCGACAGCCAAGGAATGATCGTGTGCGACAGCTTCATGTCCGAACGCCATGAGGACCGACTTGGATAGAAAACGCAAGGTTCGGCAGGGGCGTAGGTATGCGGAATCTTGCCGCCTGGTTCGAGTGGTCGCAATTGATCGCCCGGCACATAGACCTTCGGCCACGTTCCAACACGGTACTCGATCACGACATCGTAGGTCGCGTTCATCGGACCCGGCTGAAGAAGACCGCGGCAGGTCAAGAGACCGCCGGTCACGTCGCAGCGAAACCCGGGATTGCGAGTACGAACCCATGCAGCTTGGTCCCGAATGCCAATTGTCTTGATTCTATTCATCGACCAAAAAACTGATTCCGGGGCACTGCGGCCGATCCAGCTTGAGAGCGCGCCGTAAGAACGCCACCTGCGGCGATGCCGAGTTTGCCGCTGTTCCGCCGTTCATTCAATTCGTTCGCCTCGATGCGGATTGCTTCCTTGACCCGGTCACTGCCGAAGAGGTACCCAAGTCGCTCCGTCGACTTCTCCAGGCCCATGCGCTGCTCGGTCAGGCTTGGATTCAGCAATGCCTTCAGTCCCGTCCGGAAATTGCGGATGTACGACTTGAATTGCTCATACTTTGCCTGATCCCAAGTGTCTGCGAAGTTCTCGCCGGGATGAGTCGGGTTTTCGACCCTGGGCACGGTTGGATTGGCTTCCAGCGCAAAGTGAATTCCATCCAACACGCCCTCAAGGGCGAGGCTCAACGATCGCTGGCCCTTATAAAAGCGACCCGCTAATGTGGTGAGAATGACGGAGCGGGCGATGTCCCGGCCGCCACTGAAGTAGATGTCCCGGTGGCGCTTCATCAGTTGCACGATTCGCTGCAGCGGAAACTTGTACTGCGAGGGCACCGCCGAAGGCAGGGGCTCAACCGAGGCTTTCAGCATGCGCTCCGCCAACTCGTCCCGTAGTTGGCACTGATCGAGGAACCACTTCGCGAATCCCTTCGGATTGCTATGTTTCCAGCATTCGAGCTTGCGGTCGGGCACGATAATAGAGCCGTTCCCGATCCGGTCATTCGGGCAGGCGGGCAAAATGTCCAGATGGAAAGAGCCGGCGTAGTTCAACCGCAGGCAGCGCTTCAGCTTCTCCAGCATTTCCCGATAGATCTCATTGGCCGCAATCCGTTCATGCACCCAGTCATAGATCGTGAGAGGCGGCTGTTGAGCGCACCAGTGGAGTTGGCAGACGAGGTCAAGGTCGTATTCGCTTTGCCCGTACGGCCGCACGGTAGTGCCGAGCAGCATCGACCCCTGCGAATAAACTTCAGGAGCGAAAACTGCCAAGGAGCTACCGTCGGTGGCGAGCCAATCGCCGACAGCCTGATATTTTTCCTCGGCCTTCCGAAATTGGGTCGGCGTCAGCTCCGACAGAATGCAAACCCGCGCCAGATGGCGATCCAGCCACTCGGCACGGTTCGAGGGGAGAGCGGTGTGAGTTTGGGGTTCAACAAGTAGCACTCTAAGGTAAATCTCCTACTCCTATTTTAACATATCTTCCATTTCTTGCCAGATTGTGTTATCTTTGCCCAGAGGCTCTTATGCCCAATCGTGCGTTTCACGTGGCAACTTCCACTCCCGCCGGAGCAGGTTATTCATTTTGCAAAGCCAATAAGCAGAGCGACTTAACAAGAACTATGGAGACTTTTGGAGGTGCCCTCGGGGGCTACCTGGGCGGGATACTGCCCGACCGCCTCGATCCGCCCTTACATCCTGGCCACCGGTCGCTCGGCCATGGCTTCGTTCCCGTGGCTGCGGCAGCGAGTTTCTGGAATCAAGGCCTTGATGGATGGCAGAACCAGTTGCGGCGGCTAGCCGATGAACACAACTTAGCTCGATCGCTGTCGACCGATCCTTTGGCGATCGCGTGGCACGCATTGGCCGAATGGGCACTCCGCTTGCTGACTGGTTTTCTGGCAGGCCTAGGTGCGGGTTATGTAACGCACGTCGTGCTCGATTTCGGAACGCCGCGTTGCCTGCCGCTGATAAGCTAGAGGGTCACTCCAATGTCGATTGATCAAGCGGAACTAGGACGCCGCCTCAAGGAGGCGAGAGAATCTTGCGGATTGACGCAAGATGATACGGCGCGGGAGATGTCTGTGTCCCGCGCAACTATCGCGCAGATCGAACTTGCCAATCGGTCCGTCTCAGGTTTGGAGTTGGCGAAGCTCTCGTACCTATATGCACGGGATATTCGAGAGTTTCTCGCCCCGAGCTTCAGCGCAGACGGGCTGACTGCCGTGTTGCTCCGCGCCGAAGACGGCGCGGGCGATGGCGTCAAAGCCGCACTTCGCGATTGCATCGCCCTAGGACATCAACTCCGGGATCTTGAGATGTTGCTCGGGATCAGCCGGAGTACTGGGAGTGTGGCAGCCTATCCCTCCGTCCCTCTTGGATCGAAGTGGGATGCGATTCAGAGTGGCACCCAAACCGCCTTGGAGGAGCGAAGAAGGCTTGGGCTGGGTTCAGGCCCCCTCGGAGATTTGCCAGCCTTGTTGGAAGCACAAGGTATTCGCACCGGGCTAATCGCTATGCCGTCGGGGGTTTCTGGGCTCATGCTCAGCGATCCAACTGTTGGGTTGTTTGTCGTAGTGAATCGCGACCATCCGGCCGTAAGACAGAGGTTTTCATGGTGCCACGAGTACGCACATCTCTTGCTGGATCGGGCTCAGATGGGACACGTGAGCCGAGAATCAGAGCGGAGCGATTTGTTTGAAGTGCGTGCCAACGTCTTCGCAGCAAATTTCCTCATGCTGGAGGATGGCGTCCGCCAGTTCGTGGCGACGCTGGGAAAAGGCAGCGCAAGTCGCCTTCATGCTGATGTTTTCGACGAAAGCGGAGTTGTCCCCATCGACAGCCGCACCGCGGGTGGAAGTCAGGATTTGCAGATTTACGACGTGGTCAAGCTCTCGCATCACTTTGGCGTGAGCGTACTCTCGGCTCTCTACCGGCTAATGAACCTCCGGTTGATCACGGACAAGCAATTCGGAGAAATGAAGCAGATGGATAGTGACGGAATGACCAAGCAATTGGCCGACCTGTTAGGTCTATCCGAGGTCTCGGAAGACGAAAACATCAGCGCATTCTATCGGCGATACCTTGTTCTGGCCCTGGAAGCGTACCGGCGGGAGAAGATCAGCCGACGGAAGTTGATTGAGATCGCGAGCAAACTAGGGGTGGGGGCGACCGAAATCGAGCAGGTTGTTCAGAGTCTCGGATTGGTTCATGATGAACCTGCAGAGGTGCTCGTTCCCTCAGTTTAGCCGTGAATCCAACTGGCGCTACTTCGATCGTCATCACCGACACCAGTATCCTCATCAACCTGAGTCATACTGGCCACCTCGCCTTGCTGGGCAAGGTGGTCGGATTACGTTTCGTGGTGCCAGATGAGGTTGTTGCCGAAGTCACGGAACCCGAGCAACTCCGAACCCTTGAAGCCGCAATTGCGAATGGATCATTAAGACAAGAGTCGATTGCCTCACCGGATGAGTTGGCGGTTTTCGCCGAGTTGTCCCAGATCCTCGGCTCCGGCGAAGCGGCTTGCCTCGCCCTCGCCTCATGCAGAGGCTGGCTTGTCGCCTGTGATGAGAAGCGCGTATTCCTTCGCGAAGCTCGCAGTCGACTGGGCGACGGCCGCATCCTGAACACTCCCGGATTGTACGTCCTTTGGATTCGCGCTGGCGTACTAAGCGTGGAAGAAGCTGATGCTGCCAAGACGATCCTCAATGCGAATCGATTCAAGATGACGTTCTCGTCGTTTCGTGAGGTGATATGAAGTACTGCGGATTTCGCCACGTCAACCCGCGAGCCGAATCCGACTGACAGACCGCACCTCGTCCGCTTCAAACGGAGAGCACCCGCTGCTCCCTGTCAGCCGCAGAATGATGCGTTATCGGGGCGGAACTGCACCGCTGGTAAACTGACTGGTGGTCATGCCACGGTTCCTTTCGCAGTTTCTGTTGGTGCCCCACTCCATGTGATATCGGAAAAGTGATCTATGCAAATCCACGCGACCGACGAAGTTGAAGGCGTCCCTCTCCTGGAGATTCGCGCGTTGTTTCGGCAAGCGGGCTTGAACGGCTTTTTGTCTGCAAGGTCCATCCGTCGGCGATTGCTCCTTACGAAATCGAAGACGGATCGCCTCATCGCTGCGCTCCGCAGGATGGGTCTCCTGGAGCCAATCGGAGATCGGCGGGAGGCGAGTGCGGCGGAGGACGAGTGGCAATTATCCAAGGAGGGCGTTCGTCTGCGAGGGGCCAGGGCCGCCAAACCGCTGCGGCGCGAAACCGCTGATCGTCTGCTCTCAGAATTACTCGATCGGATCAAGGCCTTGAACAGCGATGGCCGCTTTCTGGCGCGTGTCCACAAAGCAGTGGCGTTTGGTAGCTACATCGGCAACGCCGACCGCATTGGTGACCTGGATGTCGCCATTGATCTCGTCCGCAGAGAGCCGGACTTCCGAAAACACGCGGAAGCCAATAACCGCAGGGTCAATGAAGAATTTGAGCGCGGACGCCGCTTCGATAGTATCCTTGATCAGCTGTTTTGGTGGCAGCGAGAGGCCATGCTGTTTCTCCGTGACCGGAGGCGAGGCCTGAGCCTCCAAGACTACGCGCCGATCCGGGAGATCGTCGATGCCTCTCCCCATAGAGTGGTGTTTCAGAAAATCCGCCCACAGGGCCACTCGGAATGCCCGGGGCGTCCCACCACTAACGCCCATTAGCGGGCAACCATCGGCTCGCCGAGCCAAAGCTCGCCCCTCTCCCTTCTTTCTTTAATACCCCGATCCCGCAGGGCCTAGGATGCTCCCTCTCCAGCCCGGTGTCTTAGCCGGTGGGCTTTGCGTTGTGATATGTTTGAGACTGCCGTGGGATGGACAGTAAAATGGACAGTAAGCGCCTATGCCGGGAGGGAAGATTCCAGTCCGGGTTTACTGTCCACTTTACTGTCCATTTTGCGGTCAAAACGCATGGTTTTGGATGGACGCAATAGACGGAATAGACTATCGGGATGGCGAGTTAAGTCTTTTGAAAACAGTTAAGTAGCAGAAAACGCAGGCAAGCGGGAGTAATTCAGTGGTAGAATGCCAGCTTCCCAAGCTGGACGTCGCGGGTTCGAGTCCCGTCTCCCGCTCCATGTTTTCAATGAGTTACAAGCCTCACCCAAAATCATCTACCTCGATTAACCTCGTTTGTGTAGCACCCCGTTGAAATCGGCGTATAGTTTTGCCGCCTCCGCCTTCCGTTCGGCGACCCCACTCTGAACGTACTTGTCCAGGTGAGTTCGCATTCCGTGGCCCTGCTGATCCGCAATGATCTTCAGGTCCGAGTTTCGCTGCTTGTGCAGCGTGGAATGCGACCGCCGGAGTACGGCGAAATTGATCCATCCCAGCCCCGCCGGGCGGAGCTTCGGGCGGACGTAGTTGCGGAGCACGCTCTCTGGCCAGATGGGCGTGACCAACCTTGTGGACGGAAAAACGCAGTCCGTTGGCCCATGGACCGGCAGCCTGGCGATCCAGGAATTCAGCCGCTCCATGATCTCGTCGGGCACTCCGACGGTCCTCTGGCTCTTCTCCGTTTTTGGCGGTTCGTAACGGCCCTTGTACCAGGACCGCTCGATCTCAATTCCCTCCTCTCCGATGTTGCCGCACCACAGCGCGAAAACTTCCGACTCGCGCATGCCGGCGAACATCACCAAATCGAAACACAGCCGTTCGCGCTCGTCGAGCAGTTGCCATGCTGCGGCGTACTGCTCTAGGCCGACAGTCAACTTCTCCGCCGACGGTCTTGCCAGCTTCACCGGCGCCTTGAGACCCTCGCTGATGTTGTTCTGCAAGTAGCCCTCGGCGACGGCGCGCTTGCTGATTTCCGTCAGATACCCCTTCAGGTGATTGAGCGTTTCCCGGCGGAGCCCTTGCTCGGCCTTCTTCTTGAGCACGGCCCGAAGATGCGCTGGCGTCAGTTCGCAGAACTGAACCTCGCCCAATTCAGGCATTAGATGAAGGCGGATCTCACGGCTGCTTTCTTTCTCCGTGTTCTCTCGCCACTCCCCCGACTCCCGTTTCATAGGCAGGAACACGTCATCGACAAAACTTTGGAACGTGTCGTCTCCCAAGCTCCGGAAGGGACTCTGGTTCAGCGGCTTGACCAACTCTTCCCGCATCATTTCAGCTTGCTTGCGGTTGATCTGCGATTTCGATCCGAGCGTCTTCGTTGTTTGCTTGCCGGGGGCGTAGTAGAACTTGACGATCCACCGTTTCCCGTCTGGCGACTCGCATAACGAGCCATGTTGAAACCTCCGTGTTCTTCGCTTCTTGCCCATTGGCGCACTCCTGTGGTGCGCCTCTGGTGCGCCTTCTCGACTCAAATCGAAGATAGCACTAGGCGGCTGAGGCTTGCTCATTCTCGTGTTGCCAGCGCTCCAGAGTTTCCTTCAACACAACCCACTTCCGCTTTCCGACCTGCACGGCTGGCAGTCGTGGGACACCGTCGATCTCTCCCCGGCGCAGCCTGTGGATCGTCGCCGGGCTGCATCCGATTTGTGTCGCGGCTTCCACGAGCAACAACCACGAACGTTGCTCCGCTGGCGGAATAGGCTTGCGAGATCGCTTGGTTCTCATTGCAATCGCTCCAGTCGGTCCCGAAAAGCTGTTGCCTGGGCGGCATCAGTGCATTGGCGACAGCGGCACATAGGGCGCGTCGAAGACGATGTCGCGGTTCACGTGGACGTTGAACTTGTAGCCGGGCGGGATTTTGATCGTGGGTTGAACGTTGAGATTGCGGCGCGTGATCTGCTCGCCGAGTTGGGAGACTTCCTGTCCGACGGCGCCACCCGCGATTTGGCCGGCGCTCGGGTACGCCAGGGTTGATTGTTGGCGGTTCTGCGAGAGTTCGAACGCGGCTGTGAAGAGGCTGGTCAGCACGGCGAATCCGACCAGGCGCTTGTAGTGGTTATCGACCTGATACCGCAGCCCGGCGTTGCCGTGAGAATCAAGGCCCATCATGGCTTCGAGATCGAGCGATGAGCCATCCGGGTAGATGACGCGGTTCCATATCACCTGCACGCCATTCTGAGCGTAGCCGATGTGGGAGTCGTAGAGACCGATCAGGCGCGAGCCTTGCGGGATGAGCAAAAAACGGCCAGTCGCCGTGTCGTAGACGTTCGACATAACCAGCGCCTTGATCTCTCCGGGAAGGTCCGAGTTGATGGATTGTTCGAGCACGGCCGGAATCTCCCAGCCCGCTTGGATCTCGAACGCCGTGAGCGGCGCGGTGCGCATGGATCGGAGATAGTCGCCGGATTGCGACCCGCGCGCGTTCGCAATGAAGGCTTCCTTGCGCGCCTGCATGTTCTGCTCGTCATACTCCGACGAAGCCTTCGCCGCGTTCTGAGTTGCCGCAGGGACGTCGCGGCCCCCGGTCGCATTCACGAGAGCGGCCGGATTGCCGTGTGTTTCTGCAACCGAACGAGGGGCGGGCTGCATGTCCTGAGCCCACGCCGATGCGGAGTTTTGCCAAACGGAAGTTGGCGCGGCGAGTGCCTGCTGTTCGATTGATCGCGAGGATGAACGTTCCTGCTCCTCGGGCGATGGCGAATGCGGCGGTTCGAGCTGCGTGCCATACGGGACAACGCTTGGCAGCATGGGTGGTTGACGAACGATCACTCTGTCACCAGTTGGGACGTTTGGCATGTTCATCGCAGCTCTCACGTCCTCGGGCGGAACAAGGTCCGTGCCGGGCAGCGGAGACGGCGGCGTGCCGTGGGCTAAGGGGACGCTTCCGGACGGGATAAGCTTGGCGATCTCCGTCCCAGCGGTAGTCGCTGGACCCACGGTCTTCGATCCAAACTCGGCAGCCGAAACGTGCTGTGCCTTGTCACGCAAGTGGGCGCCCCACGCAAATGCGCAGAGCAGCGCCACTCCCCCGATGAATCCTATGACGACGGCGCGTTTGCTGATGCGCGCTTGCGGCGGCGCTTTCGGGTGCAGGTCGAGGCCCGCAGGCGACTCGATTGGCTTTGCGTTGCTATTTTCGCTCACGGCTAATCTCCACTTTCTGGGCCTTCTTGCCGGACCCGAGGATGAGTTGGGCATGATCGAACAAACGGTCCACGACGTACAGCTGGTCCTTCACACGATAGTTGACCAATTCGCCCTTGCCGTCCTGCCCGAGGATCACGAATGCTGGCGCCTGGCGGTTCTGCACGCCGGCCGGCATTTGAATGTACGTCTTGGCTCCATCGTCGAAGACACGCACCGGACGGAGATTCTCGTCGCCGCCCTTGACTGTGTAGTCAAAGCACAGGTTGCCGACTGCCACGGCTGCTGGGGTCAGTTCGCGACCGTGGCTGGCCTGCTTTTCCACCTCGCGTTGTTCCGCGAAATGAGCTTGCCATTTGAGTTCGTCGCCCTCGGGGTAGGCGAACGCGACGCGCGCCATGTAGTCGTCTGGTTTGGAGATCAAGCGGAGATAGTAGGCGCGGCGATCCGTGGTGACGAGGAGATTCGTGTCGAGGCCGGCGGCCTGAGGCTTGAGCACGATTACCGATGTGGCTTGCTCGCCGCGGCCGTAGAGGGCCGGCGCGATGTTCCAGCGGACCGCATCGCCGATCTGCGGTTCGCCGACAATCTTCTCGCCGGGCTGCAATTCGATGATGCACACGCGAAGCGGTGCGCAGACGATCGTTGGCAGCCCGGCGCCGTACGAGTAGAGTACTTTTCCATCGGGACCAGCGGCGGGCGCGTTTTTCGAAGACATCCACTGCGCGCTTACGCGGACGGCTTCCTCCGCTGTTGCGGTGAGCGGCACGTCAGTCTTCCCCTGAGACGTTTTCGCCGTTGGCGCACTGGGCTCGGTTGCAGGTTTCCGACGAGGCCCGTTCGCGGGCTTCGCCGTTGTTGGCGATCCGCCGTCGGCCTGGGGTACGACGGCATCCGTTTGCGTTTTCGGTTTGTCTTGAGTCTGCACGTCCTGCGCAATGGCCAAGCCTGCGAACGCGAGGGCGGCAATGAAGCATCGATGGTTTCGCATAGCATTCTCTCCTGGGTTCAAAGCACTCTGGTCCAACTCGCGTTGGTGACGTAGACGCCAAGCGGGTTCACGCGCGCTTGCCGCTCGTCACTGGGCGGGCTTACGGCGATGGTGAACGCGCCTTTCCAACGCTGTTGCTCTTTGACCGCGCCGTACAGATCGCGCGTAGTCTCGATCCATTCGACTTCGGCTGTGCGGTCGCTTGTGGGCAACACGGACTGCACGTCCACGCTCGTCGTTTCACTCTGCGCGCGCTTCTGCGGCGGATCGTTCCGGTAGAAGTCACTCACGAACGACTGCGCTTGGCTGCCACTGGCGATGTGGGCGTACACGCGGTCGATGGCACGGCGTTGCGCGATGCCGTCTGTGGTGACAGTGCGGAGGTCCTCGATCCAACTGAGAACCGTGGCTCGCTTTAGACGGTCGTCCGCAGTGGTCGCTTGGTCGGCCAAACCGCTGGCCACCGGACGCCCGAGGGAATCGATGGCGACGACGAACGGGATAATCCGCGAATGGCTGGACAGGAACGCCATTCCCGCGACGGCGGCTAGTGCCACCAGGCCGCTGATCATCGCCATTAGCCGCCAGTTTTTGGCACGTGTAATCAAATCGCCGTAGCGCTCGTCCCATTCTCGCCGCGCAGCGAGGTACGGATTTGGCGGCTTCGTTTCCGACGGCTGTGGTTTCGGTAAGGCTTTGGTAGTTGCCAAGTTCGGTTCCTCCTATTCGTGGTGATCGATGTTCATGCGGGGCGGCGGCGTGTGCGGCGCAGCGTCGGATGGTACGGCGCGACCGATGCGGCGGCCCATTCCGTGCAGACTCCGTGCGGCGTCCATTATGGGCGCAGTCGATGAACTGCTGGGTGGGTCAGGTTGGCTGCCGCTTCCACCAACGCCTGCACCGCTACTGCTCGACGGCGGCGGAACACTCGCGGCCCCGCCGGCAGAGGCGGCTCCTGCTCCCGAAGCGCCTCCGCCGCCCGATGCTGCGCCAGCCCCTCCCGCTGCACCGGCAACAGCTCCCGCAGCCGCAATGGCCGCACCACCCAGTACCGCGGCGCCAGTCGCGACGACTCCACCGGCAGCGACCAGGTCGCCGCCCGAAAGCGCGGGAGAACCGCCGAGAACCGCGGCGAACAGCTTAGGGATTTGCCAACACAGCATCATGAAGATGAGCGAAGCGCCCATAATCTCGAACGCGGACATCGCGGGCTTGGGCGCCGTGCCGAGCGTTTGCGCCGCATCCATCCAGGTAAGTGACAGGTCCATGCCGGAGCCGATCAGCAGGTACAGCAGCATGATCTTGACGCCAACAGCGACGCCGAGGCCGATGTAGCGCTCGACGTACGGCGCGGTCCAACGCGATCCGCCGAAGCCAAGGAAGATGGCCCCGGCGGCCACAATGATGTAGCTCTCGACCATCGCGACGACGAACTGGATTGTGATCGCGATGAACGAGAGAACGGTGAGTGCCGCAGCGAAGATCAGCGCTAGGCAGATGCCGGTGTTGGTAAGGAACGCCGATGAAGTGGCGGAGTCCATCAACGCGCCGCCGAGGTTCAGGCAGCGAACGAAAACGTCGCTAGGCGACAGCGGGCCGCTGCCGGATGCGGTCTGCCCAACCTGTTCAAAGCTGCTCACAATGGCCGGAATCCACGTGCGGCCATAGACAAGCAGCGCGTAGAACGCGCCGATCCACATCATCTTGCGGATCAGCGCCGCCGTCCAGGATTGCATATCTGCTTTTTCGAGCAGCATGACGGCGGCGCTCCAGGCGAACTCGATGACAGCGAGGAGGCCGAACAAGGTATTCGCGAACGGCCAGACGTTGGTGAACCACATCGTGCGCTGATTGCGGTATTGGTTGAGGATCTGACTCGGCGCACTTGCGGTTTGAGCCAAAGCCACGCTGGCAAGCCACAAGAAAAGGAGTATTGCCAGCGGCTTCGAGAGCGCAATGAAACGGTTCCGTGAACGTTCGGTCATCTTACTTCCACCCCGACTCGTAGACTCGGTGATCGCTCTCCACGGGCTTAAAAGGCGATACTGCGACGTTGTGCGCGGCAGCGCAGAGGCGACCTTCAGTGGTATCCGCCCAGTCTGCGGACGCATTGTCTCGGACTGCAGCGCACATCCTATTCACTTCGTGCGCAACGGCGCGGTGCCGTTCGAGCCAGGATTGGATCGCGCCCGTCGAGGCGCTCGAAAGGTCCCCAGCGCCGGCGGCCTCCGCCTTGGCGACGATGGTGCTCGGGCGCTTCCAGCCCGAGCAGCCGGTCATTGCGATTAACAACACGACGATCACTGTCCGCATCGTGCGCCTCAGTTCCAGCCCGACTGGAAAGTCTGCCCGTCGGAAACTTCGGGAGTCCAGTTAAAGAAATACTGCGATGCGGCTTCGCTAGCGGCCTGATGCTGAATTACGTAGCCTTGAAACGCAGCCTTGCTGGTCATGTCTTCGAGCTGGATCTCGCGCAACTTCTGAAGTTGAGAAACCTGCTCGCCAGCGAGCTGACTGTTGAGATTTATGGCATCGTTCCTGTTCAGGAGGTTGGATGCACTGAGCGCCCGCAGTATTCCCAGTACGCCTTGTTCGGTCGCCAGCAGCTTCCCCTGAACCCCGGAGCCTCGCAGGATACCTTGTGTCGTATCAAGGCTTGTTTGAGCCCACATGGCGTACTTACTGGCATACGTGCCAGCCGCGGGCGCCATGCCGCCAGGGCCGCCCCATTGATATCCGGGATAAGTCTGACGGAAGAGCACATCCTGGTTTCCCAGCGAATACGCCAGCGCCTGACCGCCCTGCACCACATTGGCAAGCATGCCAATGTCCGCCGCGACGTTCGTCAGCGTAGCCGGACCGCCATGTGCCGTATTCTTGATTGCATCGGCGAGCTGCTCCGCCTGGATGGCGTACTGCAGGAGCTGCTTAGCGTATTCCAGGTCGTGCATAAGCTTGATGCTGATCTGCGTCGGTTCTGTTGAGCAGTTCGAACAATAGACAACGTCCAGCTGGGCATTTGCCGGCATGACGCCGACGCCCGCTGCCACGACAATTACTGCAATTCCGTGAAACCACTTCGAACGCATGATTACCTCTCCTTCGGTTGTTGTGAGTCCTCTGCCATGCGGTCCAGGTAGTCTGCCCACTTGGGCAGCCCTCGCAACCGCAGCCATTCCGAGCGCCACGAATCCGGGAACTTTTCCATGACGCTTTCCACAAGCTGCCGCTCCTCGCGGCCGTTGACGCCGACCCAGGACAGCGCGACTCTGCCGATGCCGAGCGAGATCAGCCGCCGCCCCATGGGGGAAAGAACGTAGTAGTGCTGCTTGGGTACTGAGGTCTGAATCAGGTTCAGTTCCGTGTCATTGAGACCCACGCGGTCGTAGAAGCTCTTCGAGTTTGGTGTCTGCGCCTCGGCGTTCGGCAGCAGGATCTTGGTGGGGCAGTTCTCGAGGATGACATCGGCGATTTCCGAGTTGCAGATATCGCTCAGTTGTTGTGTGGCCATGACGACCACGCCGTTCATCCGGCGGAGGGTCTTCAGCCAATCGCGCATCCGTTCGCGAAAGAGACCGTGTTTCAGGTAGACCCACGCTTCGTCGAGCAACACGAGTGTCGGTGATCCGTCGAGGCGCTTCTCAATGCGGCGGAAAAGGTAGAGTAGTACGGGCAGAACGCTCTTGTCGTCGAGTTGGAGTAAGTTCTCCGTTTCGAAGGTCAGGAAGCGGCCGGAGCCAAGCACGTCTTCATCGGCGTCGAGCAACGAACCCAGAGGACCGGCGAGTGTGTAATGCTGCAAAGCGTCGCGCACTTCCATGTCCTGCACGTTGGCGCTTAGCTCCGTCAATGTGCGCGACGGAGAAAGACGAAGCTGCACGACGGCTTCGGTAAGTGCGTTGCGATGCTTGGGCGTGACTTTGAGGTTGTTGAGGACGCAGAGCGCTTCTAGCCACCCGACCGCCCAGGTGACATCTGAGTCGGTGCTAAGTTCTTCCAGCGGGCAGAATGCGAGGCGAGTCTTTGGCCCGGCCAGGTCGTAGAACTCGCCGCCAGCGGCCTTGTTGAGAACATACAGGGAGTAGCCCTTGTCGAAGGCGAACACTTGAGCGCGGTCGTAACGGAACCATTGCGCCGCCAGCAGACCGAGCAGGGTCGACTTGCCCGCGCCGGAGGGGCCACAAACGAGAGTGTGTCCCAAGTCCGACACATGCAGGTTGAAGCGAAACGGCGTAGCGCCCTTGGTGGCGGCATATAACAGCGGCGGGCTGTGCTTCGGCATGAGGTTCGAAGGGTTCTCGCGTTCACCGGCCCAGACCGAACTTGTCGGAAGCAGATCGGCGAGATTCAGCGTATGAATCAGAGTCCGACGCACGTTGCAGTATCCGTCGCCTGGGAGACTGCCGCGCCAGGCCTCGACCGCGTTGATGGTTTCCAGCCGGCACGCGAAGCCGAGGTTCTGGATCGTCTTCATCACAAGCCGTGTACTTTCGCGCAGGCGCTCCGCGTCTTCGTCGAGGAGCAGGATGTTCGACGAGTACAGAGCGAACTGCACATCGCCCGCACTGGCGACAGCCATCGCCGCCTCGGCGTCCGCTGCCATTTCTTGGGCGAACAGATTCACCGGACCGGTCTGCGTGCGGAATACCTGGTCTTTCCAGCCGCGAATCTTCGAGCGCCACTTGCGCCGCGTCTTGTCGAGCAACGCCCGCGCCTCTTCGGCGTCGATCAGCAGCGCGCGTGTATTCCAACGAT
>Ga0187848_10001363_pt1 | contig 20926 bp, 19 predicted proteins | sample June2016WEW_4_40_FD_132424 | JGI IMG/M metagenome (GOLD analysis project Ga0187848, IMG submission 132424) | Peatland microbial communities from SPRUCE experiment site at the Marcell Experimental Forest, Minnesota, USA - June2016WEW_4_40 | ecosystem: Environmental > Terrestrial > Soil >... | reverse complement strand
CAGCCTAGTGATTGCTTCCCCCGTGGTCTATACGATTCCAACCCCTCCGCCGCAATTAGCCGAGCCGACGTTCACCCCGCCCAGCGGCAGCCCCGTGCCAACGAGCGGCGGCGTGACCATGCAAGTTCCCAACATGCCCTCCGCGCAAATTTATTACACGGTGAACGGCACACTGCCTGTCAAAAATGGCCAGTATTCGACGCTATATTCCTCCGTGCCAATTACGGGTCTGCCGCTGAACAGCGCCGGCGTGGGCGTGGTGTGGGCGGTGGCGTACCAAACGGGGTATCTGCCCAGCGTGGCCGTGGCCCACTATGGGCCGACGGCGGCCCCGGCCGACGCGACGGTGACCCCCCAGAGCGTGGATACGACGTCTCCGGGTTCGCCGGCCATGCCGGTGGTGAGCTTCACCGTGACTCCGGGCCTGAACGCCCATTGTGTTGCGGTCACGGAAACTCTGCCGGCGGGCCTGACCGCCATTAACGTCTCGTCGGGCGGCAATTACATCGCCGCCAACAATGTCGTGGAGTGGGGGCCGTTCGTGGGGACGTTCTCGGGGACGACTGCGCTGCCATTGAGTTATCAGGCCGTGGGCCTGCCGGGAACTTATCCGGTGCGCGCCACCTGGAGCGTGGACGGCACGAACGGCGGAGAGACGACGGCCACCAGCCTGGTGATTGCTTCCCCAGTGGTCTATACGATTCCAAACCCTCTGGCGCAGGAGCCAACGCCGTCGCTGTTGCCTCCCTCAGGTGTTGGTTTTCCACAGAAGGTATTTATTTTCTGCAAAGATACTGCGGCGACAATTTATTACACCACCGACGGCACGTTGCCAACGCAGGGTCCCACGCCAGCCTCGCCGCACTCCACGCTTTACACCGTGCCGCTGCATTTTTCCGCGAAAACCTCGCTGCGGGCGGCGGCGTTCGGCGCCTCTTTGCCGAGCATCGCGGTGAACGGCGAATACGTGCCGGCGGTCACCACCGAGGCCGTGGCGCTGGAGCCAGGAATTACCGGGAACGGACTTGTTTTGCCAGGCTACACCCTTGTAGCCACGCCGCAAGGCGTGAGATGTTACGCTGTGGAACTGACAATTCCGTATGGTTTGACGCCCTCCGCTTTGTCTGGAAACGGCTTTTGGGACCCGGCGGCGGGCGTGGTTCGCTGGGGACCTTATCTGGACGGCCATGTGCGGGCCTTCTCGTTCGACATGACCGGCCCATCGGGAATCTATGCCTTGTCCGGCCTGGTCAGTTTCGACGGCTATTCCACCACCACAACTCGTTCGGTGCAAGTGAACGAGGTCCCCGATACCACCCCCCCAACCGTGGCCATCACTTCGATCGAGGACGGCGCCACTGTCACCAGCGCCAGCCTCTTGGTCAGCGGCACGGCCACGGATAGAGGAACCGGCGATCATGGCATTGCCTACGTGACGGTGAATGGTCTGCCCGCCAGCAACGGCGCCACCAGCGGAGCCAACACCGCCAACTGGAGTGCCATCGTCCCGCTCCACTCCGGCCTCAATAGCATCATTGTCCTCGCCAGTGACACAGTTAATAATATCGCAGAAGCGGAAGTTACTGTCACTTACAATCCGCCGGCTTTCGGCAGCACTTCTGGTACCGGCGGCGGCGGCGGCCAACAATCCTTGCAGACCACCTTGACCGGGCTTTCCGCCGGAGAACAAGTGTGGCTTGAGAAATCCACTGATTTGGAGAATTGGACCCCCTATCCCGGATATCCAATAAATGTGACTGCTTCAACGGTTCTTCCATTAGTAATAACAATTCCAATCGATCCGACATCCAGTGGCCTGTACTTCCGGGTATTAGTGGAGCAGTAAAACCCATGAGGGAAACGCCCGGCGTTCGGTTCCCGCCACGCCCTTCGCATGAAATATTGCCGCAAAGGAACGCAGCGCGGCGAAGCCGCAACCAACAGGAATTCAACGCAAAGACGCAGGCGCAAAGATTTGGCCCATAAACTTCACATGCGGTTGCCCGGCCCTTGCGGCTTTGCGCTCTTGTGTCCTGGCGTTAAAACTATGGATGGGAGTTTGCGGCGCTGTTGAAAAATCCTCGCGAGAATGCGTGATGTTGAGGTATTGCAGTGCAAAGAACACGGAGACAAGAACTTACGGTGTTTTCTTCTTTGCGATCTCTGTGTTCTTTGTGGTTGATTCATTATTGGTTGCGGCTGGTCGCGCTGGGTGTTCTGCGCATTTTCGGGGCAATTCAATCGAGGCGCCTTCCCGCATCGGCCCTGCTGTTTCCCCTCCGCGAGAATAAAGGTTGCCGATTGGCGGCGGGACACTATACTGGCACGGTGAAGTCCGGTTCAGCAGTCAAAATTATCGTGATGATTTCAGCCGTCCTTGTCATCGGGACGGGCTGCGGCGGCTTTTACGCCGCGCCGGCGGTTTCGCCGCTCATGTTCCTGCTGCCGGGTTTGGCCCAAACCAAACCGGGGCTCCCGCCACCCCCCGTGCCGGGCCAGACGCAAACCAACCAGACCGTGGCCCAAGCTTATTAAACCCTATGCGATTCCCTCTGGCGTTGACGGCAAAAATTGCCGCACATATTGTCAAGCACAGAATCAAGCGCACGCCCAAGTTCGCGCTGGTGCTGCAACTGGAGCCGCTCCACACCTGCAACCTGACTTGCACCGGCTGCGGACGCATCCGCGAATACTCCACCAATCTCAAGGACATGATGCCGCTGGAGGATTGCCTGGCGGCGGCGCGGGAGTGCGACGCGCCCATGGTTTCCATTTGCGGCGGGGAGCCGTTGATTTATCCCAAAATTGAGGAGCTGGCCAGCGGGTTGCTCAAGCAGGGACGCATCGTGTACGTCTGCACCAACGGCATGTTCATGCGCAAGAAAATGAAGGATCATCTGGCCGCGGAGTACAGCGCCAGGCTGGAGCCGGTCCTGGCGCGATTGCAGGAAGCAAAATTGATCACGGAAAAAGACCTGGAAACCATCCGCAAGGGCAAGAGCGACGGCCGCCCGGTGATCCGCCCGTCGCGGTGGCTCTACTGGAACGTTCATATTGACGGGCTGGAATACACGCACGACCTGATCGTGGAACGGGAGGGCGTCTTCAAGGAATGCGTCGAAGCCGTCAAAATGGCCAAAATTCTCGGCTACCAGGTGGCGACCAACACGACCGTCTATAAGGAAACCGCCGTCAAGGAAATCGAGGAGATGTTCGCGTTTTTCTCGTTCCTGGAAGTGGATGCGCACACCATTTCGCCGGGATATGAATATGACGCGGCCAAGAAGGACATGGTCCAGCGCCTGGGCAAACAGCCGGAGGATTTCTTCCTGACCCGAAAAATGACCCGGGAAAAATTCAAGGACATGGAGAAATGGGGCGACCGCTTCACCATCATCGGCACGCGGGTTTACCAGGAGTTTCTGGCGGGCCGGCGCGAATTGACCTGCACGGCCTGGGCCATTCCCACGCGCAATGTCCGCGGCTGGAAGGCCCCGTGCTATTTGATGACCGACGGCCATTATGCCGGCTACCACGAGATGCTGGAGAAAGTGGATTGGGATAAATATGGGGTGGTGGACGGGGTGGCGCGCGATCCCCGCTGCGAGAATTGCATGGTGCATTGCGGTTACGATCCCAGCGGCGCTTTGAGCAGCAAAGTGAGCGACACCTGGAAAAACATGGCTTACAATTTCAGCGCCAAGCCCAAGCCTTTTTACGAGGGGCGCAACGTCAAGGCGTTCAACGGATTTTCCATTGGCAAGGGCCATCTGGCCGAAGCCAAGGCCGCCATCAACGCCAGCAGCGGCGGCTGCGGGGCCGGGGATACGACGCAACGGGATGAATTGCTGGCCAAGATTGCCAAAAACGATCCAACCAACAGGCAATAGGCCAAATGGCCTTCTGGCGATGTTCACAGGATTCAGCAAAGTCATCATCCAGAACTTCAAATCCATCCGCGATCTTGAATTCTCTCCGCGGCGTGTCAACGTCTTTATTGGCGATGCGAACACGGGAAAATCGAACATAATCGAAGCTTTGGCGGTGTTCTCGGAAGGCGTCTATGAAGACGACCCGACATTCAAGGAAGTGCTCCGTTTCAAAACGGTTTCAGATTTGTTCTACGATCGCGATCTGAGCCAGTCGGCCAGAGTTTTGGCCGACGGCGTGGATTGGTCGCTCAAACGCGACCCGCCACAATTCACGCTAACATATTTGGGGCCACCTGGTAAAGACGGGGTTAAATTAACCGTGACCCCGGCAGGTGGGATTCAAGGTGCTGATCGTCCGGTGCCCCGCACGCGGTTTTACCGCTTCCAGACGCTGGCCAACTTCACGGACATGCGATTGGGCGGACTTCACGCGCCCTACGGAACGAATCTGGCCGTCCTCTTGGAGACCAATAAACGACTGCGCGACCTGGCGGACGGTCTGTTTCGGCAGAAGGGCTTCCGTCTGGTTATCAACAGCGACACCTATGAGCTGTTGATGGCCAAGGAGCAGGAAGGGCGCCTTTGTCTTTTCAGTTATCCAACGATTTCGGAGACCTTTCGGCGCATTTTGTTTTTCATGGCAATTCTGGAGACAAATCAGAATGCCATTTTGCTTTTGGATGAGCCGGAGGCGAATACGTACCCGCTTTACACGGCCCACATGGCAGAGCGGATCGCGTTGGACGAATCAAATCAGTATTTCCTCAGCACGCATAATCCATACATCCTCGGCTCAATTGTAGGGAAAACTCCGGTCAAGGATTTGGCAGTGTTTGTGACCACGATGGAGGGTTACCGCACCTGCGTAAAGCGTGTGCCGGAAGACAAGTTGCCCTTGATTTTCGACTATGGGCAGGACGCCTTCCTGAATTTGAACAAGTTGGTGGGGGCATGAGGCTTGTCGTGGAATGCACCGCCGATGAAGCTCTGGCTCAAGCCGTTGGAATCGCTGGCCGGAATATTGAACATTCTCCTGGTCGTGGCCGGGTCTGCAATCGGCTCCAGCAACTCGAGGGCGCCACAGGCATGGTGGATGACGATCCGGGTGTAACCAAACCAGCTTATTTTAAATGTCTGGTTGAATCGAAATGGGACCAGGGGATTCGTCTCCTTGATGACAAGGAACGCGGCAACCGCATCGTGATCTTGAGTCCGCGACTCGAGGAGTGGCTTGTGCAATCGGCGAAACAATCCGGCCTGAAAATGACCGATTACGGCTTTGGCAGCGATAACGGCGTGCAGCTTCACGCAGAAATTAACCAGCGCCTCGAAAGCCTCGCGAAGCTCGTTTCCAGCCTCCTCGCGAGCAAAAGTCAGCGTCTTCTTTATTTTCAATCCGTGCTGGTCGGAAGCCAATCTAACGTGTAGAATCAAAATAGATGAAATGAGAACACTGTTTCTTTCGCCACCGAGTTTTGACGGGTTTGACGGCGGCGCGGGGGCGCGTTACCAGGCGCGGCGCGAAGTCACCTCGTTCTGGTATCCCACCTGGCTGGCCCAGCCGGCCGCGCTGGTGCCAGACAGCAAGTTGCTCGATTGCCCGCCCCATGACATCGGCCTCCAGCAATGCCTGGAGGAGGCGCGCCAGTTTGATCACGTGATCATCAACACCTCCACCCCTTCGCTGAAAAATGATTGCAAGGTGGCCGAAGCGATCAAGCGGCAAAAACCCGCAACCACGGTGGGATTCATCGGCGCTCATGCGGCGGTGCTGCCGGCGGAAACTTTGAAGGCCTCCACCGCCATTGACTGGGTGGGACGCAAGGAATTTGATTTCACCTGCAAGGAGGTCGCCGAAGGGCGTCCGCTTTCCGAGGTGGACGGACTTTCCTACCGCAACCGGGAGGGCAAAATCATCCACAACAAGGAACGGGCCCTGATCGCGGACATGGACACGCTGCCGTGGGTGGTGGACACCTACAAGCGCGACCTGCAAATCGAAAAGTATTTCATCGGCTACCTGCTCCATCCCTATCTCAGCCTCTACACCGGACGGGGCTGTCCGGCGCAATGCACCTTCTGCCTCTGGCCCCAAACCATCGGCGGTCACAAATACCGGGTGCGTTCGCCGGAAAATGTGGCGGCGGAAATGGCCTATGCCAAAAAACTTTTTCCGCAGGTGCAGGAGTTTTTCTTCGACGATGACACCTTCACCGCCAACCTGCCGCGGGCCCGCGACATCGCCAAAAAACTGGCCCCGCTCGGTGTGACCTGGTCGTGCAACAGCCGGGCCAATCTGGATTACGACACCATCAAGTCGTTCAAGGAGTCCGGACTGCGCCTTTTTTTAGTCGGATATGAAAGCGGCAACCAGGAGATTCTCAACCGCATCAAGAAAGGGATACAATTGGACGAGGCCAGGCGTTTCACCCAGGCGTGCCATAAAGCCGGGGTGGTCATTCACGGCACTTTTATTCTGGGGCTGCCGGTGGAGACGCGCGAGACCATTGAGCAAACCATCCGCTTCGCCATGGAGCTGGATGTCTTCAGCATCCAGGTTTCACTGGCGGCGCCCTATCCCGGCACCGAGCTTTACGACATGGCCCGGCAAAACGGCTGGTTTGCCAAACAGGACAAGACGGACATCGTCCATGAGGATGGTTTCCAGCAAAGTTCGCTGGAATATCCCGGCCTGAGCAAGGAGGAGATCTTTGAGGCGGTGGACCGATTTTATCGCGCCTATTATCTGCGTCCCAAACCGATCCTGCGCATCATCAAGACGATGCTGGAAGACAAGGACATCTTCGTGCGCCGCTGCCGGGAAGGCTACGAGTTTTTCCGCAGCCTGAACCAGCGCAAAGTGGATCTGGCCGCCTCGCGCGCCGCGGCATGACCGCGACCCAAAAAGCCCCGGGAAAATGACAGCGCGGTCACGAAGCAAGTTTCTCCGGGGGAGCGCGCTTCCGCTGGCGCTCGTTGTTCTTGGCGCGCTTCTGAGCGCGCGCGCCGCGAGCGAGACGAATGCGGCCGCCAACACGGTTGATCCGTATCTTTGGCTGGAGGAGATCACGGGACCGAGGGCGCTGGAATGGGTGGAGCGGCAAAACGCCGTCAGCACCAATCAACTGGAGGCCTCCCCCGATTTTGAGGCCACACGGCAGCGCCTGCTCCTCATCTTGAATTCCAACGAGCGGATCCCGTTGGTCGAAAAACAAGGGGACTTCTATTATAACTTCTGGCGCGACGACCGGAATCCGCGCGGCCTTTTCCGCCGCACCACGCTGGAGGAGTATAAGAAGGCCAATCCGGCATGGGAAACGGTGATTGACCTCGACAAGCTGGCCGGCGATGAAAAGGAAAACTGGGTCTGGGAGAGCTACCATGTGCTGAAGCCTGGCTATGAGCGGTGCATGGTGATGTTGTCCCGCGGCGGGGCGGACGCGGTGGTGGTCCGCGAGTTTGACCTCAACGGCAAGAGATTCGTCCCCGACGGATTCTTCCTGCCGGAAGCCAAGAGCGAGGTGGCCTGGCGCGACAAGGATACGCTGTATGTGGGGTCGGATTTTGGCCCCGGTTCGCTGACGACCTCGGGCTATCCGCGCCTGATCAAGGAATGGAAGCGGGGCACGCCGTTAAGCCAGGCGCCCGAAGTGTTTGCGGGGAAAAGGGAGGATGTGGCGGTGGGCGTGATTGTGGAGCATGATCATGGGCAGGTGTACGAATTCATCCGCCGCGCCCTCACTTTTTACAGCGATGAAACCTGGCTCCGCCGGAGCAACGGTTGGACGCGGATAGAGAAGCCGGACGACGCGCGCCTCCGCACGTTTGGCGAATATATTTTACTGCAACTGCGGTCCGATTGGCTGGCCGGAGGCAAAGTTTATGCCGGCGGCTCGCTTCTGCTGGACAGGTTGGACGCCTATTTGGGAGGGGACCGTCATTTTACGATTTTGTATGCGCCGGGGGAACGGACTGCGCTCCAATCCATCAGCGCCACCCGGAATTATCTTGTTTTGAACGAACTGGATAACGTCCGCAGCCGCGCGCATCTCTGGCGGCGCAGCGAGGGGCAATGGACGCAAACGCCGTTGGAAGCGCCCGCTTTGGGAACGGCCAGCGCGCAGGGGATTGACCCGGATGAATCGGATGCGTACTTCATGAACGTGGCGGGTTTTCTGACGCCATCCAGTCTTTTCCTGGGCGCCGCCGGCCAAAGCGGGAGTGAAAAAATCAAAAGCCTGCCGGACTATTTCAAGACAGCCGGGCTGGAAGTGACCCAGCACGAGGCCAAATCCGCCGACGGCACCCGCATTCCTTATTTCGAGGTCAGCCGGCAGGGGCTTCATCTTGACGGCAAGAACGTCACACTGCTCACGGGCTACGGCGGGTTCGAAAGTGCCATGCTCCCTTCCTACAGACCGACGGTGGGCGCGGCATGGCTGGAGCGCGGCGGCGTCTATGTGCTGGCCAACATCCGCGGCGGCGGCGAATTTGGCCCCGCCTGGCACAATGCCGCCATGAAGGAAAACCGCCAGCGCGCCTACGACGATTTCATCGCGGTGGCGGAGGACCTGATCGCGCGCGGGGTGACGTCGCCGGCGCATCTGGGAATCGAAGGCCGCTCCAACGGCGGCCTGCTGAGGGGAGTGATGCTGACCGAGCGCCCCGAACTTTTTGGGGCGGTGCATTGCGGTTCGCCGCTGCTGGACATGCGGCGCTACAACAAGCTCCTGGCGGGCGCAAGCTGGATGGGTGAATACGGCGACCCGGACCAGGCGAAAGACTGGCAGTACATCCAAAAATACTCGCCCTATCAGAACGCGCGCCCGGACCGGAAATACCCGCCGATCTTGATTACGACTTCGACGCGGGATGACCGGGTGCATCCCGGGCACGCGCGAAAAATGGCCGCGCGTCTTGAAGAAATGGGACACCAGGTTTTGTTTTACGAAAACACCGAAGGCGGCCACGGCGCCGCCGCCAACAACCGGCAGACCGCCTTCATGGAAACCCTGGCCTACACGTTTCTTTGGAACAAGTTGAATGCTGCTGCGGACGCCGGCCAGTGAGTCAAGCATCCATTTTGCGGAGCAACCGCAGCGGGCGCAAAATGGTTTTGGCCGCCCCCCGCCCAACGGCGCAATCATCCAACCGTTTCGCGCGAAGCCGGGAAGAACCTTGTCCAGTCCTGCGCGGCGTGAAGGATGCGGACAACAATAATCGTTTCCTCAAATGGCTGGTAAAAGATCAGGCAGTTGCGGTACTTCGGCACGACAAACCAGCGGATGGCCGCGTGGCGGGATATTGCTCTCAGAATTCGCCGGCCAAGGGCGGGGTTTAGCGCCAGGAAGTCGGAGGTGTTGAGAATAGAGAATAGTTTGTCGGACCTTTATTGCGGCGTCCAGGTTGTTAGCCGCGATGTGATTGCAGGCCTCGTCAAGGTCCCGCCCGGCTCGCGGGCTAAGTCTGGCCCGCATCATTGACGGCGGCGAATTTCCTCGGTAGTCCTGGCGTGTTCCAGGTTTTCCAAGCCCTCATCCAGCGAGCGTTCGAGTTCCGGAGTCATCACTACCTCCAGGCCGCGTCGGCGGGCTTGGTGTTCCCGCAACGCTTCCTCGACCACTTCCGCAGACCCGGCGTACCCACCTGAGTCAACCAAGCCATTGACATATTCTTCCAAGGACTGCGGCAACGCAACTTTCATTGCATTATTATGAAGCCGCCGCCCCATTCTGTCAACCAGCCGCCTTGTTTTCACCCAACTCCTGCAATTGGCGGCAGACCAGGCGGACCAGCGGCTTGATGGTGCGGCGGGTGAAATCGAAACGGCAGCCGGCGGCGGCAAAGAGTTCCGGCAACGGACGCGAGCCGCCCAGGGCCAGCGCGCGTTGATATTGGCGGAGGGCGCGGGCCTTGTCCTTCCTGGAATTGGCCCAGACTTGCAGCGCGCCCAGTTGGGCAATGCCGTATTCGATGTAGTAAAACGGATGCAGAAAGATGTGGAGCTGGCGATGCCATAAATGGGCGCGCGCCTCCTCGTGGCCGCTCCAATCCACCTCCCCGCCGAAGCGGTCCATCAAGGCCAGCCAGGCCTGCCGGCGCTCGGCGCGGCTGTGGCGGGGATGGGAATAAATCCAATGTTGAAAGGCATCCACCGTCACGATCCAGGGGAAAATGGTGACAATCCCCTCCAAATGATCGTGCCGCGCGCGCCGGGCCTCGGCCTCCGCATAAAAAGCTTCAATGAACTCGTTGCCCAGCAGTTCCATGCCCATGGAAGCGACTTCACAGAATTCAATCGGCGCGCTGCGGTAGGCATGCAATTCCTCCTCCCGCGCCGCCAGGGCGTGAAAGGCGTGGCCGGCTTCGTGCAAGATGGTTTCCACATCGCGATGAATGCCCACCGCGTTCATGAAAATGAAAGGCAGCCGCGATTCGGACAAGGTGGATTGGTAGCCGCCGGGGGCCTTGCCTTTGCGATTGTCCAAATCCAGCAGGCGCAGTTGGCGCATCAATTGAAAACCGGCCGCCAGCTTGGAATTCAGTTGGTCAAAAATTTTCTGTGTGCGCGCCACCATCTCCTCGACCCGCTCGAACGGCCGGAGCGAGGGGCGGTTCAAAGGATCCACGCTCAGGTCCCACGGGCGGAGCGACTGCAGGCCAAGCTGGCGGCGGCGCTGGGCCTGCAACTGCCGGACGACGGGCATGATTTCCTTTTCCACGGCGTCGTGAAATTTCCGGCAATCCGCGGGTGTGTAATCGAAACGTCCGCGCGCCTGGAAGGCGTATTGCAGGTAGTTGGGGAAGCCGGCGTTGGCGGCGATTTGCTCGCGCAGTTGGAGCATTTGCTCGAAGTTGTTTTCAAATTGTTCCGCCTCCTGCAAACGCCGGTTGGCGGTCAATTCCCAGGCTTCCTGGCGCAGCGGGCGGTCCGGCTCTTCCAGGTAACGGCCCATTTGCGCCAGGGTCCTTTCCTCGCCGCGGAATGGCACGGTGAGGGAGCCGGAGAGTTTCTGATATTGCTGGCCGAGCTTTGCCTCGTCGGTTTCCAGCGGGACATTTTCCGGGCGAAACAATTCCACCTGCAGCCGGGCGTTGCGATTGAAAACGAACCAGCGTTTTGCGGGAAGTTTGCCGCGCAGCGGGTGCCGCAAATAAATCACGGCCAGTTGGAATTGCCGCGGCTTGAGTTGCGGCTCGATTTGCTCGACGAAATGGATGTAGGCCTTTTCCGCCTCGGCGCTTTCGGTATGGCAGGTCATGGCGATGTTGCGGATGGAGGACTCCTCATCCAGGGCGGCGCTCAGTTCGCTGGCATCCAGCAGCCAGCGTTGGAACTGGGCCGCCGTTTTGCAGCGCGGGGCGCGGGCTTCCAGGAGGTCAAACAGCGCGGCGATTTGCGGCCAGTCGCCGAGGTCAATTTTTTCCGGGACAAAAACGCGGGGACGGTACGGAACCAGCTTGTCGAAGGGCAACAAATTCATTTCGATATGCCGTGGATATTTGCGGCTGGCGACAGGCGAGTCCAGCACATTTCAGGGCGGGTTGCGGGACAGAATTCCCCGTTTCAGGAGTTCGACGAATACGGATAACCTCGTTGCGGCCCGGCTCCGCTTTTGGGTTGCCATGGACCGGCAGCAGGGAGCAACGTTGGGGCAGACGGACGAAGATCGGAACGGACCGCACCATGCGAAAAATAGATGCGAACGTCAGGATCGGTCATGTACATCTCAAGGTCGCCGACCTTGACCGCGCGCTGGGGTTTTATTGCGGCGTGCTTGGCTTGGAGTTGACGCAGCGCCTTGGGAACGGGGCGGCCTTTGTTTCCGCGGGCGGTTATCATCATCACATCGGCCTGAACACCTGGGAGAGCCGGGGCGGTTCGCCGCCGCCACCGGGCACGACCGGACTTTATCATGTCGCGATTCTGCGATCCGAAAGGCCGGGTTTGGAATCTGGTCAAGGAAACGGACAGCGCCGAAGCCCGGCGGCTGGTAGAACACGAAGCCGGCCATTGTCCCGCCGGGCGGCTGGTGGCTTGGGATCGGGAGACCGGCAAACCCATGGAGCCGAAGTTTGAAAGGTCGCTCGGACTGATTGAGGACACGGCCAAAAAGGTGAGCGGCCCGATTTGGGTGCGCGGAGGCGTTCCGGTGGTTTCCGCCGCCGGCAAGACCTATGAGATTCGGAATCGAATGACCTTGTGCCGATGCGGGCGGTCGGACAACAAACCGTTTTGCAACGGGGCCCACGCGGCCTGAGGATGCGGGCTTGCCGCCGGCGCGCTTTTGTATAAATATAGCAGCACGGTGGAGAGGTGGCAGAGTGGTTTAACGCGCACGCCTGGAAAGCGTGAGTGCCTAAACAGCACCGGGGGTTCGAATCCCCCCCTCTCCGCCATTTGCCTTTTCGTGACCGAAAATGACAAGGGGTGACAGACCGTGACTTTCCCCAATGTTCACAAGGGTTTTATCACCTTTCACAGCACCGAAAGTTGTGACAGCCAGTGCCACCGATTGCCCGCCTTCGACTAAAATTCCAGTGTCTTTTCCGGTGTCTCCGTTTCCGTTCTCCCAACCGCCGAAATCTGGCAGCTTCGCCAGAGAACCCGCCACCGGCACTTTGTCGCTGTCCGTATAAATTTCCAGCGTCAGCCGAGGACTTTTATGCCGCATCAATTTCATCCGCGCCGCGTCTGATACGCCCGCAATCGCCAGATTCGTGTCAAAGGTCATCCGCAAAGCATGGAAATCCAAACGCCGCCCCTGGTCGTCCACATACGGAATGCCCGCTTGCGCCAGATGCCCCAGCATTTTTTTCATGGTTGGCATCCGCCCCGCCAGAACCAGACTGTTTGACGGCATCCCCGGCGAATGCAGTTTTTTCAGTTCCGCCACCAGTTGCTGCCCCAAATAGGCTCTGGCAGGCTTCCGATCTTTGGTCGTTGCCGCCCGCACCAGCGCGACGGGTTGCGCCGTGTCCAAATGCAAATCGCCCCATTCCAGTTTTGACAACTCACCCCGCCGCAAGCCGGTGGTTGCCGCCGCCAGATAGCCCACGGCGTAAATCCCGGCGACGTTCAACAAACTTTCCATTTCCGCGTGTGTCGCCGCCCGGCGCTTGATCGTTTCCTGCCCGCGCCCATCAGTTTTCTTCACGCGTTTGAACGGGTTGGCCGCGAGTTCCTCGTTTTCTTCCAGCCAGGCCAGCATGGAAAACATGGAGGCGCGATACTCATTCCGCGTCTTGACAGAAAGTTTGGCCGCTTTGTTCTGCCGCCAGAGTTCAAATGACTTGGCGTTGACATCCGAAAGATGACGCCACCCGCAATCCGCAATCAGGTTGCGTACGCGCGTTCCGACATGGCTGATATGGCTTGCGCTCCGGTTCAGTCCTTCCATGTAGCCCAGGAACTCCGCCAGATGTTCCGTCAGGGTCCGGCTGGCGGCATCGCGCACCGGACGCGGAGCGATAATCCCGCTCAGTTCCCGCTCCTTCTCGCGGATGAAATCATTTTTCAATTTCTCCGCCACTTGGAGTTCCCGCACCTTGAGCGAGTGCTGCCCCTGGCCGTGTCCCTTCACCGACCAGAACAGATGATAAAACGGCGATACGGTCACACGCCCATTCTTGCGGCGTCGAAGTTTGGTCACTCTGACATTTACTTTTTCCATAAATTTAAGCGTGTTTTTGTTTCCGTGCTGTCAAGACCGCAGCCACTTCCTGCCAGTCAAAACGAACACAGCCTCGAATCTTGATCGGTTTGGGCAGCTTTCCCTCATCCACGTCCCGGCGAATGGTTCGCGCACAAACCCCGATTCTTTCCGCCAATTCACGATACCGCAACCACCGTTGCTCGGAACTTTCCGGCGGCAATCCTTTATTTTCAATATCACTTTGCATTTTTATTCCTCCCGTCAAGTTTTGCCTTGGCTTTGGCCGCGACCTCACGCCGCGCTTTTACTCGCGAAAATGTCGGCAAATCCTCATCAAGCATCTCTTGGAAGACCTCCCGGACAATCTGCTTCAAAGCGGTTCGATTCGCATTTCCCGCCGCCGGGACCTTCTTTTTTGGTTCATCCAGAAAATCCCCTTCCCAGTCTGGTTTCTCGCCCCCGGCAGATTCAGCATAGGCCGCTTTTCGGTCGGGACGCGCTTTCAGGTCTTCACCCCAGGCTTTGCACTCGCTCACCGGGACATAAATGTAAGGGCGCTCTTTGAGCTTCTTTTGATACCCAAAGAGTGACCGCTCCGCCCTGACAACGTGGAAACAGAACGCCGTCAAGTTTCCCTCTTTCAATCTTTTGTGAACCGCCGCTCGCGAGACGGGCGCATACATCATGACGCCACCGGGTGAAACGAAGCCCTCACCGGGGAGATGTTCACCCAGGGCGTCGAACCACGGCCCGGACTCCTCATCGCTGCCTTCGCGCCGATAAATCCGCGTTTCCGGGTCAGGCTCGCCGATCAGCGGTTTGAGGCTGGCCGGGATGACCAGATATGGGAAATCTTTATTCATAATGGAAACCTTACGCTGAGAATATAAAATGTCAACGTATTTCTTTTTGGAATCTAAAATAGAAACTTATAGGTTTCCCTACTTTGTTCCAGCCCATATTGCCAAAAATTCAAAGCCGCTTGATTCTTCACCCGGCAGAATGTAGTTTTCTCCGATGACTGCTGTCGCCAACAAGCTGCTGGACGATTTCAAGAAGCTCGCACCCGACGAGCAATTGATCGTCCGTGAAAGTGTAATTTCCCTCACCGAAGTCCGCCAGCGTGAGGCATTGAACCGCCTGCGCGGCTCCAGTGCCGGCAAGGGGCTGCTGGACAAACTGCTCGCCGACCGGGCCAGGGAGCGTACCCGTGGCTGATGCGGTCATCCTGGACACTTCGGCCATTTTGACCCTGACCGGCAACGAACCCGGCGCCGCCGAAGTGCAGACGTATCTGACGGAGGCCATCGCAGGGCGCATCCGGTTGCACGGCTCGTTCGCCAGCCTGACCGAGGTCGAATACATCACCGCCCAGGAGGAGGGAACGGAGGCAGCCCTCCAGCGAATGGCCGACCTCAACGCGATGCCTGTGCAGTGGCTCCACTCGGACGCCGCCCTGTGTCACGAAGCGGCGAGACTCAAGGCAGCGCACAAGATTTCATTCGCCGACGCCTTTGTCGCGGCCACGGCCAGACGGTTCGACGGTACGCTTGTTCACAAAGACCCGGAGTTCCGCCCGCTCGCTGCCGAGGTGAAGCAGCACATGCTGCCGCCAAAGTCCGGTGCATCCGCCTCGTAAAGGCCGGTTTATTTGGTACGGACGGGATTTCCCCGCTGAGTTTTCCCGTGCCGTCATCCGGCTTGCTCAAGGCAGGAGGGCCAAGCCGAACGCCAACACGCGAAAACCCAGCCCCGACAAGTGCCAGGTCGTGCCGTCATTGCCGCCAGGATTGCGCCCCGCCGCCCTCGCAACACTGGCGGCAATGCCGTCACCACCTGGGGGGGCTTGCGCCGGTTCGTCGCTTTTCTCGGACAATCTGCTCGAATTATAATTCTGAATTCCGGGCTTGACCCTTTCACCCTTTCACATGACCCTTTCACATCGCTTTCACGATCTTCCAAAGCAGGTAAGCGAACGCAATTATCCCAAGACCAATTAATGCGACCTTCTTGCGGTTTGACACGATTTCGCGGCGATAGTTTTCACCCACGCCAATTTCCACCCATGAAGGGTCCCGTTGCGTACCATCGTCATTGTGCCGAATTTTATAGAGCGTCCATGCCCCTTTTCGGAGAGAATCTTCGGCATAAAAGCGGTTCAGCCATTCTGTGATTTCCGCCTTTGACCGAGTGGCCATATCCATCCTATTCCAGAACCGAAGGACCATTACTTGCCGGGGTGTCGGGAAGGTCCCATCCCCCTTAAGTTCGTCAATTAAATCTGAGGCATCTCCCTTTGTAAGCCCGCGTGGAGCATTCCCACCAAGATCATGAATATATTGAAGTTGCTTTTCCGTTGCGGGCACTGGTGGGGACGAGTGGCGCCTGTCGTACTTTGTCCTCTCCTCATAATCGCGGATGGTCGCTTCCTGGCGTCTCGCCGTGAAGTCCCCTCGTATGCTCTTGGGAACAGCACGTTCTATGGCAAGATGTATTTCAATCGTCTGCGCACTTGTAAGTCCACCCGTTTGGAAAATTCGATCTGAAAGATTAAGTAGAAACCTGATTGCAGGTATTTCCGAATCAGCGTTCGCGTTCAACCAAGCGTTTAATCGCCACACACCGGCCTCTGTAACGATGCGATCCTTCGCAATTTCACCCAGTAAACCGACCAATTCGCGGCCCAGGGGCGATGCGCATTCTGTCCGGGAGAGTACTATCCTTGATCCCTTCGTAAATCCTACTCGTTTGTGCGCATGCGGCGTAGTCAAATCTTTGGACGAAGATATTGGCGTTTCTTCGGGTACGACGGCGGTATGAAGTTCTGTTTCCTGGCCGCAGTGTGGGCAGGCGACAATACTGTTCTCTTCGGACAATTGGTGCATGTCAAATTCGATGCCTCCGTTACAGTGTTGACACCGGCAGGTGACGAAACGGGGGCCAGGTTTGTCCGCTTGGGGATTCACGGTAGCAGCACAGCGCGGTCTGTCAGGTTGTGCAAAATGCAATCAACGTAAACTTGAAGCCGCGTCGCTATGAGCAGCGACCGTTCCGGGTAATATGTATTGGCAATTGCTATTAGTGGCAAGCGAACAGGCAAAGCTTTCAACGCATTTTCGGTCCAAGCGAAAACGCCTCCGCCGCTCATTCCATGCGGTAGCCCGGCCATCATCACCCTGCGCGTTCTCAGGTGAAAAGCTCGCCTGCGACGAAATCGAATTGCAAGGTGTAACGACCGGGTCAACCCGAGCGACTCGTATTCGCTTTTCTTCGCTTCGCCTCCACTTAACGTCTGAGAATTCGTCTCGACACCGCCGCCAGCGACATTAGTCTTTCTCCAAGGAAAGCCAGCAAATGTAAATACCGTCCGCATGTCGGATTCTGTGCCCAAATGTACATCTTGCCGTTCTAGGACCATGCAACTCGAATCCAATGTGCTGGCACAATCGTGGTCAAGGCAGCAATATGCGACATCGAATTTGTCATCGTCGCGGTCGCCAGAAGGAGGCAATCGCGTGGAGGCAAAGCGACCAGTTATCGGCATGAATCCTTCTTCCCCAGGAATCAAAAGCTCCCCCTCTTTTTGTTTGTCGGTCACATGTGCGGCAGTCAGTAAGAAGGTGCGGTTCACAATTCGAACCAACACCCCGGAACCGATCACCTCTGGCTTATTTTTACTGGAGCGTTCCAAGAGAATTGGCACCGTTGCAGAAAACGTGGAGTTGTTGCACATTATCTCATATTGCATTTTATGCACATGCTCGAATGCGTCTGCAACCGAGGCTCCTTTAAACTCCTCTTGGAAGCGTTTTATCAGAGGCGAATGAATCTTGGCGTAATCGGCTAGGAAATCGTCCCCCACTTCGCGGAAGGTCCTTTTTAGGGTTTGCGTCAACTCATGCGGAGGCTTTTCTTGCACGCGTTTCAACGGCATATCTCTAATGATGGCCGCCACTTTCCGTGGGAATGGAAGGTGGGATGGCCCGCTTCGGCTCCCATCTTCGGTGTTTTTCATTGCCAGCTTTCGCTTGTTCATATGAATACAATTGCACAATTGCGGACGCGAAGTGAGTGCGTCAAGTCCCATCTTCGGAATCACAATGCCGGTAACTCTAACCAAGTCCGATCAATTTGGGCAGACGTTCAAGCCAGAACTCGACGTTGCAAAACAGCTTGGCCGTAAAATCTTGCGACCACAGTTGGCTCTTGCGTATAAATTTCCGCTTTTCCGGCGGCGTGTTCGCCACACGGTATCGCCGCATGACCCGCCGCAGTTTCACCGCCTGGCTGGCGCTCACTTCCCGCTCTTCCCGTTTCCCAAGGGGCAGGTGTTTCCGGCCAATAACACCCCAATACCGGCCCGGTTTTGCTTCCATCACCGGCATTTCCTCCTTTTTCGCCATGTAACGCTTGCCCGCGTAGGCAAACGCGCCTTTGATCGTCCTGAGATGCTCCACACGGGTCCCGGCCAGGTAGTGCGCGAAATCGCCGCTTTCGACCACCCCAAACCAATGGCGCGACACCCAGCACTTTAGCGAGTCCGACCCATAGACTTCCCCGTTCGGGAATTCCCCGCCGTCCGGCAGTTCAGCCCAAACACTCATCACCGTGCGCTGCGTTGAGCCGTTCAGCTCGATGTCCTCTTTCCAGTGCTCCCCGCCCGTGTGAACAAGCACCCGGCGCAGGTTCACGGACTTCCCATGCTCCTCTTTAAATCGAAACCGCCAGGGGACACCGAAAACCAGCAGATGATAATGCGGCGCGATCTTGCCCTTGTTCCGGCCCGTTTTACGCGCTTTGAATTCCAGCTTCCAAATAATCGCCGCTGTCGGCCAACGACGCTGTATCCGGTCACAGAACGCCTCCAAATGGCCTTTGTAATCCTCCCGGTAGAGAGGAAAGTTGTCCGGGTAAGTAAGGGTGAAGGCGAGAGGCACCGCCGCCTGTTCCACTTTCGCCAGCAATTCCAGCATCCGCCGACGTGCAGCCGGGGTGAACTCGGTGATGTCGCCGCGAGGGGCACTTTTGGCATTCCCCGCCGCAGTGTCCGAACGGAGGCGCACTTGAATCAGGCTGGCCCCACGGTAGCAGGTGACGGTTCCGTTTTCTGGCCGCGCCGAAATATGCGCTTTAGACAAGCCCAGCGGTGGCGGCGGGGGACACTTCGTGCCACCCCGCCGCCACTCGCCTTTGCCAGCCTGCCCGCCGTAGCCTTGGCGAAGGTGGGTTGTCACCACGTACGACCGCGAAACCGGCGAGCAGTGGTGCTCGCTGTCCGGTTCCGCTCGATTTATTGCGCTGCCTTGCCGTTCTGTTGTCACAGGCCCTCCTTGTGTGTGGCCGTGTCAACAATGGCGAGGATTGCAGCCTTGAGCGCGGCAGGCAATTCAGCCCAGGCAGTGACTACGCGTGACAGGTCGTGACCCAACGCGATTGAAAATCCAGTGTCTTTTCCGGTGTAGTCCTCACTTTTCCCCAATGAATTAGGGGTTTCAAGTGGGGTTCGAATCCCCCCCTCTCCGCCATTTGCCTTTTCGTGAATTCTGGAAAAGGAGGGTGCCGGAACCAAGAAGGAAACTCCGTGCCTTCCGTTTCCTCCTATTTTGGGGATTTCCCGCGAAGCGTTCCCGTGTCGCCTGTCCGCCGTCTTGTCCACCGTAGGCCCTGCGAAGGCGGAAGGCCCGGCGAAGGTGGAATGCTAACACGCGAACGCTTCCTCCTTCGCTTGGCCTACGGAGGACGGGTCCTCCTTCGCCTGGCCTACGGCGGGACAAGCCGCCCTGTCAACTGGCTGGTCGTGAAGTCGCTGGCTTCCAGCTTGCGCCCTGTTTGCCCTTCGCAACATGGAATCCGCCGCCATCACCACCAGGAACTTCAACCGGGATCGACGACGGCAGTACGCCTACGACGCCGCTACCAACCCGCATGAGCGCACAATCCAGCCCCTGACGGAAAGTTTGCAGTTCACCCGACAAAAGAATTGACAAGGGAGGCCAATGCGCGCAAATTTCCGGTCATGGACACCATCCAGTCCGGCGAGTCAACGACCGTTGCCCCACACGGCACCCAAGCCTTGCACTACGCGGACGCAGTCCTCCTGGCGCTCAGGATTCCACTGCCCACCGCTGACAGAGCCAACGCCTGGAACCGTCATGGGCACCGCGGCCCCGAATGCGCCCCGCACACGCTTTCCACGAACGTCGGCTACCAGTATGACGACGGCAATCCTCCAAGGGGAATCATCCAGTCGGTGAATACACCAAAATCAGAACTATAACCCAGCATGAGAGATCTTATGAGTCATTACCATTTGCCTGCCATCTGTTTGATGGCGTTGTCAATCGTCTGTACGGCATCTTCTCAACAACTAAAGACGAATGACTGGCATCCTGATACTCGAAAATTAGATGACACCGCTAAGTTTCATGATCCGTCTGATACCAGAAGCAAATTAGCGCGTGACGTGAAAAGATTTTATCAATTATTGCGGGATAAACAGTGGCATGAGACCTATGAACAGCGCGCAAAGGCTTTCCGGGAAGACATTCCGGAGACCGATTATCTTGTGAAGGCTAAAAAGGCTGAAAAACTTTGGGGCTTGCTTAACTATGATGTTTTATCTATTCAGTTTCTGGGGGATTATGGCGCAACCAATTACGACGAAGCGATGCTCATTTGCAGATTTACCGAGGTTCCAAACTATGAGGTGTCATATTCAACAGTTTTCTGGCATTATGAGGACGGAGTTTGGAAATGTATGTCAGCGGGCCCATGTAAATTGGACATTTTCGAAGGGACAAGGCCGCCATTCATTGATTGGAGATAAATAGCGTGAGGCGGAAGGGATAATTTGTGATTGTCTTTTCTGTAATACTTGCTGCTGTTGGGTTTCGGCGTACACTTATGTTTTTTTTAGACCCAAACAAGCCTCTATTGCTTAAAATAGGTGTCATTTCGGCCTCGCTAATTGCGGTCCTAATTTGTCGTTTCTTGAAACGAAGAAAATCGGCGAGGAAGTGAAAGTGGAAGAGGTCTGAAAGAAAAAAGGGAGAAGGGGCCGTGCAGTAGCTTCGTCCATTCCGCACCCCGCTTCGCCGAGACTGCCGTTTGATTCCCCTTATCAGACTACGCCTTAAACGTCAGACTCGCCTGAAGCCCCTGAATCAGCCTGGTCGTGAAGTCCCCGGCTTCCAGCTTGGCTCTTCCGCAGGTATTTCCGCTTCTCCGGGGGCGTGTTCGCCAAACGATGACGCTGATAAAACGCAATGGAATTTTGACAGGATTAACAGGATGGACAGGATGACGATGGGATTCTTTTCTGACTCCGTTCGAAATCCT
>Ga0187848_10001360_pt1 | contig 20951 bp, 13 predicted proteins | sample June2016WEW_4_40_FD_132424 | JGI IMG/M metagenome (GOLD analysis project Ga0187848, IMG submission 132424) | Peatland microbial communities from SPRUCE experiment site at the Marcell Experimental Forest, Minnesota, USA - June2016WEW_4_40 | ecosystem: Environmental > Terrestrial > Soil >... | reverse complement strand
CGAAGAAGGGCAAGAGGCGATTAGGCGCCGCTGGAAGGGCGGCCATCATACATTTTCCACTGCCTTGGTGCGTGCTGCATCACGATGGCAAGGGCGCGGCCTCGCAATTTGAACTGGCCGCCGAGGAAGCTGGATTGTTCACTCGCAAAAAATTTTCCCAACCCGCGCGCGGCACCGAATGGAAACTGCAGGAAACAGCGCGATTGACTTTAAATTTGGGAAGGAGCATTCAAACCGGCGAATTTGGCGCGGATATGGACGTGAGTCTGACCAATGATGGCCTGTTACCGCATTCAGGATTTTATACGTTTTTTATACGTTGCCAAAGCCTACGCACGACAACCGCACCGCACCGCACAACTCTTTGCCCTTGACTTCTCCGAGGTAAAATGTAAAATCTCCATCGTAAAAATTACTTAGGCGATCTGAATGAGCTGACTCTTAATCAATTGGTCGTGGGTTCGACTCCCTCCCGGGGCACCACTCCATCAAGCACTCGCGAAAGTGCAGCCGCCCCGCGAAGCCGCCAGGTAGTATCAAAAGTAGTAACAAGGGCGTTTATTCCGCCCGCCGTGCCGTTGCCGGAGTGTCGCCCCACTCTGCCCGCGTCGCTCAAAAACGCGGACTGTGTGCAAAGCGAGAGCGCAAGCTCATACCGCGCGGGCAGAACCTCGCGGGGCGTCCGGCGGGTGCGCGGCGTGGTGCGGTCTAAGCCGGGCGGATAGTCCTTCGACACGAACATTGTCGAACGCGGCCGCAAGACCAAGATCAGGCCGCGCGTAAAGGCCGCATTTGACGCAATACTCGCTGCAAGTGGCTGGTTTCGAGTGACCGCTGACAAATAGTTCGACAGAATCATTCGGCGACGCGTTTGATGCGAATGGCGAGGTATGGATTGCCCGGCAGCGGAAGGGAGCGCCCATTCGCATCCGCGTAAAAGGAATCATCCTTCTGCTTCAGCGTGAAATCGCCGGGCAAAGGTGTCACGGTCATGTTCCATGTGTCGAGAATTTCGGCGGTGAATTTCAGGCCGTTGGCGAGTTGAAGCTGGTCTTGGGCTGGTTTGGGAATTTGAAAATTCCAGTTCGTCGGCGTTTGTTTGCCAAGATAGACCAGATAATATTTTCCGGGCTGGCCGGCGTATTCCGGATGTGGCTGGTCAATCGGCTCGATTCCCTCGGCGGGCGCGTCGGCGAGAACCTGCTTGAGAAACGCCAGACGCGCCGGGCTTTGGCCTTTGAGCACGCCGCCCTTGGACCACCACAGGATCTGGTCGTCGCTCCGGTAAGTCTCGCCGTGGCCGCAATAAGTGCCGGCGACGGTTGCGTTCCAGAAGCGGAAGACAAGTTCTTCGGCGCTGAGTCGTCCCCAGCCGCTCGGAATGTTGCCTTCGTATTGCACTTCGTCAAAAACGACCGGCTTGTGATACATATCCCGGTACGTCCGCGCGCGGGCCGGGTCCGTCACGGCGCCGCCGTTTTGGATGCTCGCGTGCGTGATCCACGGCAGGTTGTGGTTGAAAAGTTTCACGCCGTGGTGAATCGAAAGCAGATGGTGATACGGGTCGTCGTGCGAAATGATTTCGCCGAAGCGCACGAAGTCGGATTCTTTTTTGCGCCTCATGAAATCCCATTCGTTGGCCAGCGACCACCACACGTTGCGATACGCCGAGAGCCGCGCGGCGACATAATGCAGATAACGATCATCTACCTCCGCCGGCATTCGGTCGAACCCCCAGTGGCCTTCGTCGTAAGGGTGAAACAAAATAATGTCCGCCTCGATGCCGAGTTTTTGCAAATCAGCGACGCGCTGTTCAAGGTGCTGAAAATACTTCACATTGAAGTGCGTGAAGTCCCAGTTGGTCGCCGCCGCCTCACCGGGAAAGGGATACAGGGCCGGCTCATTGGTATTCCACACATAACGCTTCGGAAATACGCAGAAGCGGATTTTGTTGAACGGCGACGAGGCGAGCGTTTTCAACGTCTGCTCCTGCAACGGCTCCGGCTGCCACTCCCAAACGTAGCAGGTGGTGCCAAGCTCCTCGTAAGGCGTGCCGTCGGCGCAGGCGAAATGATACGTGTGCGCAACGCGGACCGGGCCGTGATTTTGCCGCGACGGTTTGGTGACGCTGAACGAGCCGGTCTTGCCATCCAGTTTGCGAACGTTGCTGACGGTCTTGTATTTCCATTTGCCTTGTAGATCCGGCATGAAGCGCACGCGGTAAATTCCATCGCCATCGTAGAAACCACCCGCCTCCACAACGTTCGTTTCCTGCGTGAACTGCGCGGAAAACTCCACGTCCGTGAACGGATTGCCGTCGGTCGGCCCCTTCAAGGCGAGTTCAAAAATTCCCCATTGTTCGACGGCCGGCGCAACGACCGGGAAGAAAAGAAAAATCGCAAGCGCAACAAAAGCGCTGCGGAGACTTTGACTAAACGAAAGGGGCTTCCCAGTGGGCGCATACGCGGACTTCTCCCATGCCCCCGGGGGCAATGTGCGGATGCGCTCCTTTCCCGTTGGAAGCTCCGGAGTGTGAGAGGTGCCATCGTGTTGCATATTCAATTAGCGGTCGCGGTCCCGGGCCGACTTGTTCGGAAAATGGCATCGGTGGGCGGAAGTTCCCATACGCAAGCTTCCAAACGTCCGGCGCATAACCCGCGGCGAGATACGGCGGTTGTGGCAACCAGTCTTTCGATGTTCCGGGCCATGACCCGCCGGTTCATACAAGCGTCCATCCGGCCGCCAAACCACCCGCCAAAGGTCACCGACCCAGCCGGCAGCGGCGCAAAGACATCCGCGACCGTTTTTGGGAACTTTCTCCACGCGATTTTGGACGGGAAGGGCGTCGGACTTGCGACGCCATTGGAGAGCCCGCCCGCCGCAGGGGCAAAGCGCGCTACAAACAGCGCACCGGCGCCGGCAGCCAGTCCGGTTCTGAAGAAGCTGCGACGATTGGTCAGCGCGGAGACGTCCGGGCGCGCCGGGTCGGGTGAGGGATGAGGAGAATTTGTGGTCTCCATAACGAGTGTTTGATTTAACGACAGCCTTTCCAAGTGCAGGTGCAGGGTCTCAGTCCCCAGTTTTTGCACTTTCTAATCAGGGGGGCACCCGTGAGGGCGTTGTGTCAACAAAAAAACACCCTGATGGGTGACCCCTGCATGGAAGGACGGATGATTTCTGATAAAGAACCGTTTCATATTCCAGTTTATTGCGCCGCCGGCGCCGCCGGCAACGGCGCGGGCTTGAGATTGCTGCCCGTGATGCGCAACGCGCAGGTGAGGTCGCTCGACTTGTCGCCGGCCGATTCCACGACCAGTCCGTCCTCGTTCTGGTTGAACTTCAGCTCGCCGGCGCGGCCCAGCAATTCGACTTTGTTGATTTTGTTTTGTGCCGGGTCCGACGTTTTGGCGAGCGATTTGATGGTCACCTTGCCATCGTCCGGCCAGCCGAGCGCAATGGCGTAGAGCGTTTTGCCCTTGGTCGTGAAGCGGATGTCTTTGGCGGTGTAATGGGCGTCTTCCCTGAAAGAGCCGCCTCTGGCCCGGACCGGGCCTTCGCCATAGACCAGCCAAGGGCGCGTGCCGTAAATCGCCTCTCCGTTTATCTTCGTCCAGTCGGCGAGCTGATGCAGCATCGTTTCCACTTCGGGGTCCAGCGTGCCGTCGGGCCGCTGCACGATGTTGAGCAGCAGGTTTCCGTTCTTGCTGACGATGTCCACCAGCATGTGGACGGTCCAGCTCACCGGGCGGTATTTCCAATTCTTGTTGTAGAACCAGTCGCCGATGGAGGTGTCGGTCTGCCACGGATACGGATCAACGCCGGCGTTCACACCGCGCTCGTAATCATGCACCCAGCGTCCGCCGGAATCCTGTTTGCAGGTATAGACGGCCTGCGATGTGGCGGGTATTTTTGACTGATGGATCATTAGCAGTTCAGCGCCTTTGCGCCCGGGCCAGTTGCGGAGCCGCTTGGCACGCTGGCACGCCAGTGAGAGGTTGTATAGGTTGGCGATCTGGCTCAAGCCGACAACGTTGCCGAAAGCCACGCCGCCGTCGGTGTAAAGCAGGTCGGGTTTATAGTTGTCCACCAGTTCCTTGATTTCGTCATACCACTGTTGCTGCCAGCGGGGGTTTCTTGAATAACCCATGCCGCCCTCGGCGCCGGGGAAATGATAGAGGTCCTGCCATTGCGGGTCGGCGCCGTCGTAATGTACGCCGGCCAGGGGGCCGGTCCTGTCGGCGCCATGGCTGGTTTGGAACCAGGTGAAGCTCGCGCCCAAATGTTCAGAGACGCCAAAGGGCAAGCCATGCTTCTTCGCCGCCTTCTGCCACTCGCCAACCACGTCTCGGTGCGGGCCCATCTGCGCCGAATTCCAGCGGTGCAGTTTTGAGTCCCACAGGAAGAAGTCGTCGTGGTGCGAAGCCATGCTGACGAAGTATTTCGCGCCGGCGGCTTTGTAGAGTTCCATCAGTTTCTCCGGCTCCCATTTCTCGGCCTTCCAGAGCGGGATGATGTCCTTCCAGCCGTTGGTGGACGGATGGCCCCAGCGTTTGAGATGATCTTCATAGTCGGGGTCACCCTGCTGATACATCTTGCGGGCATACCAGTCGCCCATCATGGGCACCGACTGCGGACCCCAGTGCGCCCAGATGCCAAACTTCGCGTCGCGGAACCACTCCGGATAGGAGTAGTTCGTGAGCGAAGCCATGGTGCCGACAAACGGGCCGCTGGCAATCGGCAGTTGGAATGTGTTGGTTTGCGCCATCGCGGTTGCGAGCGAGCATCCCAGCGTCAACAGGATCAGTTGGGCTTGATTCACTTTCATAGTTCTTTGGTTCGTTAATTTATAACTCCTTCACAAGATTCAGCAAACTAGACACAAGGCACTAATGGGTGACCCCTTTATGACCCCCAGGGACTGGTTGCTCGCCACATCAATTTAACCTGGAGTCCCAATAGACCACATAAGACCGGTTGCCATACACTTTGTAGAACGGTTCGAGTGTCATTTCGCGGCCCTGGCCGTCAGGCGCGCGGAACACCGTTGGGGCTCCCGTGAAGCTGTTGGGATGGCCGGCGATGGGCTTCAGGGCAGCCCGCAGCGCCGCGGCGTCGCCCACCACAACCGGGAACGGCTGGCCGGGCTGGACCTCGGCGCACAGCACGAGCGGCCCGTTCAGGATCGCGAAACGGTTGGTGTTGTCACGAAAGCCCTCGGTGCGGAGACCGAACGGCATCACGACCTCGACGGTGTCGCCGCTCTTCCAGGTCCGGTCCAAGGTGGCGTAACTTCCGGGAGCGCTCGCCTTGGTCTGGGGTTCCCCGTTGACGCGAACCTCATAGCCGGCGGTGGCCCAGAACGGATGGCGCACCTGAAATGCGAGGCGGAGCGGCTTGTCCAGCGAGAACACAAACCGGGTGCGGCCCTCATCCGGGTACTGCGTTTCCTGCCGCAGTTTCAGGCCCTTGTCCTGCCAATTGAGTTCCGAGGCGATGAAGAGATTGGCGTAAAGGGTCTGGTCGTCGTGGAAGTAGATGCTGTCGCCATACTTGGAGTGGTTCTCGACGCCGGTGCCGGTGCAGCACCAGAAGTCGCCGTTGGCACTGTTGTACTCCTTGTGTGAACCGGAATGGAGCGGGACGGAGTAGCACATCATGCCGGTTTCCGGATTCTGGGAGGCGAGGATGTGATTGTAGAGCGCGCGCTCATAATAATCGGCGCACTCGGCCCTGGGGTCCCGACAGAACAAGTGCCGGGTCAGCTTGAGCATGTTGTAAGTGTTGCACGTTTCCGCCGTTTTCGGTCCGAGGGCTGTGGACAAGCTCTCTTTGGGGGTGAAATGCTCGTTGTCGCTATTGCCGCCGGTGACGTAAGAGCGTTCATTGACCACCGTGGTCCAGAAGAACTCCGAGGCGGTGCCAAGGGCGGGGGTGGCGGTCAACTCGAACTGGCGGGCGGCGCCGATGAACTTGGGGATTTGCGTGTTGGCGTGGAGGCCCGTGAGCCGGTCCTCGCGCTGGGACAACGGCGCAATCACGGCCTGATGATTGAACCGGAGGGAGATATCCAGATACTTCTTCTCACCCGTCAGCGAATACAGATTCGCCAGCGTCTCGTTCATCCCTCCGTGTTCGTTTCTCATCATCGCCTGCATCTGCGCGTCGGACAGGGGCGAGTTGCGCGCTATCACCCAGTCCCCGAATTTCGTTGCCAACTCGAGCGCCTGCGTGTTGTCGCAGTAGACGTACATGTCCTCCAGGCCGGCGAAGATCTTGTGCAACGTGTAGTAGGGCGCCCACACGGGCTGCTGGCGTTCGACCCGGTCAATGAATGACTCAGGGTAGGCGCTTAAATAGCCGGAGCCGAGCTTGGCTTGGCATTCCGCCAGGCCGGCGACCACGGCGTCGCCCTTGGCCTTGAAGCGGGCATCTCCGGTGCTGGCGTACATCTGCGCGCACGCGGAGAGGTAATGGCCGACGAAATGGCCGCGCAGCTCGCAGGAAGGGGCTTCCCACCCGCCCAGCGGCCGCGCCGAGGAGGGCAGCCCGGCATTGAGGCGAAAATCGTGAAGCAAGCGGTCCACCTCGAGGGCGAGCAGGTACTGGCCGTCCAACTCCATCGCGTGCTTGAAGGGGCCGTCGAGCAGGCGCACATCTTCAAGCGCGAAGGCCGTCGCCTTCATGGGGATGGCAGGTTTGACCTTGAGCTTGGGATTAGCGTCGAGCCAGGGGTCGGCCAGGGCGGGCAAGGCGAGCAGCACACCGAGGACACCGACGGCCACGCCCCCGGCAATCGAGGCGAGTTTGGTCGAGTTCAACATGCGGGATGGTAATGCAGATTTCATAAGGCGGTAACAAGTGGGTTGTGGTTTCATAGTGGGCGTTTCAATTCTTTCGCGTAAAACGATTTGAGGCGCAGGGGCCGTGGGCTACTTGACACGAACCGTAACTTCCGCGGCCGAAAGGCCGTCGGCCTCGGCACGGAGGGCCAGTTTGCCGGCCGGCCCCTGTGGACGCAGGATTGCCAGGCAGCGCCCGTGGCAGGCGGTGTGCTGGGGCTGGCGGAAACTCTCCATCACGTTCGGGGCGCCGCTGCCGACGGCGGCCAGTTCGCCCGGACCGATGAGCGTGAAGCGCACCAGGTTCGTGGCGTCGGGCAAGGGATTGCCGGAAGCGTCGGTGATTTCCACCGTTACGTAGGCCAGGTCGTTGCGATCCGCCCGAATGGTGGAGCGGTCAACGGTGAGCCGGACCTTCTTTGCGGGGCCGACCGTGCGCAGGACTTTGGTGGCGACCTTCGTTCCGTTCTTGAGTCCAACGGCCTTGAGTTCGCCGGCCGCGTAGGGGACCTCGAAGCGCGCGGTCAATCTGCCGCCGTTGATTTGCTTGGTGGCGATTTCCTTGCCGTTCAATTCCAGCCGCACCGAGTCGCACCGCGAATAGACGGCCACCTGCATGGGTTTGCCTTCACAGTCGGGCCAGGTCCAGCTTGCGAGTTCATCCGGCCAACCCCAGCCGGCGACGGACTCGCGGCGGCCTTCTGGAATCGGGCGATGCACGAACACCTCCAATTGGCTGAGGCCCCAAACCACGTCGCGGTAGCAGGACGCCGCCTTCTTGAAACCGCAGATGTCCAAGTCGCCGCAATATGAGTCGAAGTACACCCCGCGCTCGTTACCGAGGCGCGCGGCGCCGATGCCGGCCTCGCCCAGGTAATCCATGCAGGTCCAGACAAAGTCCCCCAGCACGTAAGGATTCCTTTCCACGATGCGCCAGATATCCGCAATGTCTCTGGGATACGACTCGGTGCCGACCATGATCCGGTTGGGGAATTTCTGGTGGTCCCTCTCGTATTGTCCGGCCTGGTAGTTGTAGCCGCCGACGTCGAGGAAGGTAAACGCCTTCTCGGTGTCCGACCATTGGCGGCCGGGGTGGTCCCAGAAGCCGCAGATGGCTTCGGTGACCGGGCGAGTGGGGTCCAGGCGGCGGACCTCGTCGCTCAACTGTTTGGCGACAACGTAGCCGCTCTCGTCGGCGCGCTCGTTGATTTCGTTGCCGATGCTCCACAGAATGACGCACGGGTGATTGCGGTCGCGCAGGATCATCGAATCCAAGTCGCGCTGCCACCACTCATCGAAGTATTTGCCAAAGTCGTTGGGATTCTTGGTTCGTTCCCAGCAGTCAAAGGCCTCGTCCAGGACCAGCACGCCCAGCCGGTCGCAGGCGTTCAGAAAAGCCGACGAAGGGGGATTATGGCTGGTGCGGATGGCGTTGTAGCCGCTGGCTTTCATCAGCTCGACCCGGCGTTCTTCGGCGCGGTCGATCGCCGCGGAGCCGAGCGGCCCGTTATCATGATGCATACAGCCGCCGCGCAGTTTCACCGACACGCCGTTGAGCGTGAAGCCGTTCTCCACGGAGAATTTGAGCTCCCGGATGCCGAAGGCCGCCGTGGTCGCATCCACCGCTTTGCCGCCGACCAGAAGCTCCACCTCGGCCTGGCAGAGGACCGGGGTATCGGGAGACCAGAGCGGGGGCAACTTGACCTCGACGGCAAGCGGGATTTCCAGGTGACCGCCAGCGGCCACCTCGGCGCTGGTTTCGCCGGTCTGCAAGGTCCGCCCGGTTGGGCCGCGCAGTTTGACGCGCAACATAAGGGCCGTTCCCGCGTTCCGCCCGTTCTCCACGGTCGTCACCACGTTGACGGTCGCCCGTTCCTTCGAGACCTGGGGCGTCGTCACGCTGACGCCCCATTGGCCGAAGCGCAGCGGGTCGGTCACCCGGAGAACGACGTGCCGGTAAATGCCCGAACCGGAATACCAGCGGCTGTTTCTGCCCAGATTGCGCACGCGCACGGCGAGAACATTCTCCTGTCGGGGCGGATTCAGGAATTCGGTGAGGTCGTAAGCGAAGGCGGTGTAACCGTAAGGATGGTTGCCGAGATGGTGGCCATTGAGCCACACGTCGGAATCCATATAGATGCCGTCGAACTCGATGGTGACGCGCTTTCCGAGAGTCTGATTGTCGAGCACGAAGTGCTTGCGGTACCAGCCGGTGCCGCCGACCGTGTAGCCCGTGGCCGTGCCGCCGGGGCTTTCCGGTGAGAACGGCCCGACCACTTCAAAATTAACGCGCCCGCGCCCACGACCGCCGCCAGTTGCGGGGGAGTTCGTCGGTTCCGGCAGGACCGAACGCGCAACCGAGGATCCATTACCGGCTGCTGGTTGCAGGTCTTCAAGGCTCCAGTCATGGGGCAGGTCGAGGGTTCGCCAGGCGGAGTCATTGAGGGCGGCGTTTTCTGCGCCGGGTGCATCCCCTTTTAGGAAGCGCCACTCGCGATCGAAGTTGTTCTCGCGTTTCAGTTCCGCAGGCGCGGCGGAAGACGCAGTGAAGGCTTGGACGGCGATCAGGCAACCGATGGCTACAGTGCAGAGTCTCGCAGTCAGCGCCTCCCACAGCTTTTCCGGCGTCGTGCGAACGTATGTCAAATAAACGAATTCAACCTTTTTCATACTGTTAACTGTCTTTCTTTTCTTTGCGGCCCTTCTTCAAATCGCTCAACGTCTGAAGGCGGTGGCGTTCGTAATTGCCAATCCAGCGCTCGCACAGCATAGGCAATGTCCCGTGCCGCTTACCGGACGATGAGGGCATCCACGGCCACCGGTCCGGGTCCGCGATTGACAATGTTAATGGCATGTTTGCCTGCCGTCAGACCGGTCACTTCAAACACCACCTGTTGCGCCTGGCGCGCACCCGTGGTGGATAAATCCGAGGTCGCACGGCTTTGGCCGTCAATCTGAATCTCGATCTTTCCGGCTCCCGCTTCTTTCGGGGCGATGACCTCGACGTTGCTGCCGGTAAACGAACAACTCCACACATCACCAGGCGTGTCGCTGGTGGTGAGATCGTTGTTGAAGTCGCCGGTGCCCAGGTTGCAGCGGCGAACCCATCCGGCAGCCACCGCACCCGGGTCGTCGTCATTGATCCAGCCCTTGTCATGGGTTAGGCGCAGGACCCGGCACCGCGAGGCCAGCCGCTGGTTGGTAATTCCCGCCAGCGGCTGCACCGCTCCGCTGGGCGTTGCCGTCAACCCCAGATCATCTTGGACAAATGTCATCTCAACATCGGAGCCGAGCAGTTCTACTTTGGACACTTTGCCCAGGGTCGCCCCGCCGGCGCGCAAAGCCTTGAGTGTGATCGGGCCGCCTTGCCAGTCCAGGAGCATGGCATAGACATTGCCATTGTTGCGCGTGTAGCAAACCGCGCTATCGCCATAGACTTCAAATGGGCGGGATGCGTAAACCGCTTCGCCGTTGATTTTCAGCCAGGCGCCGACGTCTTTGCAGATCTGGATCAACTGCGGATCCAGGTCGCCCCGGCCATGCTGGGTGATATTGAGCAGCAGGGTTCCGTTGCGGGAGACGTTCTGCATCAGCGACCGGATTACGCTTCTGGCATCCATGTATCCCTGCCCGGCCTGGTAGTGCCAGGCGGCGATGCTGGTCTCGGTCTGGAATGGATACGCCATGATTTGCGATTCGATGAGGGCCTCGGTGCTCTTGACCAGGGAACGGTCAACAAAGGGAATCAGTTCGGGGCTGTTTTGGAAGCTGTTGTAACGCCCGCCCACGCCCTTGAGGTTGAGCACGACATCCATTTTCCCCTGGTTCCACTTCAAGGACTTGTTGTAGTAATTCGCGGCCAGCGGCGGAGCGAGAAATCCGAGTCCCATGTGAACGCCCAGATCCACCTGGGAATCGCCCGCATGTTCGTCGAAGTAAATCACATCGGGATGATACTTGGTGATGGCGTCATCCACCCGCCACATGAACTGGTTGGCAAAGGGTGACAGCAGCGGATCCTTGGCGGTGTGGACCGGGCCGTAAAGGTCCACCGGATCCATGCCCTCCCACCACTTTCCTTTTCCGTCCAGAATCGTTTGCAGCGCATCGTAGGGCACGCCCTGCTTCGGCCCCTTCTTGTCGCTGGTGTAACGCACCGGCATAAACTGGCCCCAGGTTCGCCCCGGAGAGTTGTGAAAACCGATGCCGAACCGCAGGCCACGCTGGCGCGCCGCCTTTTCCCAGGTGCCGACGACGTCCGCCTTGGGGCCGACACGAACGGAGTTCCAGGGCTGGTAAGCCGAATCCCAGCAATCGAAATTGTCATGGTGGACGCCCATGGCCATGAAGTAACGGGCTCCCATTTCCACAAACAGATCCATCAACTCATCGGGCTTCCATCGGTCAATCACCCAGTTGTGGCAGATGTCCTTGTAACCGTATTCCGACGGATGGCCGAAGTGTCTGAGGTTGTAATTATATTGCCCGCTCCCCTCCATATACATGCCGCGCGCATACCAATCGCCCTGCTCGGGCATGGACTGCGGGTCCCAGTGCGCCCATGCGCCGAACTTGGCATCGCGCCACCACTCCGGCACGGTGTAAAGCCGACTCAACCCCCGCCAGTCGGCGGGATAAGGAGCGGCGGCCACCAGTAACGGCGGCAAGTTCCAAATGTCCGGTGGCAGGCCCAGGTCTCCGTCGCCGACAACGATCCGGTCAACGTTCACCGCGACATCGTTGGTCGCCAGACTGACGGTCAGAATGGCACCGGCGGGAATCGCGATGTCAATTATCGCATGGAGAAAGGAAGCGGTGACGGCCCCCGAAGAATGAACGTTTAACTTGCGTGCCGGCCGGTCGTTGACAGCGACACTGATCGTGCCCACTTCGACGGACGCATAGCGAATTGCCAATTTGCCGGCGACCGGAAGTCCGCCGAACTTGACGCCTTGGCCGGGCTTGCTCAAACCGACCAGATAACCTCCTGAGGCCGCACCGTCAGCCACCTTGGACGCCCCGCCGATGAGTTCGGCAGCTTCCGCCTCGAACATGTGCTTTTCAGCAGCGATGGCTGAAGCCGAGGCGGAGAATGTTAACAAGGATCCGACCAGGAAAATCCGGAATTGGTTCCTTGTTTTGCCCGCCAGAACAGAATAGCATTTCATGCGGAAATATGACAAGTGCCGAAGACGTCCAATCATGTCAGCCTCTTTTTGTTTTGATTTACTCAAATTTCCACCAATCGAAGTTCATTAAAGGCCCGCCGCCACCAGTGAATTTCAAATACAAGTCGTGGACGCCCTTCGCGCCGCTCACGGAGCACGATTGCGTCTCCCACTTGTCCAGGGCACCGGTGGACTTCACGTTGAGGGTTCCGATCACTTCCCCCGACAGGCTGCCGAGCCGCAGCTCGATCGCGCCGTCATCGGTCGTGCCGGCCACGCTGGCGAGGAATTTCGCCGCCCCTTTGCCGCCGAAATCCACGCCCTTGATCTTGATGTAAGCCCCGTTGGTAGTGGCCGACACGTAAACGCCCGGCTTGTCGCCGTCCCGGCTCTTGGTTCTGACGCAGGTTTCCCAGCAAATGGTGGCCGCTTCGGTTTGCACATACGGATTCAAGGCGCCTATTTGAGAAACACCCTCTTCTGTCCACCATGGAACCGTCGGGATTGTGCCGTCGGGATTACATTCAAATTTCGCCACGCACACCGAACGCCTTTCACGGTGGGTGGGGGTGAGAGCGAAATTCAAGGCGTAATTGAAACCAAAAACGTACGAATTGCCTTTGTAATCGATGAGTCCCGGATGGTTCCCAGACGAAGCATTCGTCGGATTCATGATCATTCCCTTATATGTCCACGGCCCGGTGGGATTGGTGCTCATGCAATACCCAATGCCTTCGGGACAGCAGGTGGACGCGTATGAAAGGTAGTATAGTCCATTGCGCTTGTCGAGCCACGGCCCTTCCTGATAATTCCGCGGTTTCGACTCCACCCTGACGATGTTTCCCGAGTAGGAAATCATGTCTTCATTTAGCTTCACATAATAAAGGCCGCCGTGCCCCCAATACAGATAGGCCTGGCCGTCGTCATCAATGAACACGGTGGGATCAATGTCGTCCCCATTGTGATTGTAGATCAGGGGCTTTCCGATCGGGTCGGAAAAGGGACCGAAGGCGTTGGTCGAAACCGCCACTCCGATCACCATGGGGCCGCCTCTCTGCGCCAACGGACAATACAAGTAGAACTTGCCGTTTCGGTAGATGCACTGGGGAGCCCAGGCATTATTGCCTGCCGCCCAACTGAACGTCGCCAGGGATGCTATCGTCCCTCGATCTGTCCAATTCACCATATCCGTTGTAGTGAAACACTTCCAATTGAACATCTTGAATCCGAAGGCGTCGTCTTCGTCATGGCTGGTGTAAAGATAGACCGTGTCGTTATACACCATCGGAGCGGGATCCGCGGTAAAGCACGTTTGCACTATCGGATTGTCCGCATGGCACATCGTCGCCAAAGCTGCCGCGGCACCCACGACGAGTTTCTGGACTCCATGTTTTTTCGCTGATTTCTTCATAGCTATTTCAGTCTTAATCTGAGTTTACTCACACTTCCGGCAATCGAAATTCAGCAGCGGCTCGATGCCGCCGCTGAATTGCAAATACAGGTTGTGGACGCCTTTCGCGTCGCCTGCGGCGCACAATTGCATCTCCCGTTTGATCACAGCACCGTCAGCGCCGCCGACATCGCCGGGCCGGAATTTCCAGTCGCGGCTGCAATTGAGCGTCTGTCGAAGATCGGCAGCCGGCAAAGAAGCCGTCGAACAAACCGTCGCCGCGAGCATGCCGGCTGAAGCAAGAAGTGTTTTGGCCATTTTCATGCATCAAGCAGTCACGAATCATCATTTACGGCCGCCGTCAAGTTCGGCGGGCAGGACAGAAATCTCCGCGGCACTCGTCCAGCCGTTTGTGTTGATCTCCTGCAGGGCCGTGAAGCGGAAGAACCGGGCGCTGACCGGAACAAAGGTGACTTCCTGAAGCGCAGGATTGTTTCGGATGTTGCCAAAACGGCCCGCGTCAACATTCGTGATCCAGTTGCGTCCATCCAGGCTCGTTTCAAAACGGCAGGTTTCAACGACGCCATCGAGAGATCCGTCCCGGCGCGGGAGGTAAGTCAGCCCGGCGATGCGGTGCGAAATTCCCATGTCCACGGTCAGGTAATGCGGCAAAGCCAGGTCGGCATTCAAACGAGTTTGCCAGATGGTGGAGGGGTTGCCATCAATCGCATTGGCGGCGGCGCCGTTGGCCTGATCGGTTTCCTGACTGTCCACGCTTGCCACCTTCCAGCCAATCGGCGCCAAACCCGCGAAGGACTTGGAAGCCACCATGCCCAGACGCCCGCGCGGTGTCAGGCTGGCGGCTTGCACCGTCCCGCCCATCGGCAGGGCGATGGGCGAACTGTAAACCGTCGAGTTGGTCGCCGGCGTTGTGCCATCGGTCGTGTAGACCATGGGGCAGCCGTCCGTGTTGCTGATGGTAACTGAACCTTTGCTGTCACGCTCCGCAATGGCGGGCGCTGGAAAAGTCACGGCTTGCTTGAACAGCCCCACTTCGGCCAGCGTCGGTTCAAGGCGCGAGCCGGTGATGCGGATGCGCACCTGACTGGTCGTGACCGGCGATCTCAACCGCAGGAGCCGCTTGTGGCCAACCGTTGTTTGCACGTCGTTGGTGGTCCACGCGGAGCCGTTCCATGTCTCAATGGCAAAAGACTCGATCCGCTGACTGCGATGGTCCACGGCCTCTTGCAGCGAAACCACATCAAAGGTTATGTCCTTCGGAAACGTCAGTGTCAGCGTGGCGTTGGTCTTGCCCGGGGCGGCTTCCCACCAGGTATCCAAGTTTCCGTCCAGCGCCAGCGACGGGGCGTTGGTGGCATTGGAAGTGTCGGCTGTGAGCTTGCCGCCGGCGGCGAGGTTGACGGCGAAAGTATCGTTGACCACCTGCGCCATCCCGCTCAAGGCGGCAAGCTGGTTGTCCGGAATCAAGCCGCGTCTGTCGGGCGAGAGATTCAACAGCATGTTGCCGTTGCGTCCCACGGATTGGTAAAAGATGTCAATCAAGTGGGAGACGCTCGCGGGGCGCTTATTGGCCGCCCAGAACCAGCCGTTGAGAATCGGCTCATTCACTTCCGCGGGATACCACCAGAGATACGAACCGGGCGTCAGTTTGGCGCGGCTGCCGAGGTCCTGTTGCCCCTGGTCCGGCCACGTAAAGGTGTCGGGCGACGACGCCAAGGGAATGACACTCCATTCGGTAGTGCGTCCGACGCCGTTTTCGTTGCCGACCCAGCGCACGTCCGGCCCCTTGACGGCGATGACCGCTTCGGGTTGCAGGTGGCGGATCAGGTCATACCACGCCCGGCGGTCGTAAGTCTCGGGGACACTTCGGTCCGGGTTGGCGCCGTCGAACCAGACTTCGGTGATCGGTCCGTAGTCGGTCAGCAATTCGTAAAGCTGGTTCAGGAAGTAGCGGTTGTAGTCATCCACCTCGTAGGTGTAATTCGTGAAACCCGCCGGCGGCGGACGGCCCACCGCCGGATTGGTCTTGAAATTGGCCGGATCGGTGGGAATGACCGAGAGGACATTACTGCTGCGGTCCCCATAATATCCCGACGGATTCCTCGGATTTGTCCTCAATTGGTAAAGATCGGCGGGAGAAAGATAGACCCCCAGTTTGAGGCCCTGGGCGCGGGCGGCGTTGGCCACCGCCCTCACCTCATCGCCTTTGCCGCCCAGCCAGGGACTCGAAGCGACCGACTGCGAGGTGTAGCGGGTGGGCCAGTAGCAGAATCCATCATGATGCTTGCAAACGAGCACAATCATTTTGCCGCCGGCGTTCTTCATCGCGCTGATCCACTGGTTGGCGTCTAGCAAGTAAGGGTTGAAGATCGAGGGGTCTTCGCGCCCGCTGCCCCACTCGACGCCGTTGAAGGTGTTCACGCCGAAGTGGAGAAAGAAGGTCCGCTCCAGGCGCATCCAGGCAGTCTGATTGGGGCGCGGCAAAACCTTGGCCGTCTTCTCGGCAATCACAGAGCTGGAATCGTTGCTGGTGATGACTTGTATCGTGGCATAGTCAATCGGGTCGGGCACCGTGGCAGCGTTGCTGGCGGGCAATTGCCCTCCCGCCAGAACGAGGATCGTCACCCATGTTCCAACGAGCGCTTTAGCAATGGTGAATCGTGCTGCCATTGGCTACGGTGCGAAGATTTTGACGGCCTTGCCGTTGTAAGGAACGACGGCATCCGGTTTTTCCGTGGAAGAGATTCCGGCGCCGTGGTTTTCCGAAATCCAGACGACGTTGAAGGTGCGTTCTTTCAACATGCCCAGAAATGCGCCGGTGCGTTTTCCAATTTCCAAGGTGTGTTTGGCCTCGTTCCAGGAAATAGGAATGGTGGCGTATTTCCCTTTCTCGTATTTGTAATTGTCACCTTCGTCCTCATACAGCGTAAACTTGCTGTCCGCGCCGCGATAAATGCGCAGTTCAATGGGATCGGCGGGTTTTTCGCTGGAATATTGAACGAACGGCCCCAAGGGAATGATCGAGCCGGGTCGGATGAACAGCGGCAGGGTTTGTACGGGAGCCGCGGCCTCGACGCGCTGACCGGCGGGGGAAGTCCCAGCAGTCCAAAAGTTGTACCACGGGGCGCCGCTGGCCGGCAGATAGACCGAGCGCGTCAGGGCTCCGCCGGTGGTGACGGGAGTCACCATGATTGACGGGCCAAAAAGATACTGGTCGCCGATGCCCAACACTTGCGGGTCCTTTGGAAAATCCATGACCAACGGCCGCATGAAGGTGCTGCCGTTGGTCGTCACTTGCCAAGCCACCGAGTAGAGGTACGGCAGGAGACGATAGCGCAAGTCCAGATAGGTCCTCAGGATCCCTTGAGTCTTCTCGTCGAAGCGATAGAATTCCCGGCCCGGGTTGAGACCGGAGGAACTGTGAACGCGGAACATGGGGCAGAAGGAGCTGAACTGGAACCAGCGGGCGAAGAACTCCTGAAATTGCGGGTTATTGGGATTGCCGTTGCCGGTGTCGCGGTTGTTGAAGAAGCCGCCGGTATCGGTGTTCCAATACGGTATGCCGGAGAGGGAGAAGTTCAGTCCGGCGGGGATTTGGTTGCGGAGAACCTGCCAGGTCCCCTGGATGTCGCCCGACCAGGTGATGGCGCTGTTGCGCTGCTGGCCGGCGTAGGCCGAACGAGTGAGGATGACGACACGTTTGTTGTCGGTTGCGGCTCGCTGCCCCTGGTAGATGCCGGTCGAGTGCATCAGGGGATAGGCGTTGTAAACCTCGCAGCCCGGCCCCATGGGGGTGGTGTAAGCGCGGAAGCCCATGCCGTTGATTTCCGGCTCGGGCGCGTCCAGCCACCAGCCGTCAACGCCCTTGGCGAAGAGTTGGTCGCGCATCTGCCTCCAGTAGATCTCCCGGCCCTTGGCGCTGAAGGGGTCGTACCATTGCCCCTGGCCGGGTGGAAAGACGTAGCGCGTGACCTGCGGGAACATGCCCCCGGCGGCATTGAGTTCCTTGCTGTTGTCGCTGCCGAGGTCGAATTTCGCCCAGACGGAGATGAGCGTATGGTAGTTCATCCCGTGCAATTCCTTGAACATGCCCGCCGGGTCCGGGTAGCGTGCCGGGTCGAACTGGTGGGAACCCCAGGTGTTGGTGCCGGGCGGCCAGTATTGCCAGTCCTGAATAATCCCATCGACGGGGACTTTGAGTTCACGCAACTTCCTGGCCACACCGAGCAATTCCTCCTGGGAGGCGTAGCGCTCCTTGCACTGCCAGAAGCCCAACATCCACTTGGGCATCAGGGGAGCGTCGCCGGTGAGGTGGCGGTAGGCTTTCATGGCCGTGTCAATGGTCCCGTCGCCATAGCAGAAGTAGTAGTCAATGGCCTTGCCCACTTCCGACGACCAGCGCAGGACTTTCTGGCCGGCGCCTGACTCGCCCGCGGCGCTGGCGGAAATGGTGGTCACGGCAGGATTGTCCCAGAGGAGCACGTATCCTTTGCTCGATGTGATCACCGGGACACCCACGTCTGTGTTGGCTTGGGCGAGCCTGATGTTGCCGCCGCCGGAGGCATAGTTCCACGCGCCCCGCTGATGCTGGCCCAATCCGTAGATGCCTTCATCTGACGCCAGCTCGAAGGATTGAGCGCAAGAAGTGCCGGTGACGCCGGCTTGGGTGGCCGGCTCGATTTTTCGGCCCTGGGCCGCTTCCCGAAGCAAGAGTTGGCCGGCAGGGTCGAGAAAACACACGGCGCCGGTCTGCTTGTCAATTCTCACCTTCATGCGTGGTGCTACCAAGGTGAAAGCCTGGTCGTTTTCCCGCCGCGTCCAGCGCACGGATGCCTGGCTGGTGACGACGGAGAGGCTCTGGAGCGCCGGCAGTTCGGCGCCCGCGGAGCAGGTGACTCGGACGATTTCCGGAGACCAGAACTGAACACGGAGCGTGCCACCACCAACGGTGAATTGCTCTCCATCGGGCAATTTCTTCGACGCGGTAACCGCGGCCCCCGCGGAAGCCAGAGACATGGCCACAACTCCAATGATCAAAGTAAAGGAAAGACGTTTTCTCATAAAGGACCCTTTCATTTTTCAGTTTCCTCAACTACTTGTTGACGCCTCGCCACCGAAATGCACCGCGTCCGTGATGTCCTCGCGGAACCGATAGTAACCGCCCTCGCGCCGTTTCACAAGCCAGCCGTTGACCCACACCATCGCGTGCTCAATTCCGCGCATCTTGGACGGTGCGCAGAAGAACCGCCCCATGCGCGGGAACCTGCGAGGAGTATTTCGTCTCGAATGCGCCGAGGTCTTTGTGCGCCCAGAGATCCCGCAATGTCTGTTTGCCAGCCAGCCCCGCCTCAGTCCAATTCAACTCGATCTCCGCCGCCGCCGGCGCGCGGTTGAACAAACCAATCGCCTTGCCGCCGTCTTTCAGTCCTTTGACCCAGATTTCCGTGCGGTTGGTCTGGACTGCGCGCCGCGCCGGACTTCCGAGCGCGTCCTGATTTACGGCGAGGACTTCGTCATTGGTCAGCAACGACAACGTCCATTCATCGGTGTCGGGCAGATTATTGCCGAGCATGAGCGGGGAAGGCGCGAGCGCCCAGAGCGACATCAGCATGACCTGTTCGTTTGTTGAAAAGCGCGTCTGGCGCTCCCTGCCGGCAATGGTGCATCGGATGCCAATGTGCCCGAACGGAATCATATCCGCGTCGGGCCAGTGACCAGGGCCACCCACTTGCTGCCATCTGCCGAGCAAATCGAAGGCGCGATCAAGGTCCGCCCAACGATCCCAAAAGTCCCCGGAGATGCGCCACATGTTTGCCTGAGTGCTGATGTGACCGGCGTGTGAAGTCGCCGTTGGCCCGGCCGATGTGCTGAAAACGATGGGATGCCCGCATTTGTCAAAGGCCTTGCGGAGCATTTCGATTTCATTCGCGCTATATGGATTTGAAAGGTCGTCCACCTTCACAAAATCAAGTCCCCACGCGGCCCACAACCTGGCGCACGAGTCATACCACGCCTGCCCGGCCTCGTTGTTGCTCACGCCATACATATCGGGACACCAACCGCAAGTGCTGTGGGTGTTGCCGGCATCCGCCGCGGTGAAGCCGCCGCCTGCGATGGGCGTCTTCGCATTGACCGACTGCCGCGGTATGCCGCGCATCATGTGAACGCCGAACTTCAATCCCATCGCGTGAATCTGATCGGCGAGCGGCTTGAAGCCTTTGCCGCCGACGGCGGACGGAAACCGGTTCGTCGCCGGAAGCAAGCGGCCAAACTCATCCGCAAAGAGCCGCGCCCCGGTGCGTTCCCTGGTGAAGTCCCGGTCGTCATCCGGCGAGACCGAGTCATACCAGCGCGCGTCAATGACAATGTACTTCCAGCCATGAGCAAGGAGATGCTCCTGCATGTAGCGCGCGTTTGCCAGCGTCTCCTCCTCCTTGACGCTCGAGCCCCACGCATCATAGCTGTTCCAGCCCATTGGCGGCGTTGGCGCCCACGTCCAATATGACGGCTCCGGGCTGGGCGAAGCTGCCGCGAGCTTGCCCGGAAAACCGGGCACGGTCGCGGCGGCCAATAACAGGCTTGGGATTGCCCTTTTCAACATGGGCGCAAGATCTTTTGGCGGCAGATTACATCTGCGGGATAAGCTCAATCGCGTTGATTTCCGGATTCTCGATGTTGCTGGTGAACGTAATGGTGAACTTCCCATTCTTCACTTCCACCGGCACCGTATCAATGTAGGCGCGGTTGGAACCGCCGGCCTTCACGAAGATATCAAAATCCTTTACCTCGTGCTGCCCGCCCTGCACATTGTAGGAAAATACGCGCTGGCCGGCCCCGGTGATGCCTTCGAAGGTCTCAGCGAAGTAGAGTTTGGCCGTATATTTGCCGTTCGGAACAGGGATGGAGAAGGAATCCATCGAATAGTGTTCGCAGAGGAAAAGTCCGGGGTCCTTTGTGTTCGCAATGGTCGTGCCAGGGTCGCGATCAACCGTTTGGCCGCCTTCAAATCCCTCTTCGGCCTTCCAGACGTTGCCGCTGGAATCGGTAAACGGCGTTGACTGGCCGGCTTTAATGCGAACAACAGACGGCGCTGATTTCGGAGCGGTTGCAACTGATGGTGCCGCGGGCGGTGTTGTCGCAGCCGGCGCGGTTTGCACTGTGGGCTGCGCGGGCGGCACTGTGGGCTGCGCGGAACCCTGATTTTTGGTCTGACAGCCGGCCATGAAAGTCAAAATGCAGGCTGTTGCACAGACAGGGATAGTTCGAATAATGATGTTTAGCATAGTATTTTGTTGTTGTTGTTGTTGTTTTCTGGTCTCACCGGGCGGTGATTGTGATGGGTAATTTCATCCGGATGTCGTCTGAGGCCGCACCGATGAGAATTTCATAGTTACCCGGCTCAACCACGTATTGCTTGTTCTGCGTGTCCCAGTATCGCAGGCGGGTGGCGGGGACTTCAACCGTGACGCGGCTTGTTTCGCCGCGCTTCAAATGCACCCGGGCAAAACCGCACAGCGCGAGTTTCGGTTGGGG
>Ga0187848_10001359_pt1 | contig 20952 bp, 7 predicted proteins | sample June2016WEW_4_40_FD_132424 | JGI IMG/M metagenome (GOLD analysis project Ga0187848, IMG submission 132424) | Peatland microbial communities from SPRUCE experiment site at the Marcell Experimental Forest, Minnesota, USA - June2016WEW_4_40 | ecosystem: Environmental > Terrestrial > Soil > Wetlands... | reverse complement strand
TTCTTGCTGGACGTGGTCTCGGTACACCTGGATTTCAGCCGCAAGTCGATCCGCCAGCGCCAGGCCCGCGAGATCATCGACCGGCTGGCCGGCCGCCGGCGTCCCCTGGTGTTGATGGGCGATTTCAATTGCGGCTTCTCGACGAAGGACCCGACGCTGAGCGTGCTGGCCCGCGAGTTGAAGCTGCAGACGCACGAGCCGGGGGCGACGGAAATGGCGTCGTTTCCGCAGCGCAACAAGCGATTCGACTGGATCATGATTTCCGCGGAGCTCGATTTCCTCGAATACCGCACGCTCCCGGACGTGCTCTCGGACCATCGCGCGGTGGTCGCTACCTTGGAACTTGCCCGGCGGCGCACCAGGGTGGAGTCGCAATGATCGCCGCGTGCAGCCGGATATGGGAGCGCGTATGACCGTCGAGATTGCGGAAATGGCGGCCAAGGACTATGACGAGGTTCTCCGCCTCTGGCACCATCGGCAGATGGCCGGCCGGCGGGCCACCAGCGAAAACGCCCACTCGAAAGCCGCTTGTGGCAAAGCCCAAAGCCCTGGCCGATGAGTGCGCTATAGTTGACCCGCAGCGTGTTGGCGGTACGGGAAATCCCATACGTGCCGGCGAAAAAACGCAAGGGCAAGAAGGCGTAGGGCTGCCTTCTCTGCGTCTGAGCCCCCGGGCGGAAACGCCGCCCGGGGGCTTTCCTTTGTTTCCCTAATTCCCAACCTGGCCGCCCACCCGTTGGCCGGCTACAACGGGCTACATTGAAGCGTTTACACGCCTCGCCGCCGGAACCGATCCAGCGCCGCCGCGTCATAGACCCGTCCCGACTGGCCCCGGATGCTCTCTCCTAACGGATTGGTGTCAAGCCGCAAAGGCGCAAAGGAAGGGAGGGGCAAGGGGCGGCAAAGGACCGGGTGGCCCCGGGCGGGAAACCGCCCGGGGCCACCCGGTCCTTTTGCCCTTCCTTTTGTCCCCCCCTGCGAAGCAGTGGCAAACTGCCTTGCCCACCCCGTTCATAAACTGTTCGGGTTAATCGGGAGGACGCGAAACGCCGGCTGCCGTCGGTAATCGCAAATGCCTCGTATCCCTACCCTTTTGGCGGCAGTCTCTTGACTCTTGTCCCCAGAACCGAAATACTGTCAAGAGAGCATAGAGTAGTCCAGCAACCGAACCCACCTCGCAAAGCGCCGCCGGGCCGTTTTTCCTACCTGCCTGCCCGGTGGCCTTGTGCCTTGTATAGTTCCCGCCGTTACTGCCCTCCCCCGCGGAAAATCCGTCCATGTCGCGATTGATGCTGCTGGCAGCCTGCGGCTGCGTGTCCGGCGGGCTAGCCACGGCGGCCGATTGGCCGCAGTATGCCTACAACGCGGCGCACAGCGCCGCTTCGCCCGAGCCGCTGCCCGCCAACCTGCACGTGCAGTGGCAGCTAGATCTGCCGCGTTTGAAGCCGGCCTGGCCCGACCAGTCGCGACTGAACTATGATGCGACGTACCGCCCGTTGATCGTGGCGGGGCGGGTCATCGTGGCCTCGCCGGGTGACGACTCGCTGGCCGCCTATGAGCTGGGCACGGGAAAGCAGTCCTGGCGGTTCTTCGCGGGCGGGCCGTTTCGCGTGCCGCCCGCCTCCGACGGCGCCCGCATTTTCGCGGGCGCCGACGACGGCTGGCTGTACGCCTTGGGCGTCGACCGCGGCAACGTGCTGTGGAAGATGAAGGCGGCCCCGCAAGCGCGGCTGATCCTCGGCAACGGCCGGCTGATCGATACCTGGTGCGTCCGCGGCGGCCCGGCCGTGGCCGACGGCCGCGTGTATTTCGCCGCCGGCATTTGGCCTTTCATGGGCGTGTTCATTCACTGCCTCGACGCGGCCACGGGCAAGCCCGTGTGGAGCAACTCGGGCGAGGGCGATGCGTACATGGTGCAGCCGCACGGGGCCGCGAGTTTTGGCGGCATCGCCCCGCAAGGCACGCTCGTGGTGGCGGGCGAGCACGTGCTCGTGCCGGGCGGACGCACCTTGCCCGCCTGCTACGATCGCCGCACCGGGAAACGACAGTATTTCATGTTGGCCACGCAGACCGGCGACCACGAGGTAGGCGCCAGCGACAAGCTGTTCTTCTGCGCCGGCGCGGCGTACGATCTCTCCAACGGCAACCCGGTGCACCCGGCGCCGAAGAATCCCGTCCTTAGCAGCGGCACGTTATACGGCCTCGGCAGCGGCACGTTGCTGGCGACGGACTTGGCGTCGCTTTCAAGCAGCGGGGCCACGGCGATCCCATTTCCGGGCGGTACGGTGGTGATCCAGGCCGGCCGCCGTCTGTACGCGGGCGGCAAGGAAATCGTCGCCGCCTGGGACTTGCCGTTGCGGCCCGGAAAACCGCCGTCGTGGCAGATGCCGCTCGAAGGCACGGTGGGCGCGATGGCGGCCGGATGCGGTCGCCTGGTACTCGCCACGGAGGAAGGACGCGTCTACTGCCTCGGTCCCGGATCGCCCCCGGCGGGCGTCGCAGCCGCCCCCGCCGCCCCGACCGCCGTGCCGCCACCGCCGCAAGCCGCCCTCCAGCGGGCCGACGCCCTGTTGGGCGACTCGGCCTGCCCGGCCGGCTATGCGGTGCTAACGGGCGCAGGCAGCGGAGACTTGGCACGTGCCCTAGCGGCCCGCAGCTCGCTTGACATGATCGTTCTGGAGCCGGATGCGGGCAAGGCCCAATCGCTTCGCGCCGCGCTGCAAGGCATGGGGCTCTACGGCCAACGGATTGCCGTGTGCGTGGGCGACGTCGCCTCGCTCTCCCTGCCGCCGTATTTCGCGAGCCTGGTCGTGGTCCAGGAAGGCGCATCCCTGCCGGGCGACGCCTGGTGCGCCCGCCTGTTCCACGTCTTGCACCCGTACCGCGGCAGGGCCTACTTGAGACTCAGCGGCGCGGAGCGCCAATCGCTGGCGCATTACGTCGCCCGCGGCACGCCGGGCAAAGCCACCTTGGGCGACGCGCTCGGCATGACGCGCCTGCTGCGGACCGGCGGGCTGCCCGGCGCCGGCAACTGGACGCACGAGCACGCCGACGCCGCCAACACGCGGGTGTCGGCCGACGTGCTCGTCAAGGCGCCGCTGGGCCTGCTGTGGTTCGGCGGGTCCAGCCATGAGGGCGTGCTGCCGCGGCATGGGCACGGCCCGCAGCCGCAGGTGCTCGACGGCCGGCTTGTGGTCGAGAAAGTCGACGGCCTGCGCTCGATGGACATCTACGCCGGCAGGATCCTGTGGGAGGCCGACGTGCCGGGCTTCGGCGCCTACTACAACAACACGGCCCACCAGTACGGAGCCAACGGCACGGGCACGAACTACATTTCGACCCCGGACGCCGTTTATGCCCGCTACTTCCGCGAGTGCTTGCGGTTCGATCCGGCCACGGGCCGGCCGCTGCCGAGTATTTCGCTGCCCAAGGGGGCACTCCCCGGCGCCGGCGACAACACGGTATGGGGCTACCTGAACGTGGTCGACGATTACCTGGTGGGCGGCGTGGCCACACCCGACAGGCCGTACTCGCCTGCCGGCCACCTGCACATGATCTACCGCGGCCGTCACGGTGACAGCGCCTCGACGGGCAACGCGACTGTGAAAGCCGACGCGGCGGAATCGCCGCAGGCCATCGAGAGCCGGGCGGTCTTCGTGATGGACCGTCGATCGGGCAAGCTGCTCTGGTCGGCCGCGGCCCAGGGCCGCTTCCGCCACAACGCGATCTGCGCGGGCGGGGGCCGGCTGTACGCCGTCGACCGCGATGCCGCCTCGCCCGGAGGGGCGCGTCTGGCGGCGTTCGACCTGGCCACCGGCAAGGAACTGTGGAGCCGGAAGCAGGGCGTGTTCGGCACGTTCCTGAGCTACTCGGCCAAGCATGACGTGCTCTTGGAGTCGGGCTGCCCGAGCGCCGACAGCCTGCACGACGAAGCCCGCGGCATGAGGGCCTATCGCGCCGCCGAGGGCCGCGAGCTGTGGTACGACGCCGCGGCCGCCGGGCCGCCGTTGATCCACGGCGACTGGGTGCTCCGCAACTTCGGGGCTTGCCTCGTGGCCGATGGCACGCCGCTGTTGATCAACGACCCGCTCACCGGCGCGCCGCGGCCGTGGCGGTGGACCCGCGCCCACGGCTGCAATCTGCCGGCCGGCTCGGAGAGCCTGCTCACCTTCCGCTCCGGCGCGGCAGGCTTCTACGACTTGGCGCGGTTCGGCGGCACGGGCAACTGGGGCGGCTTCCGCTCCAGTTGCACGAACAACCTCGTGATCGCCGGCGGCCTGGTCACTGCCCCCGACTACACCCGCACCTGCACCTGCAGCTACCAAAATCAGACTTCGCTGGCGCTGGTGCCCGACGGCGAGGCGGAGAGCTGGACCATGCAAGGCTCGCCGGTCGAGTCGGACCGGCCGATCCAGCGGCTGGGCGTCAACCTCGGTGCGCCCGGCAACCGCGTCGATGACCAGGGCACGCTGTGGATCGAGTACCCCCGGATCGCCGACGCCGCCCTGCACTCGGCCAACGCCTGGCCGCAGATCGAAGTCACCCCGGGCGCGAAGGCCGCCTACTTCCGCCAGCACGCCTCCGTGGTGACCGGGCCCCTGCCGTGGGTGTGCGCGTCGGGCGGGTGGCCTCGAATCGCTCCGTGTGACGCTGGGCGGGCATTCCGCCGAGCGGCACCGCTACACCGTGCGACTGTACTTCGCCGAGCCCGAGGAACTCCGGCCCGGCGACAGGCCGCTGAGCGTGTCGCTGCAGGGGCACGAGGTGCTACACGGGTTCGATATCACCCGCGAGGCGGGCGGGCCGCATCGCGGGCTGGTCAAGCAGTTCACGGGCATCATGGTCGAGGACCAGCTCGTGGTCACGCTCAAGCCCAGCGGCAGCCGGCCGACGATCCTGTGCGGGCTGGAGATCACGGCCGACACCGCCGGCGGCACGCTGGCGAAGCTGCACGACGCGTTGCCCAGCGACGGCGGTTCGCGGCAATAGGACGCGCGAAAAGAAGCGGCCGCCGTGCTCGAGGCAACGGCGGCCGCTTGGGCACTGGCCTCTCGGGGCCTTCGTAGTCAGCCGCGCGACCTGGCAGCGGTCTTTCCGCTACTTCTTCTCGGTCGTCTGGGCGGGCTTTTCCGGGGCCTTGGGCGGCGCCGGCTTTTCGGCGGTCTTTTTGGCTTCGGCAGCCTTCTTATCGGCCGCCGCCTTCGCCTGCTTTTCAGCCTCGGCCTTCTTAGCTGCTGCTGCGGCCTGCTTTTCAGCTTCGGCTTTCTTGGCTGCCGCCTTGGCCTTCTTGTCAGGCTGCTTCGTGGCTTGAGGGGCCTTCTTCACGGCTGCCGCCTTGGCCTGCTTCTCAGCCTCGGCCTTCTTAGCTGCCGCCTTGGCCTGCTTCTCGGCTTCGGCTTTCACGGCCGCTGCCTTGGCCTGCTTCTCGGCTTCGGCTTTCACGGCTGCCGCCTTGGCCTGCTTCTCGGCTTCGGCTTTCTGGGCTGCCGCCGCGGCCTTCTTCCGCTCGGCAACCCTCTTCTCATGGGCGGCCTTGCGCTCGGCCTCGGCTTTGGCTTGCTTTTCGGCCTGGGCCTTCTGGTCAGGCTGCTTCTGGACCGGGGGGCCCTTCTTCTCAGGCTGTTTCTGAGTCGGAGGAGCCTTCTTCGCGGCTGCCGCCTTGGCCTGCTTCTCGGCTTCGGCCTTCCTAGCTGCCGCCTTGGCTTGTCTTTCGGCTTCGGCTTTCACGGCTGCCGCCTTGGCCTGCTTCTCGGCTTGGGCCTTCTGGGCTGCCGCCTTGGCTTCCGCCGCGGCCTTCTTCTGCTCGGCGGCCTTCTTTTCCTGGGCGGCCTTGCGTTCGGCCTCCGCCTTCTTGGCCACGGCCGCTTTCTTTTCGGCCTCGGCCTTCTCGAGTACGGCGGCCTGCTGGGCCTTCGCGGCGGCCTGCTCGGCCTGGCCCGCGGCTACGACCGCCTGTTGCGCCGCGGCGGCTGCCTTTTGCGCGGCGGCCGTCTGTGCCGCGGCGACCTGCTTCGCGGCGGCGGCTGCCTTCTCGACCTGCGCCTGGGCGGCGGCGGCGTTCCGGGCCTGTAGCGCGGCTTTGTCCGCTACGACTTTCTGGGCCTCGAGTTTCTTCTGCGCCTTGGCCACTTTGGCCTGGGCCTCGGTCAGGGCGGCGGCCGCCTGCGTGGCCTCTGCCGCGGCCCGCTCGGTCTGGGCTTTCTGCTCGGCGGCGGTTCTGGCGGCCTGGGCGGCCTTCTGCTCGGCCTGGGCCTGGGCGCCGGCGGCCAGTTTTGCGTTGGCGGCCAACCGCTGCGCCTGCTGCTTCGCCGTTTCAGCGGCCTGCCTGGCCACTGCGGCGACCCGCTCGCCCTGCAAGGGGGCGGGGGCGGCAGGCCGCTGGGCCTGCGGCGCCTTCTTGACGGCTACGGCCTGCTTCTGGGCCTCGGCCTTCCGCTTGGCCTCTGCGGCCTTCCGCGCGGCTTCGAGGTCGGCCAGCCGCTTGGCCTCGATCTGTTTCCGTTCTTGCTGGGCGGCAGCGGTCAGTTCGACGACTGCTCTCTTGGCCCGTTCCAGGTCCGCCTTCTGGTGGGCGAGTTGCGTCTCGGCCACGCCCAGGAGCACCTTGGCCTTGGCCACCTGGCGCTCGGCGTCGGAGACCTTCTGCTGGCACAGGTTGGCCGACTTGCCGGCCTCCACAAGCCGGGCAGCCATGGGCGACACGCATTGCGTCGGCGCGGCGGGGCGGGCCTTGGGCTTCTCCGCCTTGGGGGCATGCTTGTCCACTTTCACCGCCGGCTTGACCGCGGCGGGTTCCTTCTTGACCTTCTCCGGCTCGCCGGCGAAGGCGGTACACAGTCCAAGGCCCAGCGCAAGGGCCATCGAAACAACCAGACGGAGCATGACAACTCCTCCTCAATAAGGTGGGACGAAAAAAGGTGGGACGCGTCAGCGCAGAACACCGCTGGGAAAGGATGTCGGCGGGCCCCCAAGGCCAAGAGCGGCAACCCCATCCGGAAGCCGGCAATCACGCCGCACCGAGTCTCCGGCCGGGTGCTGCAATCTCGCCCGAGGCACCACCAGCCGCAACCGCACTCAAACGATGACCCACGCCGCCGCGGAGTTCACATTATCCGCGCAGAAACAATCTTGTCAACTGTCCCTCCGGGATTTTGCGCCGGCAGTACTGCGCTTTGCGCAGACTGCCGTTGGCCGCACCCTCCTGCGGTGTGGGGTGAATGCACCCGGCCTGCCGGCCTGCGCACGGCTCGCCCTTTCCTGGAGTTGGGGTCCGGTTTGGGCCTGGCAAGCGGCTTCCTGCCCGCCACGAGACCGGCGGAGCAGCCCATGTCAAGGAATTCGCAACATCCCTCGCAGGAGAAACATCACCAGGAGATAGGCCAGGAGGTAGGTGGGCAACCAGCCCGCGTCCCAATCAGGCCGGCCCCATCCGGAAAACGGGGCCCAGAATACCTTGTGCCCCGGCTGCCTCTCGTCGGAGTAGACCACTTTAACGAGCCGGATTGGCGCATCCTGGCCGGCGGGCCGAGCCACTTGCACGGCCTTGCCGTCGCCTGTGTCTTCTTTGCGCTCCGGTGGGAAGGCATCGCCCACGACGAGGTGCGTCTCGACAGCCGCACCCTGGCCGGCTGTCAGCGCGACGGCATATCGCCCGCCGACGGCCGGCGTCGTGAGCGTCCAGGAGAGCGCCTGCGGAGGAATGTCGTTCTTCAAATAGTCGCTCAAGTCGGACAGCAGGGCCTCGCGCACCCAACGGCCCGCCTCCTGGAGTTCCCAGGGATCGCGGCTCAGGTCGCTGGGCTGTTGCCACCTGGCCAAGCGGGCCTCGAGCGTGGCACGAATGGGCGGCAGCGATTGCGTGGCCGGCGTGGCCTGGTCCAGCCCCAGCGCCGGATCGCACTCGAGCGTAACCGGACCGAGGTACTCGCCGTCGACGGTGGCCACGACATACGCCGTCCCGCCGGGCCGCGGATTCCACGAGGCCGGATCGACACGGGCCGGAAACCACAGCAGCGACAAAACCATCGGGCCCAGGATCACGGAGAGCGGCACCAGCGACGCCATCACGACGCGGGTCTGCACGGGCGCCGCCAGCCGCAGCAGGGCCGTGCGGCGGGGCGAATCCTTCGGCAATTTCGCGGCGAGCTTCCGCAGGGCTTTGGCCCGTTGTTTGGCGATCCGCAGCCGCCGGTTGTCGGTCAGGAGCCATTGGCCGATCATGACGACGGCGGCCAGGCCGGCGGCGGCCGTCGCCACTGCGGCCGGCTTGCCCCAGGCCGTCACTGCCGGCCAGAGCAGGGCGTCAAAAGCCCGCATCGACAGGTCGTAGATGCCGAGTCCCGGCAGGAGAAATGCGGGGCCAAAAGCGCGGTCCAGAGCACGAGGGACGCGTTTCGCAGCTTTGCGCCGCGGCGCTCGCGCCGGCCGGGCGCCGGCGGCACCAGGTCCCGCGGGATTGAGGTGTCGCGGGGATCGCCTTGGGCCGCCTGCTGCCGGGCTGGAGTGCCTTCGTCCGGCCCGCCGCGGGCAATCGCGCCGCGCTGGCCGTCAACCGTAAGGACCTCGCCGTCGCGGAACAGCCGCGTTGCGCCGGCATAGACGACGGCCGGAATGCCCAGCTCGCGGGCCAGCACCGCGCCGTGCGACAGCGTGCCGCCACATTCCAAGACCAGTCCGGCGGCATTGACAAACAGCGGCGTCCAACTCGGGTCGGTGCTCGGGCAGACCAGGATGTAGCCCTGGCCCACGTTGGTTGCCTCCTGCGGCGAGCGGATGATGCGCACGGGGCCGGAGCCGATGCCGCCCGAGAGCGGGAAGGCGGCCAGGAGGCGGCTTTCGTCGAGTTTCGGCGGCTGGCCCAGGGCGTCGATGTCCTGCCGGGTAATCACGTGCGGCAGGGCCATTTTCGACTCGGCCGCCCGCGACAGCCGGCGCTCTTCCAGAAGGTGCAGCGGCGCGAAGCCGGTCGGGAGCGCGTCGCAAAGCTCCTCGAATGTCAGCAGGAACACGTCGCCGTCGAGGTCGAGCCGCCGCGCGGCTTCCAAGACCATGTCGCGGAGCAGATCGTAGCCCAACAGCAGGTAGTGCTTGCTGTCCTCGCGAAACCGCATGTAGCGGCGCACGAGGCGGAGATGCCCGTCGAACTCGGCCCGCGCGCGCCACGGCAAGCGGCGCCGCAGCTCCTCCCGCCGCCGGGCGGCCTCCTCGGCCCGAGCTTTTTGCACGGCCAACGGGCTGGGCGAGTCCTTCAGGTGCGCGGCCATCGCCGCCACGGCCGCGGGCTGCTCGCGCCACCGCGGGGCCGCCAGGTCGAATTCCTCGGGGGCCCGATGAGCGTTCAGCTCCAGCCACTTCTCAACGGTACACTGGCCCCGGGCGATCTCATAGAGCATCTGGCTGGCCCGCAGCGTCGTGTCCGGTTCGCCGAGAGCCGACAGCCGGTTGGCCAGTTCCAGCGGATCCTCGTCCCAGAGATGCTCTGCGAGGAAGCCGCGGAGCCGCTCCAGGGCCATCGCGGCGATCAGGCTCGGTACGAGCGACTGCGGCGCGAACTCGTCCAGGACCTTGTGCTCGCGCTCGCCCCAGGCGGCCAGCCACTCGCCGGTGCTCAGGCGCGTCAAGTCGCGGGCCTTCTCCGCCCGCACATAGTCCGCGAAGGCTGGAAAGGCCCGCTCCTGGAGCGTGCGGTCGTAATCGCGGGCAAGCTCTTGAATCTTGCCGTTGATTGCGGCCAGCTTTCGGCCGGCACGGTACTGCTCCAGGAGCGAGCCCGCTGGAACCGTGGGGGGACCCTGCGAGGCATCCGGGCTGCCGGCCAGCAATGCCACGTCGTACTGATAGGGGAAGCCGTCGAAGAACATGCCCGGCGCGCGGGAGAGGTCCATGTAGATCCGGCCGGCGATCAACTCCAGGACGCCCTCGCGTCGAGACGTCTCCGACGGCTCGAAGCCGACGCTTCGATACATGGCGCCGTAACCGCCGTCGCCCGACATGAACCGCCGGATCACGCTCCACGTCAAGGGCGTGGGATGCGGGAGGGTTTCGCCGAGGTTGTGCCGGACCCAATCGCCGCGGCCTTCGCGATACCACTGGCGGAGCCGCTGGCGAGTCGTCTGGAGGCAGCGCTCCTCGGCCTCGGCGTCTTCCAAGGTCGTGATGGCACGGGATTGGAGCAGCCACAGGCGGCCGCCGGCGATGGCCCACTCGATGTCCTGGGCCGACCCGAAATGTTCCATCACCCGCAGGCCAAGCCGCCACAGCTCGTGGACCTGCCGCGCGGTGAGGCACGGCGCTTGGCGGCGGTCGTCGGGCACCGGCTGCGCTTGGCCCCCCCCGCCGGCGATCCATAGCCGCTTGTCGGAAATCGTGGCTTTGCGGACGGCCCCGGTAGCGCGATCGAGCAGCAACGTGTCGGGCTGGACCAGGCCGGAGACCACCGCCTCGCCGAGCCCCCAACTGGCTTCGATCAACATCTCCTGCCGGGAACCGCTGTGCGGATTGGCGGTGAAGAGCACGCCGGCCACGTCGGCCGGCACGAGCTTTTGCACGACCACCGCCATGGCCACGTCGCCCGGATCGATGCGGTGCTCGGCCAGGTAGGCTCGGGCGCGGTCGCCGTGGAGGCTTGCCCAGCACTTCTGGACGGCCGCCAGGACGTCGGCCTCGCCTTGGAGGTCCAGAAACGTCTCGTATTGCCCGGCCATCGACGAGGCCGCCAGGTCCTCGGCCGTCGCCGAGGATCGCACGGCCACCGGCGGGGCGCCCATGGCCCGGTACGTCGCGGCGATTTCGCGGGCCAGTTCCGGTCCGACAGCGCCGCGCAGGCCGTCCCGGCGGAAAGCGGCGGTGGTGACCACGAAACCCTCGGGCACGGGAAAACCCGCGCGGCTGAGCCGCGCCAGGTTGACCGCCTTGCCGCCGACCAGTTGGAGGTCGCGGCAGTCGCCCAGTCGAAGCACGAAGGGCTCGCCGGTCACTCTTTGATCTCCTTGGCCACGAAGCACCGCAATCCGCCGGTCTCGCTGCCGACATAGACGCGGCCGCCGGCCACGGCCGGCGAGCTGACGCACAGGCCCATCTCGCCCGGTTTGTCCCGGGCGTTGAGCTGCTGCTTCTGGAGCAGCTTGCCGTCGCCGGCATCGAGCACGGCAAGGCAGCCGTCCTGGCTGACGGCGTACACGTATTTGCCGGTGAAGGCCGGGCCGGCCAGGATCGCCTTCTGGCCCGCAAACCGCTGCCACCACAGCACCTTGCCGGACTGGCCGAGATCGATGGCAGCGATCTGGCCGTTGCGGACCGGCACGATTGCCCGGTCGCCGCGGACGGCGATCGTGCCCAGCACGCCGTCGGGCATGGGGACCTTCCATCGCAAGCGGCCGGTCGTGCGCTCCAGCGCGATGACGGCGCCCTCGGGGTGCGGGTCGTGAAGAACGTAATCGCCGTTGCCGCAGCCCACCAGCAGCAATTCGCCGGCAAGCGTAACGGCCCCGGTGGCCGGATACGGCGTGGGGGTCCGCCACAGCAACCGCTCCAGTTTCCGTTTCTTCAGATCGTCGTCCGGCTGCGTCCGCAGGGCGACGACCGCATTGCCGTTCACTCCGCTGCCGACGTACGCGACGCCGTCGGCGACGACCGGCGAGCTTTCCGGATCGTTCACCTGGTACTCCCAGAGCTTTTCGCCGGTCGAGACCCGCACGGCCAGGACCAGGCCGGGGTGGCCCTTGGCGTGGTGATCTTCGCCCACCTCGACGGCGCCCGCCCCGGCGACGGCCAGGTCGCCGTCGATCGCGGGCGAACCCTCGATGTGCAGCGGGGTTCTCACGCGCCAGTGCAAGCGGCCGGTCTTTGCGCGGAAGCAGAGCAGATCGCAGTCCTCGTCGTTGTGCAGCCCCTGGCCGATCACCAGGTAGTTGCCGTCGGCGGAAACCGCGGGAGAACTGAAGAAGCCCTTGAAATCGCGCTCCCGGCCGGCGTCATCTTTGTAGGTAGCCGTGCTCCAGCGGGGCGAGCCGCTCTTCGCGTCCAGGCAGAAGACCGTCCCGTAGTTCCTTTGCACGTCGAGCAGGCAGGAGCCGCCGCAAACGGCGTCGCCCACCACGGCGGGTGAGGCGAGAAACATGGCTCCCTCCAGCTCGCCGGCCGCCGGGGAACCCGGCATGGGGAACGACCACGCCGGCATCAATCCCAGGGGCGAGCCGCCGCCTGCATAGCTGTTGCGGAGCGGCCCGCCGCCGAGGATGGTGGCGCGGGCGACAGGTCCGGGGGCGGCTGGAGCCCCGCCGTTGGCCGGCGTCTTCGGCGGGTCGGGCGAGGCGGTCGCCGAGAGCTTCTCTTCCCGCAGCCACTGGATAGCCATCGCCGCCCAGTCGATGCGCCGGCCCGCTCCCAGCGGCATGCTGCCGGCAGCTTGTGATGAGGCGGCCTTGCGCCGCGGGCCGATGGTGTCGGCCGGGACCAGCCACCAGGCGACTACGGCCGAACCGGCGGCAATGGCAGCCAGCACCGCGGCGGCCATGCCGGGCCGGGCCTTGCACGCCTGCCACAGCATCCTCGGCCGGAACACGAGCGACACGATGCTCGTCAGTGCCGCGATGATGGCGGGCAGCAGGGCCGCCCCGGCGTTGACGAAGACCGGGACCACGCCCAGGCACGGCAGAGGGCTCGACACGTTCAACATCGACATCGCAGATGGCACGCTTGCCGGGGTCTCTGCGGTTGCTCGCCTGCCTCGCAGAAGTTGTCCCGCCACCGCGGCGGACCGTGGTACGATCGGTTTCCGGCGCAACATGGGAAGGCAAGATCGTAGCCGTTCAAGGTCCAGTCCACGCCGGACTTGGCTCAACGGCGCTTGGGAGAGTCTAAGTCGGCGGCCCACGAAAGTCAAGCCAATCGGCGGCCCCCAGGAACCCCCGGATTCGGTAGAGTTCCTCCGAGGAAGCGCCTCCCGGATGGTCCAGATTGCCGTGTCACGCGGCTGTTCTTCCGGATACTACTGTCCAACTGCGGCGGGAAATGATATTGTGTGCAAGTGCAGGTGCGTTCAATCAACGGCCCCGCGTTGGCGGAAGTCGTGGGGGAAATCCCGGACAATACCGGCCGGTCGAGAGTTGCCGCCCAATGCCCGACCTTCCTTCTGAGGCCCGCAACCCCGCGGGGTTGCGGTTGAACTTTATGACGAGACTCTGCTTCGCGCCGGTGTGGTTCCCGGTCCTGGCGACAACGATGGCGATGGCCCAAGACAGGATCGTCCTGCTCAACGACGGTGATCGGACATCGGCCCCGGCTGCTCGGTCCGCGTGGCAGCCGGTGGAACACGGCACGCCGCCGGTGGACATTGCGGAGCCTCCGCCTTCAAGCCATCCGGAATCGGCAGGCAGCAAGGCAGCCCTCAAGCTGGTGTGCAACTTCAAGACGAACGCGGCGTGGCGAGTCGCCTGGGACCATGCGGCGGGCAAGGGAGGGCGGCCGGCCAGGTGGGACCTGTCCGCGTGCCAGACGATCCGACTCCATGTGATCGCCCATGGCGACCGGCCGGCCGGCATGATCCTGTACTTGCACAGCGGCGACGGGTGGTACGGCACGCACTTTGCCGCCCTGCCGGACGGGCGGACCGTCGAACTGCCGCGGAAGAAGTTCACCACCGAGGACAATCCCAGCGGCTGGGAGCGCATCGACCGCATCCGGCTGGCGGTCCTGCGCGACGAGCCCGAGGATCGCGCCGTTCTGGTCGGCGATATCGAAGGCGTCGCCCGGCCGGCCGGGGTGGTCATCTATCGCAATGGCGCCGGCCTCAAGGTCGAGCCCAGCGTGCCGGAAGTCGTCCGCCAGATGGGCGATGCCCTGGATCGCCTGGCGATCGCCTACGAGATCGCCGGCGACGACGAGGTGGCGGCCGGGCGATTGGCCGGCAGAAAGGTTGCCATCCTGCCGCTCAATCCCGTCCTGCCCAAGTCCGCCGCCGCCGCCGTCGAGGGGTTCGTCGCAGGCGGGGGCAAGCTGATCGTCTGCTACTGTTCGCCGCCGCCGCTAGACAAACTGCTTGGCATGAAGTCGGTCGGAACGCTGCAGGGCGGCGGCAAAGACAAGGGCCGATTGCGATCCTTCACCTTCGAATCGGCCGCGGGACGCCAGCCTATTGCCGTGATCCAGGACAGTTGGATCGCCCATCGGGTGACCATCGCGGGGCAGCCACCGGACTCCAAGGTCCGGGCGTTGTGGACGGCGGCGCCGCAGGACGGCACCAAGGCCGGCCCGTCGGCCGAGCCGGCGGTGACCGGTAACGCCAACGGCTTTTTCATCGGCCACGTGCTCACCTCGGCCGATCAGCCGAACAAGGATCGGTTGATCCAGGAAATGATCGGCGAACTCTGGCCGCGGATGTGGGAGGACGTCTACCGCGCTCGCAAGGCCGAGCTGGGCCGGGTGGCGGGGTTCAGGAACAAGGACGAACTTGTGACTGCGACCGCCGCGAATCTCAAGGGCCAAGGCAAACATGCCACGGAATTCTGGCAAGATGCCGGTTCCGCCGACGCCACACTTGCCGACGCGGAGCGGGCGGCCGGGCGGAAGGATTTCGCGGCGGCGGCAGCCCTGATGTCCCGAGCGCAGGAAGCGTTTCTCCGTCTCTATGCTTCCAGCGTGCCCGGCAAGCCCGGAGAGTTCCGGGCCGTGTGGTGTCACAGTCCCACCGGCGTGGCGGGGATGACCTGGGACCAGGCCCTCAAGCGGTTGGCGGATTGCGGCTTCAACGCGCTGATTGTCAACATGTGTTGGGGCGACTCGGCGGCCTACGAGAGCCGGCTCCTGCCGCGAGCCGCCGGCATCGACCGCGACCAGTTGGCCGATTGCCTGGCGGCCGCGAACAAGCACGGCCTGGCCGTCCACGTCTGGCGGGTCGACTGGAACCTCGGTTGGAACGCCGACCCCAAGATCGAGGCCGACCTCCGCGCCACCGGCAGACTCCAGCAGGATCGATCGGGGACACCAATCAACTGGTTGTGTCCGTCGAACCCGGACAACCAGAAATTGGAGATCGCCGCGATGCTGGAGATCGCCCGCAATTACAGGGTGGCCGGTGTGCACTTCGATTACATCCGCTACCCGGGCGAGCGCGGGTGCTTTTGTGCCGGCTGCCGAAAGCGGTTCGAGGCCCGGGAGGGCCGCCCGGTGAAGAATTGGCCCGCCGACGTGACCGCCGGCCCCCTGCGCGAGGAGTATCTCCAGTTTCGCAGAGACAACATCACCCGGGTCGTGGCCGCGGTGAGCCCACAGGCCCGGCAACTGCGGCCGGGCATCAAGGTTTCCGCCGCCGTCTTCCCGGATTGGTCCTCCGCTCGCAACGAGGTCGGACAGGACTGGAAGCTGTGGGTGGAGAAGGGCTACCTCGATTTCGTCTGCCCGATGCAATACACCGATGAGCCGGCCATGTTCGAGGCCATGACCCGGCGAAACGCTCGCCTGGTCGGCGGAAAGACTCCGCTCGTGCCGGGTATCGGGGCGACGCTGGGCAACCGGCCCGACGGCACGCTCGAGCAGGTGCTGCTGGCCCGCAAGAACGGCGGCGCCGGCTTTGTCCTGTTCAACTACGATCGCGGCTTGCTGGAGCACCTGGACCTGCTGAAACTGGGGGCGACCAGGACGGGCGAGACCGCGGCGACGAGTCGCCCGGCGATGAGCGGCCGGTGATCGGCAGTTCTCGCACCGCCGGCGCGATCGGAGATCAGCGCGACACGTTTGCCGTCCGGCGACCGGCAAGCCTGTGCCGGCTACTTGAGGCCCATGGCGTCGATCCACAGGCGAAGCGGCAGGCCGCCCCAGGGGTAGAACTCGATGCTGAGGTAGTTCAGCGTCGCGGGAAGCTCTCCCTCCGCCTTCCACTGCGCGTCGCCCGCCAGCGGGATCGTCCGGTAGGTCCAGTCTGCACGATCCTCCGTGTTCTGCGGGTAGTTCCGCGCGTCGTCCAGCGGCCTGAGCATGACGAACTTCCGCTCCGATTCGTAGAGCGTCACCACGGGCATCAGGCCTTTCCAGGCGTGAATGTTGCCATTGAGCAGCTTGCTCCAGAAGACCAGGTGAGACTTGCCCGCCAGCGGGATGCCGGCCTGCTTCGATTTCGGATAGAGGAGGCGAATGGGGTTGCCCGAGGGCCAGGCGCGGACCGCGACCGACGACTTGCCCGCCAGCCACGTCTCGCGGTCATCGCCGATCCGGACCTTGGACTGCGGATTGGGAACGGGCTGCGGCGGCGGGACCTCGCGTGCCTTCTGCCCTGCCGGCACGTGGAGGCCCTCGCGGGGATAGACTTCCTCCCAGGCCCAATCGGCGGCCTGGCCCTCGGTGCCCAACTCCGGGCAGTCATCCGCCACGCGGAAGTCGCGGTGGGCAAGGTGCGCGAAGCGACCGTTGGTGACCGTGAGGCCGACGCGGTAGAAGCCGGCCGCTTGGAAGCGGTGCGCGGCGCGGGCCTCGGTCAGGATGGTCCCGTCGCCCAGATCCCAGCGGAAGGAAAGCGGGTTCCCCGCGGGATCGGTGCTCCGCGAGCCGTCCAGCACGATCTCCCGGCCGACTGTTGCCGACGACGGCCCGACCAGCACGGCCTGAGGGGACAGCGTGATGCGGGGATTCTCCGGGCGCTGGCTGAGGTTCGTGGCGACGCCTCCCACCAGCATGTCGCTCTCCCGGTTGCCGTCGCACACGTTGCCGGCCATGTCGATCCAGTCGGCAAACTCCAGGTACATGCCCCAGCGATTGCCGCGGATTTCGTTGCGTTCCAGGATCCAATGGAACGCCTTGAACTTGTGCTGGGGCGAGGAATCGCCGAACAAGGCGATGCCGGCGCCGTTGTTGCCGACGCAGCGGTTGCCGCGCGCAATCGTATGGCTCGACGGCCCGGCGAAGATGATGCCCGCGTGGCCGGCTTTGGGCGGGTAGGGCGCATAGTTGAACGCAAACGGCGCATTGTGGTGACCGGCGGGATCGCCGTTGTAACACGCCTCGTTGTCTTCCAGAACCGTCTTGTCCGAGATGCCCAGCCAGAAGCCGTGGCTGCCGTGGTTGGCCTTGTTGCCGCGATAGGTGTTGCCCGGGGACTGGGCCTCGAAGCAGTTGTTGTGGGCATAGGAGGCGTCGTTGCGTTCCAGCACGTTGCCGCTGCTCACCCAGCCGTTCAACGCGCGGATGAACACACCGTCGCCGCCGTGCGTGATGTCGTTGTCCAGGAAGCGGTTGTCGTTCGAGCCGGCCTCGACCAGCACGCAGGCCGAATCGCGGGCGTGGACCTCGCCCGGCTTGATCCGCAGTCCCCAACTGAGATTGTTCTTCCGGATCCGGTTGCGGCAGGCGGTCCACAGCTTCAGGCAGGTGTCCGAGGCGTGGGAAAAGTCGTTCTCTTCCACGGTGTTCTGGTCGGAATCGATCAGGGAGCAAGCGTCCCAGACGCGGTTGGCCCGGTTCTTGCGGAGCGTCGAGTGATCGACCCGCTCCAGCACGATGCCGCCGCGACGGTCCAACTCGCCCCAATGCCATCCATACTCCGGGTAGTGGAAGTTATCGGAGAAATTGCAGTTCTCGACGAGCCATTGGCTGCCGTCCGCGACTTTCAAGCCCGTCTGCCAGCCCTTGGCGTTGACGTTCTTGAGCGTTACGCGGGAGACACCCTCGGCGGAAATGCCGGCGTTCTTGTAATCCTTGGGATCGCCTTGTTTGTCGCCGATCACCCACGCCCCGCGGCCGTCGATGGTAACGCCCGACGCCCGGATGACGATGCGACCGTAGGATTTCGCCGGGTCGAGCACCGTGTCCTGGGCGATCTCCAGCGGCGGCTCGCCGGACGCAGCCGCGGCGTTTCCCACTCGCACCAGAATGCCGGCGCCAGCGAGCACAATGAACAGGAGAGCTTTGAGACCGTGCTGCACGGTGGGCGACCCCTTTCGTTGTATGGCGGGTGCACCGGAGTCTGCCCGCTGCTCCCGCACGGAAAAAGGCGAAACCGTTACGGCAGTTCCGCCCGGAGCGTCACTATGCCCCAGGCCGGCACTTCGATGGTGTCCGCAGCACTCTTCAGCGGCCGCTCGCTGGCGTCGCTCAGCCAGACGGCATTCGGCGCCGGCGCGGACCAGGCGAGTTTGGCAGCGGCATCTTTGCCCGCCGCGCCATAGAGCCGCACGATGATCGCCTTGCCGTCGTCGCTGGGCTTCAGCGCCGTGACCAGCACGCCGTCCGGTTCGACGCGGAGCCGCGACGCCGCCGGCTTGCCGCCCCGGGCCGGCGCCACGATCAGCGGCTGGGTCGTCTCCAGGCCGAAGCGGGCTGCCGCCAGGGCGTCATACGCCCCGTGCGGACGCAGATAATAGCGGAACGTCGTTTCGCCCTCCTGATCGGCCCGATAGTTCGTGTGCCAGTGATTGTTCATCACCCAGGAGTACAGCGTGGCCGAGGGCTCGATCGTTTTCATGTAGGCGTTGGGATTCGGCTGGCTGCGGGGCAGATTGGCCGTCAGGCCGCCAAGTTCCAGCAACGGGGCGTCGGCCGTGACCCAGGTCACGCCGTACTTGTCGTTGGAGACGTCGACCCAGCGCTCGACCGAGAACCAGTTCTTGCACGCCCCGGGCAGTTGGTCCTTTTCCGGCCGCACCACGGCGCCGGGGCTGTTGATGCGGACCCGCGCGTCGGGCACGTTGAATTGGAAGGCGAAGTGCACGCCCTCGATCGCGCGGACGGGCAGCTTGTCGGCCCGATCGATCATCTCCACGCGCTCCAGCCCGTCGACCACCCGCACCTCGCGAAGCAGCTTGCGGCAGCCGGGGGCCGGCGATTCGACCAGCAGCGACGCCACGAGCGGTCCGGCTTCCCTGATCGTGACGGTTGCCGGACCGTTGGGCCGGGCATCTTTCACGTTGCCGCCGGGAAGATAAACGTAGCCGTTGACCTGGCCGGCGACGAACTCGGTTTCGAGGCCGCGGCGACGCAGGCTCGCGATCGCGCCGCTGGATGGATCCAGCTTCACCGTCAACGTCGGCGTGGCAAGCGTCGTGCCGCCGGCCGTGGCCTTGCCCCCGGCGGCCGGCGACCCGGCTTTGATTTCATAACGCCGCGCGCCATAGGGCGGAACGTCGCCGGCCAGGAAGACGAGCTCGCCGGTAGAAAGCCGTTGCGATGGCACCGCGCGGCCCTGTTGGTCTTCGACCTTCCCGGCCTTGGCCTCCTTGGGAATCAGGTCGCCGGATAATGTCACCAGATCGGTCCGCGGCCAGGAGGACGTGTTGAAGACATCGACGGAGATCGCCGCGACGTTTGCCCGACCCTTGGCGGGCGCGGGTACGCCGCCCGGCGCCGCGAGGGCCTTGGCCAGCAGCGCCCGCGATTGCCGATCGGCGTCCAGGGCGAAGGCCTGCTTGAACTTCCATTGGGTTTTGACGAAAGGCAAATCGGGTTGGCTGATGCTGTTGTAGGCGCCCCAGGTGTGTTCGCTCCACAGGGCCACGTTCTTCCAGGCCGCGGCAAAATCCGCCGCGGGGAACACGCCCGGACCCAGCAGGGCCCACAGCGTTTCGGCTTGCAGCAAGCGATCGGCCGAACGGCGATTCAGCGCCGTTTCCCGCGCGCCGGACGCCGCCCCGTCTTCCCAATACGGCGTGAGATCGCCGCGATAGGTCGGAAGCTTGGCGCCGTAACGCTTCTCGAACTCGTGGAAGGCCTCGCTGGTGGTGGCAATGATCAGCCGCGGATAGGCGTGCTTGGCGTTCCACTCCCGCACGGCATCCATGACGGCTTCGTCGGGCGGTCCGTTGTCGCCCTTGGTCCAGCGGAGCTGCACGATGTCGTAGGGATACTTCCCTTCCTCCAGGCGACGGAAAAGCACCGGCAATGCCGCCGTGATCGATGGGAAGCCGTGGCCGATCGAGTAACCGCCCTGCGCGCCCCAATACAGCACCTTCTCGCGGCCGGACGGCGACTGCCAATAGAACGGATGGTATTCCCATTGCACCCGCACGTAGCCGATGCGGTCGCCTTCCATGCTCCCGGGGTTGGCGTTGGGGCCGTCGGAGACATACTTCACGCCGTTTTGCACGAGTGCGGGCACGACGCCCCAGGTCAGCCCCGGCACGTCGCTGATCATCATCGAATCGACGTTTACGCCGCAGCGGCGACCCAACGCGGCGGCAAACGCAAACTGCCGCACCAGCTCTTCCGAGCGGCAGACGCCGCTGAGCAGATTGGCATACATCGCGTCCACGCCGATGTCGCCGTCGCGAACGGCCTCGGCGAACTCCTGCTCCTGCGCGGGCGTGGCAATCGCGTGAAAGTCCTCGTAAGGCATGAGCACTTCCAGGTTCCACTTGAACCGCGCCCCGGCCGGATAATCCCTCGTCCGCCGAATGAGCTCCAACGCCCGCAGCACGTTATGGGCCTGCTTCTTGGCGATATTGGGCTGGATATCGGTGTAGCCGATGTCGTTGTGCGAGTGCATGAGAATATAGACTTCCCACTTCCGCGCCGGCCCGGGGTTCTGCTGGGCTCGGGTCTGTTCCGCGGCAATCCCGGTCGCGGCGGCAGTCAGGACGAGCAATGCGAGGGCCCGGGTTTTCATGTTCAGCTTCCTCGAGGCGGGAGTGGCGAACGCACGGAAGGGAGGATCGGCACGCGGCGACTAGCGGAGCCCACCGGCGGCAACCGGGTGCAGTCCGATTTTCGTTGCGGCTCGCGGCGTTGTCAATGGTCGTGGCACTCGATCCCTCAACCCACGCCTGACGGAACAGGAACGTCTGATGACCAAACCATCGCTGCCCGCACCAATGGGGGGTGCGTAGGCTATCGGATGCCGAAAGTTCCGCGGAATAACCCGGTGGGGGGGGCTTGGGGGGCATTGACACGTTTGTAGAACCGTGCTCAAATCAAGGCGGGTCTGTGAGGCATCGGCGGTAGATGCTGTAGATTCTGTGCAACCGCGAGTCT
>Ga0187848_10001356_pt1 | contig 20979 bp, 20 predicted proteins | sample June2016WEW_4_40_FD_132424 | JGI IMG/M metagenome (GOLD analysis project Ga0187848, IMG submission 132424) | Peatland microbial communities from SPRUCE experiment site at the Marcell Experimental Forest, Minnesota, USA - June2016WEW_4_40 | ecosystem: Environmental > Terrestrial > Soil >... | reverse complement strand
GGTCACGTCGATCATGCCGCCGCGCGGATGGGGCAGAATGAGGCGGCGGGCGACGAGGTGCAACTTCGGCTCGACGCCCGGCGGCACGGCGCGCAACGGATCGTGGCGCGCAGGATCGTTCTCGGGGCGGCGGTTGTATTTGGGGTCGCCGACGATCGGGTGACCGATCGCCTCGCAATGCGCGCGCAGCTGATGGGTGCGCCCGGTGATCGGCCGCATCGAAAGCCACGCGAGGCGCGGCGCCACCTTGTCGACGACGGCGTAGAGCGTCAGCGAATGCTGCGCGTCGGGATCGCCGTGACGGGCGACGCGCATCCGCTCGATGTCGGCGCGGTTCTCTCTTGCCCCACCGCGCTCGTCGCCCATGCCGACGCCCTTGGCGAGGAACATCGAAATGCGTCCCTGCGCGGGCTTGGGCACGCCCTCGACCAAGGCCCAGTAGATCTTCTTGGCGCCGCGCGAGCGGAAGGTCGCGCCGAGTTTGGCGGCGATGGCGCGCGATTTGGCGACGAGCAGCACGCCGGAAGTGTCGCGATCGAGCCGATGGACCAGCACCGGCCGCTCGCCGCGCCTGTCGCGCAACGCTTCCAGCATGCCGTCGATGTGGCGCTTGGTCCCCGAGCCGCCCTGCACCGCCAGCCCGTACGGCTTGTTGAGCACCATCAGGTCGCGGTCCTCGAACAGGATCATCGCGCGCAGCGCCTCGGCGTCGCGCGGATCGACCGGACGCTCTTTCGACGCGCTCGCCTCGGGCAGACCGAGCGGCGGCACGCGCACGCTCTGGCCCGCCTCGAGCCGGGTCGAAATCTCCGCCCGCTTGCCGGAGACGCGCACCTCGCCTTTGCGCACGATCTTGTTCAGGTGCGCCTGCGGCAGGTTGGGGAATCGTCGGCGGAACCAGCGGTCGAGCCGCATGCCCGCTTCGTCCTCGCCGATCGGATAATTGGCGACTTTGCCGTCGGCGCTCATGTCGGGCTCCGCGCCGGCGAAAGGTCCGTCAGATCATAAAGACGCCGGGGCGCGCCGCCGAGACCCGCGCCGACAAGGTTAAGAACAAAGGCTTGCATGAAGCGGCTATAGCGCAAGGCGGTTTGGCGCGATAGACGCCGCGCCGCCTTCGCCGCCGCGAAACGGACAGCGCAAGGGCCGACGCGCCGCACGCGCAGCACGCGCCGGCAATAGCGGCCCCGAGCGATGTGATCGAGGTCAAGGACATGTCACGCCGTTTGCGCTTTCATGCAAAACGCAACACGGGATGAGGAGCCGAGCGATGCAAGGCCGTTATCACGCCGTCGTCTGGATCGACCATAGCCTGGCCCGCGTCTTTCATTTCAGCGCCGAAGACGCCGATAAGATCGTCGTCCACGCCGAGCATCCGATCCGCGAGTTCAAGCGTGGGGAGAAGCGCACCGGCCATCGCCTCGCCGAAGACCAGCCCTTTCTCGAACAGGTGACCAAGGCGGTCGCCGACGCCGAGGCGATTCTGGTCGTCGGCCCGGCGAACGAGAAGCACGAGCTCGTCAAGCACATCCAACGCGTCCATCCGAGCATGATGGTCAAGGTCGAAGGCGTCGAATCGGCCGATCACCCCAGCGACGGCGAACTCGTCGCCCACGCGCGCCGCTTTCTCAAAGCGGCCGACCGCATGCGCCCGCCGCCGTAATCGGCGGCCGATCGCGAAAGGCGTGCATCCCATGGCCTACGAACTCTACTACTGGCCGGGCATTCAGGGGCGCGGCGAATTCGTCCGCCTCGCGCTCGAGGAAGTCGGCGCGCCCTATGTCGACGTCGCGCGCGAGCACGGCGAAGGCCGCGGCGTGGCGGCGATGACCAAGATCATGCGTGGCAAGAACGGCGCGTTGATGCCGTTCGCGCCGCCGTTTCTCAAGGATGGCGACTTCGTCGTCTCGCACGTCGCCAACATCCTCGCCTATCTCGGCCCGAAACTCGGCCTCGCGCCGCGCACCGAGAAACTGGTTTTCTTCGCCAATGGCCTGCAGCTCACCATCACCGACTTCGTCGCCGAGATCCACGACACCCATCATCCGATTTCCGGCGAGCTCTACTACGAAGACCAGAAGAAGCCGGCCAAGGCGCGCACGACCGCGTTCCTCGATCATCGCTTGCCGAAGTTCCTCGGCTACTTCGAGCGCGTGCTGGAGGAAAATCCCGCCGGACCCGAGCACAGCGTCGGCGCCTGGCTGACGACGGTCGACTTGTCGCTGTTCCAGCTCGGCGAGGGGCTGACTTACGCCTTCCCCCGCGCGATGGCGAAGTTCTCGACGAAATATTCCAAGCTGGCGGCGCTTTGCCAAAGGGTGCGCGCACGGACCGCCATCGCCGACTATCTCGCCTCGCCGCGCCGCCTGCCGTTCAACGAATCCGGCATATTCCGCCACTACCCGGAACTCGACCGCGACGCGAAGTGAGCGCTCAGTAGAGGCCGGGGACGAGCCGCCAGGTGCGCGCGCGATAGGCGTCGTATTGCGCGCCGAAATGTTCGCTGAGCAGCGCCTCCTCGGCGCGGATGCGCGCGACGAGCGGCGGCAGCAGCAACGCCGTCAGCGCGATGCCGACGCTGGAGCGAAACGCCAGCGCCCAGCCCAGCGAATTGACCAAAAGGCCGAGATAGCTGGGATTGCGAATGAAGCGATAGAGCCCGCCGGTGACGAGTTCGTGCCTCGGCTGGATCGCCACCAAGCCGCTGAACCGCTCGCCGAGCGCGAAGACCGGCGCCATGCGCAACGCGCCGCCGACGACGAACAGCGCGACGCCGAACCAGCGCAGCGCTTCCCCGCCCAGCGTCAAGAACCCCATGCGGTCGGTGAGCGCGGGAACATAGCCGACGGCGAGCCCAATCACCCCAAAAGCGCCGATAACCCAGCGATTGGCGCGATCTTCGCGGACGCCGCTGTTCAGGTTTCCTTTGGTGAACGGCGCCACGGCCGACATCGCGAGCGTCGCGACCGCGACCGCGATCAGCGCCCTATGAGAGAAAAAGGCGGCGAGCCCGCCCTCGCCGATCACGCCGAGCGCGAGATACGCGATCGTGCCGATCGCGGTGATGACCGCCATTTTCGGGCTCACGGACATGACGGCCTCGATGCGAAGGGGGCGACGCGAGACGGTACACCAAATCGCCGGGATCGTGACCCGGCCGCGGATCCATAGTTCCGCGCGAGGACGCTCTTGACGAGAACGAATAACGAACATATCATGCACACCTTTCGTACGCGGGAGGGCAATATGGCTCGGGTGGTGGTCTCCGCTTTGCGCGATCTCTGGGAATTGGCTTCGCTCGGCGCATTCTTGACGATGATCGCGATGGCCGCGCGCGCGTTCGGCGCGTAAGCGCGTCGGCGCCGCTTGGCGATTGGGGCGCGCTGCTCTATTTCTGGCCGGCCGGGCGGCTGCACGCCTCGGCCTTTCCCGTCGCCGGAGCCCCAAGCGCTTGCCGCCTCGCGTTTCCCTCATCGTCGTGGCGGCCGGGCGCGGCGCGCGGCTCGGCGCGGCGACGCCGAAGCAATACCTCGCTTGCGCCGGCAAGCCGCTGCTCGCGCACGCGCTCGAAGCGCTGGCGGCGGCGCACGAATTTTGCGCCGCGACCGTCGTCATTCACCCCGACGATCGCCAGGCCTATGAAGCCGCGCTCGGCTTTCTGTCGCCCGCCGCCGCGTCCCGTTTCGGCCCGCCGGCGTTCGGCGGCGCCAGCCGGCAGCAAAGCGTGCTCGCCGGCCTCGAGGCGCAGAGCGCGGCGGCGCCCGATCTCGTCCTCATCCACGACGGCGCGCGCATCTTTCCCTCGCGCGCGCTGATCGCCCGCGCGATCGAAGCCGCCGAGCGGGCCGGCGCCGCAATCCCAGCGATCCCGCTCAGCGACACGATCAAACAGGTCGACGCCACGGGCCGCATCCTCGCCTCGCCCGAGCGCGCGTCGCTGCGCGCGGTGCAGACGCCGCAGGCCTTCCGCTTCGATCTGATCCTCGACGCCCATCGGCGCGCTTTACGCGAGGGCGTCCGCGACCTCACCGACGACGGCGCGGTCGTCGCCTGGGCGGGCCATGCGACCTATGTTTTCGACGGCGACCCGGAGAACGCCAAAGTGACGACGCCTAGGGATTTGCGCGCGGCCGAGGCGCGTCTGATGGACGCGGCGAGCGACATCCGCGTCGGCCAGGGGTTCGACGTCCACGCCTTCGCGCCCGGCGATCACGTCTGGCTCGGCGGCGTCAAAATTCCGCACGTCCAGGCCCTCAGCGGCCATTCCGACGCCGACGTCGCCTTGCACGCGCTCGCCGACGCGCTCTATGGCGCGCTCGGCGAGGGCGACATCGGCGCGCATTTCCCGCCCTCCGACCCGCGCTGGCGCGGCGCCGCGTCCTCGATCTTCCTCGCTGACGCCGCCGAACGGGTGCGCGCGCGCGCCGGGATCATCGCCCATCTCGACGCCACGTTGATTTGCGAGGCGCCGAAGATCGGCCCGTTTCGCGAGGCGATGCGCGCCCGCATCGCAAAAATCGCCGGAGTCGCGATCGATCGCGTCGGCGTCAAGGCGACGACTTCGGAAGGGCTCGGCTTCACCGGCCGGCGCGAGGGAATCGCCTGTCTCGCCAGCGCGACGATCCGCCTGCCCTTGAGATAGCGAGAACCCCGGCAATGAAGGACTGGCTCGCCGCGCATTGGGTTCCCGGCGCCCTGCTGATGGCGATCGCGCTCGCGGCTTTGGCGCCGCCGCTGGTCGGCGCCTGGGGATGGCCGGTCGCGCTCGTCTATCTCGCCTCGCCCGTCTACATGCTGCATCAGGTCGAGGAACATCGCGGCGACCGCTTCCGCCGCTATGTCAATGCGCGGATGTTCGGCGGCCTCGAAGCGCTGACGACAGCGGACGTTCTGTGGGTCAACATCCCCGGCGTCTGGGGCGTCAATCTGGCTGCGCTCTACGCCGCCTATTACGCGGGCCCCGGCTACGGCCTCGTCGCGCCTTATCTCATGCTGGTCAACGCGCTCGTCCATTGCGCGGGCGCCGCCCGTTCGCGCGGCTACAATCCCGGCCTGTGGACCGCCTGCGGTCTATTCCTGCCGCTCGCGCTCGTCGCGCTGTGGCGGATTCCCGCCTCGGCGCCGCAGCACGCGCTCGGCCTGGCGCTCGCGCTCGCGATCCACGCGGCGATCGTCGTCCGCGTCGCGCGACGCGCGTCGGCGTTGCGGAGCCTCGCGACCGCCTCGTGATCGACAAGCGGCGTCAGCCCTTTTCCAGACGATCGAGCGCTTGCTCGGCCAAGCCGAGATAGCGCGCGGCGAGCGGCTCCCATTTGGCGGGCTGCCGCGGCGCGGGATCGAGCAGATGCGCCAGGGCGAGGCGCGCGCGCAGCACCGCGCGGCGCGAGGCGTGCAGATGGAACAGCCGATACGGCGGCTCGTCTCGAAGCGCGTTCATCACCCGCTCGAACAGCGCCGGCCCCAGCCAGGCCGCGCCGAGCAGAGCGCATTCGACGCCGAGATAGGCGAGTTCGTCGACGGGATCGACCATCCGCAATTCCGCGCTGAATTCCAGGCAGTCGAAAATGGCGACCTCGTCCTCCAGGCAGACGTGTTCGGGCCTGAGATCGCCGTGACCGTCGACGAGTTGGCCGTGAGCGGCGCGCGCCGCGAGCCAATCGGAATGGGTTCGCAGGGCGGCGTCCATCCGGTCGAGGATGGCCGGCGCGCGGCCGTGGTCGAGAGCGAACCGCCGCGCGGTGAGGACGCGTCGATTGAAGGCCTGTTCCTCGACGAGCCGTGCGACATACGCCGCCGGCGATATCGCCGGCCGGTCGGCCCGCTGGTAGAAGCGTGCGAGCGCCAGGGCGATGCGATCGACATCCTCGGCGCGCAGCGCGCCGGCCGCCAGCAGCCGGTCGAGCATGCGCTCCGCCGGCAGGCGGCGCATCACCACGACCCACTCGACGGTCTCGCCCTCCCCGCCGAGCGCCAAAGACCCGCTCGGCGCGAGCCTGAGCGGCGCGACGTCGAGATAGACGTTCGGGGCGAGGCGGCGATTGAGCGCCAACTCCGCGCGGCAATCGGCTTCCCTGGCCCTGAGGGTCGAATAGTCGAGGAAGGGATAGCGCACGGGCTTTTTGATCTTGTAGGCGCGCCCGCCCGCGAGGAAGACGTAGGACATATGGGTCTCGACGACCTCGACGTTTGCGCCGGCCTCCGCGTAGGCGGCCGGGCTGGCGAGGAAGCGAACCTTGTCGTCGATCGCGACGCGGGCGCCGGCGTCCTCGACGCGACGATCCTCGCTCCCTCTCGCGTCGGCGGGCGAATCGATCATCGCGCGTTCAGGCCGCGGTGGGTCCGCGCGCGTCTTCCCCAAGCCAAGCGTCGCGACATTCTTCCTCCCGTCCGCGCACCACGCGGCGCCCCGCCGATGGCCCCCGTGTTTCCGTGACGACGGTGCACTGGCCCTCCGGCAGGGCGTCCGTTTCATAATAGATCACCACCCAGTCCCTGACGCGCCCGAGTTCATGGGCGAGGCCGGTGTTGGAATAGAGCGCGGTGAAACGCCACGCGTCACGCGTCGCGTGCAGGATCGGCAGCCAAGCCTCGGCCGTCGGATTGAAACGCTTGGGCGCGATTTTGCGCAAGGCGCCGGCTTCGGCCTTTTCCCGATATTCCCGGTCGACGTCGAGCAGCATGGCGACCGACGGACGCTGTCGCGTCTGCCGCAAGCGGCGCAGTCGCGGCCGGCCGAGCCGCTCGGCCAGCGCCATCCGAATCATCGCGGCGCGGCGCGGGCCGATCCCCTCGACGCCGGCGAGGCGGCCGTCGTGCGCCGCCATTTCCAGCGCTTCCAAGGTTTCGACATGCAGCTCATCGAAAATGCGCCGGGCGAGTTCCGGGCCGACGCCGGGAATGGTGAGAAAGAGCTTTTCCGGCTCCAGCGCGCCGCGCAGCCGCTCCAGTTGCGCCCATCGCCCGGTGGTCAGCATCTCCGCCAGCGCCGCGGCGATGGAGCGGCCGACGCCGGGAAGCGCCGTCAGACCCTCGCGGCCTTCGGCGGCGAAGATGCCGTCCAAGGGCCGATCGAGGCCGCCGATCACTCCGGCCGCGCGCTCATAGGCCGCGACGCGAAAACCCTCGGCGCCCTGCTGGCGCATGAGATCGGCGTATTCGCGAAGATTTCCCGCGAGAATGGCGTTTGGCTGGAGATCGGCGGGTTGCGACGCCATGCTCGTGGACCCGGCTGCGCCGAAAGGCGATGTCGCTAGCATTTACCGACCCCAGCGGCGCCGAGCATTGCGCGGCGTCAAGTCGCCTCGTCGGATTTCCTGTCCTTCCCCGGGCGCGCCGGAACTGCGTCAGATCAATGCGGCCGGGCGGCTTCCGGCGGAAAAAGAACGTGTTTTGCATGCGGGCGAACCCGCCGCAGGCGGGCGGGCGCCTTCGATAAGGGGGCAGAAATGCCGCATAAACAGATTCTGTTTCGTTCGGCGGCGCGCGAAAAAATCCTGCGCGGGGCGACCCAGCTCGCCGACGCGGTTCGCGTGACGCTCGGACCTCGCTCCAAATCGGTGCTGATCGAAAGGAAATGGGGCGCCCCGATCGTCTGCAACGACGGCGTGACCATCGCCAAGGAGTTCGACCTCAAGGACCCGGAAGAAAATCTCGGCGCGCGCATGCTGCGCGAGGCGGCGGAAAAGACGGGCGATATGGTCGGCGACGGCACCAGCACCGCGACGATCCTGGCGCATGCGATTTTCGCCGACGGCGTGCGCAACGTGGTGGCCGGCGCGAGCGCGATCGACATCAAGCGCGGCCTCGACCGGGCGTGCAAGCGCGCGGTCGAAACGCTCAGGGCCCTGTCGCGGCCCGTCGGAACGCGAAAGGAAAAAGCCCAGGTCGGGGCCATTTCCGCACACAACGATGCCGCGATCGGGGAAATGGTCGCCGACGCGATGGACAAGGTCGGCAACGAGGGCGTGATCACCGTCGAAGAATCCAAGACGACCGAAACGACCCTCGAGGTGGTCGAGGGAATGCAGTTCGACCGCGGGTTCATCTCGCCCTATTTCGTCACCGACCTGGAAAAGACCGAAGCTGTCCTCGAAAATGCGCTGGTGCTGATCTGCGATCGAAAGATCTCCGTGCTCAAGGACATGCTGTCTCTCCTCGACGAAGTCGCGAAGTCCGGCAGCCCGTTGCTGGTCGTGGCGGAGGACGTCGAGGGCGAGGCGCTCGCCACGCTGATCGTCAATCATATTCGCGGCGTGCTGAAGAGCTGCGCGGTCAAGGCGCCGGGCTTCGGCGATCGTCGCAAGGCGATGCTCGAGGACATCGCGGTGCTGACCGGCGGACAGGTCGTTTCCGAGGAGGTCGGCCTCAAACTCGAAAACGTCGCCATCGCCCAGCTCGGCAGCGCGAAGCGCGTCGTCGTCGGCAAGGACGACACGACGATCGTCGGCGGCGCTGGGGACCGCAAGCATATCGAGGGGCGAACGGCCCAGATCCGTCACGAAATCGAAAACACCACCAGCGACTACGATCGCGAGAAGCTGCAGGAGCGACTGGCGAAACTTCTCGGCGGCGTCGCGGTGATCCGCGTCGGCGCCCCCTCCGAAGCCGAGATGAAGACCAAGAAGGAGGCGCTCGACGACGCGATCAGCGCTACGAAGGCGGCGGTCGCGGAGGGCATCGTCCCCGGCGGCGGGCTCGCGCTGTTGCGTTGCATCGAAGCCGTTCAGCGGGAAGAGGCCGAGTGCGAGGACGATGAAAGGACCGGCGTGCAGATTTTGAAGCGGGCGCTGGAAGCGCCGACTCGGCAGATCGCGGAGAATTCCGCGGTCGACGGCGGCGTCGTCGTCGCGCGCATGGCGAGCGGCAAGGGCGCCGAAGGCTTCGACGCGGGGCGCAAGCAATATGTCGATCTGATCGAGGCCGGCATCGTCGATCCCACCAAGGTCGTTCGCGTCGCCCTCGAGAACGCCGTGTCGGTGGCGAGCGTGCTGTTGCTGACAGAGGCGACGATGACCGAAATCCCCGAAGAGAAAGGCGCGCGCGCCGCCGAATCGGACATGGCGATGTAGGAGACGCGGCGATGCCCTTCCTCGATCGCGCGGACGCCGGCCGCAAGCTGGCGCGAGCCTTGGCCTCGTATAAGGATCAAAATCCGGTGGTGCTCGCCCTGCCGCGCGGCGGCTTGCCGGTCGGGGCCGAGATCGCGGCGGCGCTCAAGGCTCCGCTCGATATCGTTCTCGTGCGCAAGATCGGCGTGCCCTACCAGCCGGAACTCGCGATGGGCGCGGTCGTGGACGGCGACGAACCGATCACGGTGCGCAATGAGGACGTCATCAGCGCGGCGGGGGTGAGCGAACGCGAATTCAAGGCCGCGTGCTCGCGCGAACTCGCCGAGATCGAGCGGCGGCGGCAGCTCTTCCTCGGACAAAGATCCCGCGCGCAAATCGCGGGGCGCACGGCGATCGTCACCGACGACGGCGTCGCGACGGGCGCGACGGCCCGCGCCGCCCTGCGGGCGATCCGCAAGCGCGGTCCCAAGAAGCTCGTGCTCGCCGTTCCCGTCGCCGCGAGCGATACGATCGAGGAGCTGCGAAGCGAGGTCGACGCCCTGGTTTGTCTCGAGGCGCCGCATCGCTTCGGCGCCGTTGGCGCCTTTTACGCCGATTTCGGACAGGTGCAGGACGAAGAAGTCAGCGCGATCCTCGCCGGCTTCCCCGTCGAGACGCCGGCGAAAGCGTAGCGCGGCCAGTCATCCTTCCCGCGGTTCGACGGCGGCGTCGCCCATGTGCGCCGATCCTGCCGGCATCGTGGCGGAGACTTCGGCAAAGACCGGAGAAGCCGAACGGGCGCCGGGAACTTCGGCGGCGCCGGTCGCGCGAACGCTCTGACCGCTCTGACCGGCCGCGAGTTGCTGGCGCCAGAGCGCGAGAATGTTCATCCGCGTCGCCGTCGCGATCAGGCAATAGCCCCTGGGATCGAGCACGTAGAGCGTGGCGCCGGGATCGTTGCGAATGGCGCGGACCGCCTCGTCGATGACCTGCAGACACGCGTCGAGCTGCTCGACGGTCTGCAGGCGCGCATGGTGCAGCATGTCGACGAGCCGATAGGCTTCGACGCCGCCGGAGCCGATGCTATCGCCCTCGCGGCCGAGCTCGAAAAATACGTTGACGACGGGAAGGATCCCGCGGATCGCCGAATAAATGGCGGCGACCTCCTCGGGACCGCATATCACAAGATGTTCGGCGTCCGGCTTCGCGCCTTCGCGCTCCGGCTGAAAATCGAGGGAGCCGGCAATCTCTCGCTGCAGCCATCGCCGCACTTCCGGCGGGGCGGCGCGTATCTGTTCGGGGCTCAAGGTGATCCCAATCATGAGACGCTCTCCCATGCGATGACATCGCTTTCCTATATAGGATACAAAGAGCGGCAATCGACGAGACCGCCTTGATGTGCGTCAAGAGACGGCCGAAGCCGTACCGAGGAGTCCGCTATGCGCTGGTCGATCACGATAGGCCGTTTCGGCGGAACCGCCGTGAAGGTTCACGTCACCTTCCTGCTCTTGCTCGCCTGGATCGGCTTCAGCGCCTGGCAACAGCAGGGCGCGGCGGCGGCCCTCGACAGCGTCGTTTTCATCGTACTGCTCTTCGCTTGCGTCGTGCTGCACGAATTCGGCCATATCTTCGTGGCGCGCCATTTCGGAATCGCGACTCCCGAAGTCACCTTGCTGCCCATCGGCGGGGTGGCGAGCATGCAGAGCCTGCCCGAAAAGCCCGCGCAGGAACTCGCCATCGCGATCGCCGGGCCGCTGGTCAATTTCGCCATCGCCATCGTGCTTCTGCTGCTCGTCGGCCAGATCAATTCCGCCGACTTCGCGCGGCTCGACGACCCCCACGTTTCGCTTCTCGCGCGGCTCGCCGCGGCCAATGTCTTTCTCGCCGTGTTCAATCTCGTCCCCGCCTTTCCCATGGACGGCGGCCGTGTGCTGCGCGCGCTGCTGGCGATGAAATTCGGCCGGCCGAGAGCGACCCAGATCGCCGCCACGATCGGACAGGCGTTCGCGTTCGTCCTCGGCTTTCTCGGTCTCTTCGGCAATCCCCTGCTGATCTTCATCGCGATCTTCGTCTACGTCGCCGCGGCGGGGGAGGCCCAGATGACGGCCTTTCACGAGACGGCTCGGGGCCTCAGCGTCGCCCAGGCGATGGAGACCCGCTTCGCCTCGGTCCCGGCGAGCGCCAAACTGTCCGATGCGGTCGAGACGCTGCTCGCCACCGCGCAGCACGAGTTCCCGGTCGTCGACGCCTTCGGCAAGCCGGTGGGTCTGATGATGCGCCAGGATATTCTCGCGGCGCTGAAGGATCATGATCGCGAGGCGGCGGTCGCCGGTTTCATGCGCGCGCCGATCGAGACCTTGCGGGGAACGACGCCGCTGGAATCCGCGCTCGATCGCTTCTACCAACAGGACGCGTCGGGGCTTTGCGTCGTCGATCGCGACGGAGTCCTCGTCGGCCTGCTCACGCGTCAGAACCTCGCGGAAATGATGATGATCAAGTCGATGCGCCCGGACTGGCGCTTCGAGCGGTCGCGCGCCTCGAGCGTTGCGGCCGACTGAACCGGAGGCGACGTATCCGCAATCCCGCTTCGGCACGGCGTTGCGACCAGACACGTGGAGCGACCGCCATGATGAAGCTCTTCAGGACGGCGGCGATGGCCTTTCTCGCCGCGGCGATGATCGGCGCGACGGCGGGCGCGATTCCGGCTCGGGCGGCCGATCCGGGCGTCCCGATCCTGCTCTACCATCGGTTTCATCCCACCGTTCCCGGATCGACGACGGTCACGACGCCGGCGTTCGAGGAGCAGCTCGGCTGGCTCGCCGAGCATCATTACAAGGTCGAGCCGCTCGCTTCGATCGTCGCCGCGCTGCGCGGCGGCGCCGCTCTCGACCCGATGACCGTCGCCATCACCGTCGATGACGGACGACGATCGCAATACACCGAGATGTTCCCGATCGTTCTGCGCTACAAAGTTCCCGTCACGCTCTTCATCTATACCGACGCCGTCTCGTACGAGCCCGACGCGCTCACCTGGGCGGAGATCGAGGAGATGCTGAAATCGGGCCTGGTCGACGTGCAATCGCACACCTGCTCGCACCCGGATTTCGACAAGGAGCGGGCGCGCAGGAGCGCGGCCGACTACGAATCCTTCGTCGCCTCGGAACTCGCGCAGTCCAAGAAGACGCTCGAGGAGCGCTTGAAGAGGCCGGTCGAATTCCTGGCGTGGCCTTACGGCATCCACGACCGCGATCTCGAGCGGGCGGCCGCCGCGGCCGGCTACAGCGCGGCGTTCGCCGTCGAAGACCATCTGGCGCGCGCCGACGGCGATTTGTTCGCAATACCGCGCCTCGTGGTCTCCGACTGGGATCGCGGAGAGAGGTTCGACAAGCTGCTGGGCGGCGCCGGCGCCGCTCGCATCGCCTCGAATGATCCGCTCGCGTCCTGCCAAGCCCACGGCGCGGCGCCGGTTGTCGCTCCGTGACAGTGACGCCGCGCCGGGCGGCCGCCTGAAACTCGCGCATTGAAGGAGACCGCCCCGGCGCGAGGGGCGCCAAGCGCGCATGTCCTCGATAGTTCGGGCTACGGCGTCGACGCAGGCGGCGCCCCGACCGGCGATCGGGCGAGCGAAGCGAGGTGCGAAGACGATGTCAGACGCGCCGCTTCGCGCCGCAATATGCCTTCGGCGTCGAGGCCGCGGATCGGCAGGTCGAGATCGCGCGGCACGTCGCCCGAGAGTTGCAGCATCAAATAGCGGCCGCAACAGACCCGCAGAAAGGACGAGAAGTTCGCGACTTCCCCATGCGCTTCGAGAAGCTCCTCATGGAGCTTCACCAGCAATTGCGGCAAATTCATCGCGTCGCGCTGAGCAATCTCCTCGAGCACGCGCCAATAGAAGTTTTCGAGGCGAACGCTCGTCGAATAGCCGCGCATCCGCACGGATTTGAGGCGCGTTCGCCACATCTGCGCATCCGCGCCGATGAAGAGCCTGCACATCGGCCACCTCCTGGGGGCGCCAAGGCCGCCAACCGAGGCGCCAGCATAGCAACCGCCGCGCAAGGCGCCAATCGCTCCCTCGCGCGACGCCGACCGCCGAGCCAGGCGGTTACGCCGCCTGTCGCACGCTCGCGTGGCTGATCGTCGTGCCGAGCGCCAGGAGGAACTGCGAGAGCCATGCGGGATGAGCCGGCCAGGCCGGCGCGCTGACCAGATTGCCCTCGGTCACCGCCCCGTCGATGGCGATGTCGGCATAGACGCCGCCGGCGAGTTCGACCTCGGGACGGCAGGCGGGATAAGCGGAGCAGGTCCGTCCCTTCAAGACGCCCGCCGCCGCGAGGATCTGCGCTCCGTGGCAGATCGCGGCGACCGGCTTGTCCTGCTCGAAGAAATGGCGGACGAGTTCGATCACCCGCGCATTGAGGCGCAGATATTCCGGCGCCCGGCCTCCTGGGATGACGAGCGCGTCGTAGCGCAAGGGATCGATCTCTGAGAAAGTCGCGTTGAGCGCAAAATTGTGGCCGCGTTTCTCCGAGTAGGTTTGCTGCCCCTCGAAATCATGGATCGACGTCGCGATGCTGTCGCCCGCTTTCTTGTCGGGACAGACGGCGTGAACCGTGTGGCCGACCGCGAGCAGCGCCTGGAACGGCACCATGGTCTCGTAGTCTTCGCCGAAGTCTCCGACGATCATCAAAATGCGTTTGCCGGTCATCTCGCTTCCTCCCGAATGGCTCCGATTGGCTGAAGGATAGACGGAAGGCGAGCGCTCCGGGTGTTAATCGGTTAACGCGGGCGACGGAATTCCGCCGCGCGAGCCATTGGACCCAATGCCCTGCGGCAGGGCGTCCGACGCCTCGCCGGCGCCGACTTCAGGCGTTCAGCGCGAGGTCGTGCTCCAACAGCTCGTTGATCGAACCGCCGCGATGGCAGCATCGAATCGCGCCCGCCAGAAGATCCCCCGCTCGCACGATCCGCAGCCGGCCGCGATGCGCCTCGGGTTGCAGCGCGTCCGACAAGGGCGCGCAATCGGTGACCCAGATCTCGTTGATCGAGGCGTCGCGCATCAGTTCCTGCGCGCCGCCAATGAACAGGCCGTGCGTCGCGGCCGCGATGACCTCGCTCGCGCCGTTTCGACGACACGCGGCCGCCGCGCGCGTCATCGTGCCGCCGGTGCTGATCATGTCGTCGAGGATGATCGCCGTCCGCCCCGCGACGTCGCCGGCGAACAGATCGCCGGTGACTTTTCCCATGCTGCGGGTCTTGTCGACGAACCCCTTGGCGACGGGCATGCCGAGGACGCGTTCGAGCTTGACGCGGAACAGCTCGGCGCGTTTCTCGCCGCCGGGATCGGGGGAAACGACGGCGGCCCGCCGCCCTTTCAGCCGCCCGGCCAAGGCATGGGCGAAGAGCGCGTCGGTGTCGAGATGTTCGGTGCGGCAGCGGAACGCGTTCTGGAACGCGGCGAGATTGTGGGCGGTTACGGAGATCACGCAGTCGACGCCGACCGCCTCGAACATTTGCGCGAGATAGCGCGTGGCGACCGGGTCGCGCGGCTTGGTCTGGCGCTCCTTGCGCGCGTAGCACAGATACGGCGCGACGACGGTCGCCGAGCGCGCCGCCGATTGCTTGAGCGCCCCGACGAAGAACAGCAGTTTGCAAAGCTTGTCGTTCACGCTTTGCCCGGGAGACGTCGTCAGGTCGGCGAAGACGTAGACGTCGCGGTTGCGCACGCTCGCCGTCGGTCGGATCTTGTGCTCGCCATCTTCGAAATCGCGCTCTTCATGCGGCGCGACCTCGGTTCCGAGCCGAGCCGCGACGCTGTCGGCGAGGGCGCGCGCGTTCCCTAGGGCGAAGAGGACGGGCCCGGCCGACTCGGGCGTCTGGCCCGATCGATGCGCGGCGCCGGATTTCGATCGGAATTCGCAACCGCCGAAGATTCCGCAAATCCGGCCTTCGGCGTCGGCCATCGGCGCCGCGAGCAAATCCACCGCCACGGCGCCGTCGCCGGCGCCCTCCATGACGAATTCCGCGAGCACCGGTTCGCCCGCCTTGATGACGGCGTCGAACAACCGGCGCAGGCGCGCCGCCTGGCGTGGATTGGGCGCGGCGGCCAGCGTGTCGCCCGCCTCGGCGCTCCCCAGCACGCTCTCGAGACTCGCGCAGGCGCGCTCGAGAACGTAGTCGTTCTCCCCCTCCCTTCGCGCGAACAGGAACGCGTCCGGCGGCGCGGCGCCCGGCGCGAAAGGCGGCCGCGGCGCGACCCGCTCGCCGCGCAGGGATTCCCAGCGCGCGAGAAGCTCGGACAATCGCGCCTGGGGCGGCCGCGGCGCGAAATCGAGCCGATCGAAGAGACGCCGCAGAGGCGGATCGTCAACAGCCATCGTCGTCATTTCGCATCCTCCGCTTCAGGTCGACGCGCCGCGCTCAGGAGCGCCCTCAGTTCCCTGATCGACCGGGTGTTGACGATATCTTTCGCCTCCAGCCAGCCGCGGCGCGCCTGATCGATCCCGAACCCCAGATTGGCGAGATCGCCGACGCGGTGCGCGTCGGTTCCAAGACTGAGCTTCACCCCTTCGTTCTTCGCCATCCGGCAATGCGCGTCGCAAAGATCGAGGCGATCGGGATGCGCGTTGATTTCCAGGAAACATCCGCGCGCGCGCGCCGCCCGCATGATGCGGGGCATGTCGACATCATAGGGGTCGCGCTCGAGCAGCAGCCGCCCGGTCGGATGGGCGAGAATCGTAACGTATTTGTTGTCGAGCGCGCGCAAGATCCGCTCGGTCTGCTTTTCCCGCGACAGGGCGAAGTCGGAGTGGATCGCCGCCACGACGAGATCGAGCCGCTTCAGCGCGTCGTCGGGAAGATCGAGCGTTCCGTCTCTCAGGATGTCGACTTCGATTCCCTTGAGAATTGTGAAGCCGCGCATTTGCGAATTCAGCCTGTCGATGGCCTCCCCTTGTTGGCGAAGGCGATCGGCGGTGAGGCCGTGCGCGACCGTCAGCTTGCGCGAATGATCGGTGATCGCGAGATATTCGAGGCCGCGATCGCGAGCCGCGCGCGCCATCTCCTCCAGAGTGTTCATCCCGTCGGTGGCGCTCGTATGGGCGTGGAGGTCGCCCTTGACGTCGGCGAGGCGCACGAGCTTGGGCAGATCGTGGCGCGCCGCGGCTTCGATCTCCCCCGTCTCCTCACGCAGTTCCGGCTCGATATAGGGCAGGCCCAGCGCCGCATAGACCGAAGCCTCGGTCTCGCCCGCGATGGATTCTGCGCCTTTGTAGACGCCGTATTCGTTGATCTTCAGCCCGCGCTCCTGGGCCATGCGGCGCAGCGCGATATTGTGCGCCTTGCTGCCGGTGAAATAGAGCAGCGCCGCGCCGTAGCTCGCCGGCGCCACGACGCGCAGGTCGATCTGAATGCCGCTCGTCAGGACGAGGCTCCCTTTGGTCGGACCGGCGGCCAGAACGTTCGCGGCTTCGGGCATGGACTTGAAGCGCTCGATGACCTTGGCCGGCGAACGCGACGCGACGACGAAATCGAGGTCGCCGACGGTTTCCTTTCTGCGGCGATAACTGCCGGCGGCTTCGATCTTCTCGACCGCCTCGAGGTCGCGCAGATTCGCCAGCACGGCGGCCGCGTAAGCCTCGACGCTCGCCAGCTTATACCGCGTCTGGCGCTGAAGATCGGCGCTGAGGCGATCCATCAGCGCCCGTTCGCTATTGGCGCCGAAGCCGGGAAGGCCATGCACGCGCCCTTCCCGGCACGCCGCGAGAACGTCTTGCAGCGTCTTGGGCTTCGGCCTCAGATCCCGGCAAAGGCGGACGGCGCGCTTGGGGCCGAAGCCCGGCAGACGCGCGAGCTCGAGCGCGAGTTTCGGCGCCGTCGCCCGCAGCGAGTCGAGTTTGCCGAGATGGCCGCTGGAAACCATCTCGGCGATCTGCGCGGCCAGATCTTCGCCGATGCCCGGGAGGTCGTCGAGATTGGCGCCGCGCGAAACCATGTCGACGGCCTCTTCGCCGAGGCTGCGCAGCGTGCGCGCCGCGTTGCGATAGGCGCGAACGCGGAACGGATTCTCCTCCTCGATCTCGAGAATGTCGGCCGTCTCGTCAAAAGCGCGGGCGATGTCCTCGTTGCGCGCCGCCGCGACCGCCCGATCCGGCTGCTTGATCGCCTTTCCCTCCGCCGGCGATTTCCCTTTCGCGCTCATTCTCGCCTCAACAAGTCGATCGGTCGCCGCCGCGGCGAGAGCGACGGCGCCGATCGAAAGAATCGAACGCCCGCGCTCGGCCGAAGCGCGCGCGTCGATCTTCGTCGCGACGCGCCCGGCCGCACGAACAAGCTCGCTAGAGCCTCGATTCATCTAGCCGCACAAATCATCAGCCGGCCTTGCGCTCGATCAAAGCTTTCTTCCGCCGGCGGGGTAATTGTTCGCAATACTTGCGGTTTCTGATCGTGGAATGCGGGGAGACGCACATGGACGACAAGGCTTTGCGACAGAATGTGGTCAGCGAGCTCGACTTCGATCCGAGCTTCGACGCCGAGACGATCGGCGTCGCGGTGGAGGGGGGCGTCGTCACTCTGACGGGGCACGTCGGCAGCTATGCCGAGAAAATCGCCGCCGAGCGAGCGGCTCAACGCGTCAAGGGCGTGCGCGCGATCGCGCAGGAGATCGTCGTTCGCTATCCCGAGGACAAGAAGACGGCGGACGATCAGATCGCCGAGCGAGCCGTGTCGATCATGACTTGGGATGCGCGGATTCCGGCCGAAGACGTGATGGTGAAGGTGCAGCAGGGCTGGGTGACGCTTTCCGGGGAAGTGCATTGGCATTTCCAGAGGGAAGCGGCGGAGTCGTCGGTGCGCAGGCTCTCCGGCGTCGTCGGCGTGACCAACGAGATTCGCGTCAGGCCGACAGCGCGGCCCGAGGAGGTGCGCAGAAAAATCGTCGACGCGCTCGAGCGCAACGCTCAACTCGATTCGGATCTGATTAGCGTCTTCGTCCATGGCGACAAGGTGACGCTCGAAGGCAAAGTGAAGGCCTGGTACGAGCGCGAGGTCGCCGAACAAGCGGCGTGGTCCGTCCCGGGCGTCTCCGCGGTCGACGACCATCTGATCCTCGGTTGAGGGCGAGCGGACGGCGGGACCTGGGTCGGCGAAAAAGGCGGCGTCTCTCGGCCTGAGCGGGCGAGGCGCGCCGGCGCGGCGCCTTTGACGAAACGCTCGAATCGTCGTCCCCTGCCGCCATGCCGCGAACCCTCCTCACCATCCAATCCCACGTCGTCTACGGCCATGTCGGCAATTCCGCCGCCGTTTTCCCGTTGCAGCGGCTCGGCTGCGAGGTCTGGCCGATCCATACCGTGCAGTTCTCCAGCCACGCCGGCTATCCCGGCTGGCGCGGCCGGGTCTTCGACGCCGCGCTGATCGACGATTGCGTCGCCGGGCTCCAGGCGATCGGAGCGCTCGCGCGTTGCGACGGCGTGCTCTCCGGCTATCTCGGCAAGGCCGAGATCGGCGAAGCGGCGTTGCGCGCCTACGCCTGCGTCAAGGCGGCGAACCCGGGCGCCGCCTATTCCTGCGATCCCGTCATCGGCGACGAGGGACGCGGCGTTTACGTCGACGCGGCGGTCGCGGCGTTCATGCGCGAGCGCGCCCTGCCCGCCGCGACCGTCCTGACGCCCAACGCCTTCGAATTGTCTTTCCTCGCGGAGCGCCCGGTCGGCGATGTCGGGCAGGCGCGCGCGGCGCTCGCCGCGTTGCGCGCGCGGGGGCCGCAAGTCGTTCTTGTCACTTCGCTGCGGCTCGACGATACGCCCGCCGACGCGCTCGACATGATCGCCTGCGACGGCGACGAACTCTGGCGCCTGCGCACGCCAAAACTGCCGATCGCGGTCAACGGCGCGGGCGATCTCGTCGCCGCGCTGTTCTTCTTCCATTGGCTGCGTTCGGGCTCCCCGGCGGAAGCGCTCGCCCGCGCCGGCGCCGCCGTCTACGCGATCGTCGCGGCGACGGCCGAGGCGGGCGCGCGCGAACTGGCGATCGTCGCCGCGCAGGATCAATTCGAGCGCCCGATGCGGCTCTTTCGCCCGGAACGCCTTTAGATCGCGCCGCATGCGCCAAGGCCGCCACGCGCTCGACGACCCGCGCGTGCAGGCGAACGCGCGAGTTCAACCTTTCCCAGACGGCCTTCGTCGTCGACCCGCACGGCCGGGCTTGACCCAAATCAAGGAGCCGGTCGGGCGTGGCGGGCAAGATGTTATTTATCGGGAATGCGCCGGGGTTTGCCAGGCGATGATTATGAGGGTCGCATGGCTTCTATTCGCACGTTCGTCGGCGCCGAGGGCGGGCGCGAGCATTTTATCGTCGTCGAAGCGGACGCCTCTCTCGACTTGCCGGCTCAAATTCGTTCCCTGGCCGAATCCTATGGCGCGGCGCAATCGAGTCTCGGTCTCGCGCCGACGACGGCGGTGTTCCGGCGCATCTTTCTGAGCGATGTTCTCAATCAGGCCTCCCTGGTGCGGGAAAGCGCGATCTTCGACGATTCCGTGGCGATCTCCATCGTGCAGCAGCGTCCGCTTCGGGGAGCGAAGGTGGCGCTGCTCGCCTACCACATCGAGAGTCCCGAGGGCTTGACGAAACGCCGCCTGTCCCCTCGCCACTTGCTTGTCGAGAAAGCCGGCAAACGGCATCTGTGGAGCACGCGCCTTTGCTCCGGCGACGCGGAAAGATCGCTCTCGGCCGAGTCGCAGACGCGCTCCGTGTTCGACGAGCTGATTCACACGCTCGGCCAACAGGGCGCCTCCTTGCGCGATCATTGTCTGCGGACCTGGATCTATATGAAAGACGTCGACATTTTCTACCGCGGCATGGTCGACAGCCGCCGCGCGCTGTTCGCCGAACAGGGGCTGACCGGCGCAACGCATTTCATCGCCAGCACGGGCATCGAGGGCGCCTGCGCGCATCGCTATGACGTGGTGGCGATGGACGCCTATTCCAACGTCGACGTCGAGCCGAAGCAGGTTTCCTACCTCAACGATTTTGACAAACTCTGCGCGACGAAGGACTATAACGTCACGTTCGAACGGGCCACGCGCGTCGCTTACGCGGATCGCGCGCATATTTTCATCTCCGGCACGGCGAGCATCGACACGGCCGGCGAAGTCGTGCATCTCGGCGACACGGGGCGTCAGCTCGATCGCGCGCTGGAGAACGTCGAAGCGCTGCTGAGCGCGGGATCGGCGTCTTTGGCCGATATGACGCACCTGATCGTCTATTTGCGCGACCCTTCGGATCTCGCGCTGGTTGAGGGTCGCCTCCGCGAGCGCTTCGCCGAACTGCCGCTGATTGTCGTGCAAGGCGCGGTTTGCCGGCCCGAATGGCTGGTGGAGGTCGAAGGCGTCGCGATCGCGAAGAACAATGACGCGACCATGCCGCGGTTCTAGATTACGAAACGACAGCGCCGCGAGGCGATCAGGGAGAGGTGCCCCATGCTTGAAGAAACGCGATTGGCGATGTTCGACGAGGAGGCCATAAAGGCCGCCGAACTACGCCGCGACCCCTATGATTTCGCCTTCGTCGAACACGCCATCGACGAGAAGTTGAAGGACGAGGTGCTGGCCGACGCGCCGGACATTCCCCATCGCGGCAGCTATGCGCTGTCGAACCTGACATACGGCCCGAAATTCGCGGCCTGTATGAAAGATCTGATGAGCCTGAGGTTCCGCCGGCTGGTCGAGCAGAAGTTCGACATCGATCTCACCGGCCGTCCCGCCTCGATCGTCATGATGGGGGCGACCAGCGGCGCCTACAACGAGGGCTACGCCTATCCCGATTCGAAGCACAAGATCATCACCGTCCTGATCGGGTTCAGCCGCGAGTGGCCGTATGAGCGCGGTCGGATGCGGGTTCTACGCAGCAACGACCGCGACGACTACGCTTTCGAATTCGC
>Ga0187848_10001349_pt1 | contig 21099 bp, 15 predicted proteins | sample June2016WEW_4_40_FD_132424 | JGI IMG/M metagenome (GOLD analysis project Ga0187848, IMG submission 132424) | Peatland microbial communities from SPRUCE experiment site at the Marcell Experimental Forest, Minnesota, USA - June2016WEW_4_40 | ecosystem: Environmental > Terrestrial > Soil >... | reverse complement strand
CTGGAAATGTGTGATGGCTTCGTCCAGCCTTCCTTTCTGCCTCAGAGCGGACCCCAGGTTGTTTTGGGCGTCAGCGAACTCGGGGTTGACCTCCACGGCCTTCTGGAAATGTGTGATGGCTTCGTCGAGCCTTCCTTTCTGCCCCAGGGCAAGCCCGAGGTTGTCTTGGGCGTCGGCGAACTCGGGGTCGACCTCCACGGCCTTCTGGAAATGTGTGATGGCTTCGTCCAGCCTTTCCTCCTGCCTCAAAGCGGACCCCAGGTTGTATTGGGCGTGGGCGAGCTCGGGGTTGACCTCCACGGCCTTCTGGAAATGGGTGATGGCTTCGTCCAGCCTTCCTTTCTTCCCCAGGGCAAGCCCGAGGTTGTTTTGGGCCTCGGCGAGCTCGGGGTTGACCTCCACGGCCTTCTGGAAATGGGTGATGGCTTCGTCCAGCCTTCCTTTCTTCCCCAGGGCAAGCCCCAGGTTGTTTTGGGCCTCGGCGAGCTCGGGGTTGACCTCCACGGCCTTCTGGAAATGGGTGATGGCTTCGTCCAGCCTTCCTTTCTTCCCCAGGGCAAGCCCGAGGTTGTCTTGGGCCTCGGCGAGCTCGGGGTCGACCTCCACGGCCTTCTGGAAATGGGTGATGGCTTCGTCGAGCCTCCCTTTCTGCCCCAGAGCAAGCCCCAGGTTGTTTTGGGCTTGGGCGTACTCGGGGTTGACCTCCACGGCCTTCTGGAAATGGGTGATGGCTTCGTCGCGCTTTCCTTTCTGCCCCAAGGCAACCCCGAGGCAGTAGTGGACCTTGGCATCCCCAGGATCGAGTTCCAAAGCCTTCTCCCACTCGGCGATGGCTGCGTCACCCTGGCCCTTCTTTGCCAAGTCGAGCCCGCGGTCGATTAGCCGGTAGATCTCAGCGGCCGGCACTTCGATCTTCAACAAGCCGTCTGGGGGGATGTTTACGAACTCAGGAATGTTCACGGCGCGGTTAGCCGCAGTTGCATTGTCGATCAGGATCGCCGGGCTGTCGTTGCCATCTTCATCCAGGTACGTCAGAAACATCTGCGTATAGGGCCCGCGACTCTTCGACGAGAAGACCAGCCAGCGTCCATTGGGTGAAAAGCTGTGCCAGGAGTTCATCAGCGGTGTATTGCACCGCATGCGTCGTGCCTGACCTCCCGCAACCGGCACGATGTAAAGCTGGCTGTCGGGACGCATCAACTGACCATTGCGGCACTGCACGAAGACGATCCAGCGGCCATCCGGCGAAACCTTGGGGAAGGTGTTGCTCATACCGTTTCGCGACGCGCCGATGATCGGTTCCGGCCGGCCGCCTTTGCCCCCATTGAAGGGAATCCGGTAGAGGTCGTACTGGATCTGGGTCTCTTCCGGATCGTTGGCATGCTCGGCCAGCTTCCGGCCTTCCGGGTAGGGGTCTTTCGCTTCCGCCAGGGCAAAGACCAGGTATTTGCCGTCGGGGCTCCACACGGCGTCCGTGTGCACGTACCGCGGGTCATCGGCTCCCGGCAGAGCCTGCCTGCGGCCCGTCGCTCGACTGTACCAAGCCAAAATCCCGCGTGTCGGATAGAACACCTGGAGGAAGTGGTAGTCCGTGAAATTCGCAACGTAATAGCTACTTTCGCTTTTTTTGTCCAACCCCGTAAGCGTAGTCACGACAAACTGCCCATCCGGCGATACCTGCGACATGAAACCAACCCTCGATTGCGGCGCCCCCTCGTCGCGGAGGGAACTCCACGAGATCACGTGTTCATTGCGGATAGACATCTGAGGCTTAACAGTGGCGATGGCATACAATCCCTTGTCATTTGCCGGACCGTCGATATCCATCCCAAGTGTCTTGCCGTCGAGAGAAAAAGAGTGGCAATTAGCGCAGGTGTGAAGGTCCGTCAGTAGCAGACGGCTGCGAGGCTCGGCGATGTTGCGCAGCCGCCAGGCGAGCAGGGGCAGAGCGCTTTGGGCCAGCGGCTTGATCACCCCCTTTTGCAGCTCCGAGGGCATCAACGGCACGTCGCGGTAGAAGATCGGCGCTCCCACTGGATCCCTCGAGGTTTGAATCACCACTGCGCCGCGGGAAACGGGGTGCTCCGGATGCTGGTCTTGGAATCCGGTGATTGTGATTGCGGCTGGATGCTCCACGGAGTGTTTCTTGATTGCCTCCCAGGTCGCGGCCTCCGGCTTCCAAGTGTGTGCTGCGGCTTCCTCCTGTGTTGGTTTGGGCAGCTCGTTCATGGGTGCGATGCAGCGCGCGTCGATCTCGCCGATGCGAAATCGCTCGCCCCGTGATTTCACCCGCACCCCGGCCGAGCCATCGGCAAACGCCACCTCGATCAGCCATACCTCAGTACTTTCTGCGGCGTCGCGCCAGAGGAAGGTCGGGGCTGTCATCTCGGGTGGGAAGATCGATCCTTCCTCCGGGTAATCGATCGTGATCGGGGCCAGCCGGGCACCCTCAGGTGTGGACGACAGAGAAGAATCCGCCGAAGGTGCACTTGCCGCTTCCTGCATGAACGGCAAACTTGCCGCGCGTGCGCCACGCTTTGCAGCGGGTGGCTTGTGGACCCCTGCCAGCGCCGTGACTATAATCCCAGTCATGAAAATGCAAGCTGTCAGCCGTTTCACCACACGCTCGTCTCTCCTCGGCCAAGGTACCAACGGGCTGGCCGATTGGCGTCAGGTTACTCGGGTCCCAGACCGGCTGTCAAGCAAGCGTAGCGCAGACGACTATGCGGGACAGTTCAAGTACCGGAACACTTCCCAGGAGTGCTGTCTGCAGCAAAACCTCTCCGTGCTGGATCCACCGTGAAGCAGCCCCGGCTGCAGACCAAATCATACTGCGGCGTGTGAACTGATGGCGACACCGATTAAAGAATCTGCGCAGCTCTGAAAAAATGAGAACAGGGTGGTGAGGCATCACTCCGCCAATTGGCGAGCAAACTCCACTTCCTGCCGCAGGGCATCTTCGACAGGGCCTTCCTTTTCGTACTCCACGGCGACCAACCCGGCGAAATTCTGACGGTGTAATTCCCGCATCACTTGGGGAATTTTGCAAATTCCAGTCCCCAGCAGCACATTGACCTCGCCGTCCCGGGCCTGAATGTCTTTGAGATGCACCAGTTTCAGTCGCGGCGCCAGCTTGCGGATCGCGTCCACGGGGTCGTATCCGCAGGACGCAAACTGACCCACATCGGCGGTGGCGCCGACGGTCTTGGAAAGTCCCGCGAGCGCATTCAAAACGTCCTCCGGGCTCTCGTAGGGGAATTTCTGTCCTTTGAAATAGTGATTATGAATTCCGAAGCCGATCCCTTCGCGCGTGAAACGCTGGTCGATCTGGGCAAGGAGGCTGCCTGTCGCGTCGCCGCTAATATTACGGGCACCCAACAGTTTTGCGAAGTGCGCTGCGCTTTCGACGTCATTGCCGTCCTTGATGGTGGCCGTGTAGTACGAAACGCAGCGGATTCCCGCGCGGTCCAGTTTTTCCCTGGTGGAACGGAACAAATTGCCATCCGGCTTACTAAACAGCATGAACTCTCCACGCGACATTTCGATTTCCTTGATGCGAAGAGCGTTGAGCTGGACGATCATATCGTCGATGGAGAGGTTGTGATAACTGTAGGTGCCAACTCCTATGTTGAGTCTGCTCGAAGCACGCAACGGCAGGGCCGCCATGGCCATGCCGGCAGCGATGGTCTTAGCGAACATTCTCCCTGTGATCATGAGTTTTGGTCCCGCGGCGTTGTGCCCAGCCGGCTGCTTGAGAATGAGCTTAGTTGGATGGAAGTGGCCGTGGCGTCACATCTGCATTCACCAATCCTGTGGCCCATTTGATCGCCTCTGTGTACATCTTCTGCAAATTAGGGTTGTCCCAATTCTCCTTGGGATGACCGAGCGTTGAATAATATACGCGTCCCTTGCCGTACATCTTCGCCCAAGTCACTGCGAAATCGCGATCGGTGCGATGGACCTTGGGGTCCGATAAGTCGAGGTGGCTGGCGTCGAGACGCATCAACACCCGTACCTTGGCGCGCGAGTAGTTCCTGATCTGGTAGATTTCGTCCCTCAATATGAACGAGCGTGGCCACTGCTGCATTCCAGGAAAGTTTGGATCTTCCACGAGGATGGGCGCATTAAACGTTCCCCACGGATGCTCGTCAAAGTAACCCCCGATCATCTCGCCATATTCCGGCCAGCCGGTAAAGGTGATGGTAGCGCTGTGCACGCCAATAAAGCCTTTCCCGTCATCGTGGACGAATGAAAGAAGATCTGCCTTCTGTTGCGCGTCCATTTCGAGGTCACCGCCGGTGAAGAAGAGGACGGCGTCGAAATCATTCAGGTTCTTAGCGTTGTATTCCAGTTTCTTCTTGGTGAGTACTTCTGTGTCAGTGCGGATGGTGGTGTCCCACAGTCGGGTTGCCTCCCCTAGGCGTTCAATCGTGGCCATAGCGTGGGAAACGGACTCGTGGCGGTATCCCTTTTCCTCTCCCAGCACCAGGAGATGTTTCTTCTGCGGGGTTTGGGATTGGGCAATGCAGAGACTGCAAAAGGCTAAGAGGAACAAAAAATAAGGCTACCGCCCGACCTTCATTTGGACCTATTCCTTCCCGCCAGTCTTCAAAGGCTGTAGCTGGGGGCGCCGTGAAAGTATATCGTGAACAGACGTTTTATTTAACCTTCTTCTCGTGCCATGGCAACCGATGATGTCCGCACAAACGGTACAGGTAGGTTTCCGAATCCGAGTGCACGCCGTTGGCAAGCAAGCGATGGAACTGGTGTCATTTGGAATGGGGGTCCACTCGAGCCCCGCGTCATTCCCGTCCCGCCTTGGCGGGACGGGAATGACTGCGGCTTCGAGCGCCCATGTCTCGCAAATGACACCAGTACTCACGAAGCTCTTGCGTTGGCAGACCGCTCTCAACGATTATTACCTCAGCAACCCGGCGCCGGGGAAGAAGACGAATGACCTGCTGCTCTCCACAGGCCTTCGGCTGACTTTCGGCAGCGCCGCGAAGTGAGCCCAGGGGAATACGTACAAGGGCGATCGAACAAACCTGGGCCATAACCACAAGGGGGAGAATATGCTGAAGGAATTCAAAGAATTCGCGATGCGCGGCAACGTGCTCGATATGGCCGTCGGCATCATCATCGGCGCAGCCTTCGGGAGGATTGTCAGCTCAGTGGTGAACGACATCATCATGCCGCCGATCGGGCTGGTCCTGGGGCACGTGGATTTTTCGAACCTTTTCATTAACCTGTCGGGAACGCACTACGACTCGCTGGCGGATGCCAAGAAGGCGGGAGCAGCCCTAATCAGCTATGGCGCCTTCCTCAACACGGTCATCGATTTTCTGATCGTGGCCTTGGTGGTCTTCCTGCTGGTGAAGCAGGTGAACCGGATGATGAAGCCGCAGCCGGCTCCCGCGGCGCCGCCTACCAAGGAATGTCCTTATTGCGTTTCCGGCGGCATCGCGCTTAAAGCCACCCGCTGTCCCCACTGCACCGCAGTGCTCCAAGCAGCGTAAGGGGGAGCAAACCCGCTCACTGTTTCGAGTGGCATCCGTGCTGAGTCAATGAGAGGGGTAAGGCCGCTCTTCTGGCATGGAGAATCTCATTGAAAGGCAGGGTATGACCTCTTCGATATTCAGCACACTGGCCCTGTAAGGAGGTCCAAGAATTCGAATCCTGCCTGACCAGCTTGCGCCGAGTCAGCCTTCCCTACCCAGACTACGCGCGCATTAATGAAGCAATCGGGATCGGTAGCAAGAAGGAGGCCCACGGGCTGGCCCGGGGCAAGGGTGGCGTCGGATTGCAATCGCACGCCATGACGGGAGAGGTCAACGGTAGTAGCAAGGTGTTCAGCCTCGTCACCCTCTATCACAACAGTCACAGCTATTTGGACCCGCTTACGCTCCGACCTGCGCTTAACTGATTGTGTGTCGTCAGGCATGCCACAAGGTTACATATAGGAGGACAAACAATCAAGGACCTCGGTGGGGATTGTGTCCTCGGTGGGGATTGATGACGTGACGGAAACGCTTCTTGAGACACTACGGCGCTGGACTTTCTCTCTGGAAGCGTCCACAGTCAACCCGCATGGCGTGCAGGCGGCATGCAGTCTGGCCTTCGCCCGGCGGCCAACGATTCAATGACTCAATGATTCAATTTCCTGACTGCCACTTCCTTGAAGAAGACCACATCCTTATCGCTATGGTTTTGTAGGCCGATGAAGCCCATGTTTGGGCGTGGGCCGCGGAGCGGCTCGAAGTCATATTTCCTGGGGGGAACCGGCTGGCCCTCGGTTGAGGCGCTATCTTACGCTGAATTACTGGTTCTTTCGAGTTCGCTCATGCCGTCTCTTTTGCGACGCAGTTCCACGTTCCCTTGAAGCGGTTTCCTCTTCCCAGCAGACACTCGCGGTCGTAGGATTCTGCTTTCGCCGTTGGCCCACGCCTGGAAGTTTTGGTGGCATCCCAATATTGACGGTACAATGGGGACGATCAGGAGAAGACCTCGGGCATCGCCATTCTGCGTATTTAAGCAAAGGGGCGCACCTTTGAAAAAAGAATTGCTGGTCATACTAGGTATTGCGATCACTTTCCCATTTTCTGCCTTGGTGCCAAGGGCCCAAAATCCAGCCCTTGGGGTCCATGCTGCGGGGGACGGACTGGCGCTCACCCCGCCCATGGGCTGGTATCCCTGGAATGAGTTCGGCCAGGAACCGCAGAACGAGAAATTGATCAAGGAGATCGTCGACGCTCTGGTCAGCAGCGGCTTGAAAGAAGCAGGCTATACGTACATGGGCCCAGACGAGGGGATCTGTTTCTACCGCGACGCGGGCGGCAAGCTCACGTCGAATCTCGACCGCTATCCCAGCGGCCTGCGTGGACTTGGCGACTATATCCACAAGAAAGGGCTGAAATACGCACTGTACACCGACGCCGGGATCCGCACGTGCAGCAAGGCCATGCCGGGCACCAAGGACCACGAGTTCGAAGACATGGCGGCCTTCGCCGAGTGGCGGGCAGATTACGTCAAGATCGATTGGTGCAATACCGAGGGCCAGGACACTGCTAAGACCTACCGCAAGCTCCACGATGCCCAGCATGCCGCAGGGCGGCCCATCGTCCACAGCCTCTGCTCGTGGGGTGAGGGAGAGCCGTGGAAGTGGGCAGCTTCCGTGGGGCACCTCTGGCGGACTACCGAAGATATCTGCGCACCGGGGAAGGCCGATTGGAGCAGGGCGATGAAGATCGCCGCAGCCAACGAGAAATTGTACGAGGCCGCGGGCCCCGGCCACTGGAACGATCCCGACATGATGATCGTCGGCATGGACGGACTGAGCGAAACCCAGAACCGCAGCTTCTTCAGTCTCTGGTGCATGATGGCCGCGCCCTTGATGGCCGGGAACGACCTGCGGAAGATGACTCCGTCTACGATCCAGGTTCTGACCAACCTGGAAGCAATTGGGATCAACCAGGATCCCTTGGGCATTCAGGGGCGCATCGTGCGAAGAAACGGCAAGGTGGAAATCTGGGCGGGCAAGCGCCTGTTTGACGGCAGCCAGGCAGTCCTCGTTTTCAACCAGGGAGCCGCGTCGGCGGATGTGAAAGTCGCGTGGTCGGATATCGGGCTCGCAGAATCTGAGCCGCTTTACGTTCGGAATCTGTGGACGCATCAGACGAGTGGGCCGCACCGCGGGGGCATCTCCGCCAGGGTGGCCCCGAACGACGTCGCCCTGCTTCGCGCCTCCAAGACCAACTCCTTCCCCGTGCCGCCGATCATCGTCGCCGATTCCTACCTCGTGTCTCTCCGCGCGGCAGGCATGACCGCCCAGAAGCTCACCGGAGCGATCACAGTCAAGACCAACGGAAGCGACGAACTGCCGCTCTGGAAAGTGCGGCCGGGACTCCCGTCCTGGTTGTCGGTGGCTGTGAGGAAGACCGGCAAGAGCCAGACGCTGACCAGCACGGCCTCCACGGCGGGGTTGAAGAATGGTCTCTATCATGCCGTGGTGCGTGCCGACAATATCGAACCAGTCTCGGGCAAGCCGATCTCCGTGCTGTATTACGATGTCGACTTGGAAGTCATGGGCCGCGCTGGCGGCCGCGAGAGGAACTGAAATCAGCATGACCCATAAGTAGTGGGTCAATTTCATGTAGAGGCGGCTTTACGCCGCCATTTGGCGATCCCGCTCGGAGCGGGATCGCCGCTACAGCATCAAATTGACCCACTACCTAAGTGCGCAGGGATAGCCTTTCGTGATAGACTGCGGCTGTTTAGTTGGACCTCGGGTAGCCTCGCCTTACCCCGGGAAATCTTTGAGGAGGAAAACGCATGAAGAGACTCGGTGCAGGTGGACTGGTTCTGATCGCCATGGCCATACTCATGGGCATGCCTGGGAGCGCGTGTGCCCAGGGCGCCTTCGAACAGATCTCTGGCAAGGCCTTTGACTCTGCAATACCCAATGATTTTTACCTGGAGGGGAATAGAATCCCCGTGCAAAAGCGCAACGCCGCACTGTTGAAGACCCCGGCGGGTGCTCGATTAGTATTGGGCTTGATCGACACTACTGGGTACAGCTCTCAGATTCGACAGAAGTACATCGGGATGCTCATTACCGAAGGGAAAGTGTCGGTCTGCGATGTTCCGGTAAGTGTGGGGAGCTATGGCTTCGGCTTGGAAAGGCCCGCCGGCAAGTTCTTTCTTTACAACCAGGCTGGCGAAAAGGTCGGTGATTGTGGCGCCAAGAAAGACAGTGCGGTGAAGCAGCCCAAACCGCTCAATATCGTCTTGAGTAAAAATGGCGGCGCACGGCTCTACTTGGGTCTATACTTTCTCGAGCTGAAGTAGGTGTCAGGTTCCGGGTGTCAGGTGTCAGGCGAAAGTGTAAAGGATAAAGGCTAAAGTGTAAGGCGTAAGGTCTCGTGGATTTTTCCCGGGGACCCGGGACGACCGGAAATCTGGCACCCAACACCTGAAACCTTTGCGTTCCCTAACATCTGACACCCGCAGCCCACCCTTTACACTTTACCCTTTACACTTTCACCTGACACCTGGCACCTTTCTGCTAAGTTTTCGAGGCAGGGACGCTCTGCACCGGCGGGGCGCGGTGGTTGAACATTTCTTCGATCTGTGCCCGGTATTTTTCTTCCACGACGCGGCGCCTGACTTTGAGGGTGACCGAAAGATCTCCTGAGGCGATGCTGAATTCCTGGGGGAGCAGAATAAAGCGGCGAATCTTCTCGTGGCGCGGGAGCCAGCAGGTGGCTTCGTCCAGTTGCCGCCGTATAAGCGCTTGAATATCAGGGTGGGCAACGAGTTCCTGGCGATTCTGGAAAGAGATCCCCTGGCTGCGGGCGTAGGCCATCAAAAGCGTGAAATGAGGAACAATCAACGCCCCGACGAATTTCCGCCCGTCCCCCAGCGCCGCAATCTGATAAATGTAAGGATGACCTTGGAAGAGGTTCTCGAGCTTTTCCGGCGCCACGTATTTGCCCCCGGAAGTCTTGAAGAGTTTCTTCTTGCGCCCCGTAATCTTCAAGTAGCCATCGGAGTCGAAGCTCCCGAGGTCGCCGGTGCGGAGCCAGCCGTCCACGAAGGAGGCGCGATTCACCTCCTCGAGGTGGTAGTAGCCGGCTGTGACGCTGGGTCCACGCACCAGGATTTCCCTTCCCACTGCGCCTTCCGAGTCGATCTCTTCCTCACTCAGCTTGACCTCCACGCGAGGTATGACGGGACCTACGGTGCCGAGCTTGGCGCGCCTTGGGCAGTTGACAGCAACGACCGGGGAAGTCTCCGTAAGCCCGTAACCCTCGTAGACCGGAAGCCCCAGAGCAAAGAAAAACTCTCCCAAGTCCTTGGATAGCGGGGCTGCTCCCGAAATGAGCATGTAGACCCTGCCCCCCAGTTGTTCGCGGACCCTGGAACAGATCAGCCGGTCGGCGAGTGCGTGCTTCAACCGCAGGCCCAGCGGCTGAGTTCGCCCTTGGAGGAGGAAAGGAGCGTACTGCTTGCCAACCTCGAGAGCCCAATGGAAGAGCCGCCGTTTCCAGGCCGGCGCCTGGCGCATGGCATCCATCACCCTGCCTTGGATCTTTTCGAGCACGCGCGGAACCACAGCCATGACGGTGGGGCGGACCTCGCGGAGATTCTGCGGCAACGTGTCCAGGCCTTCCGCATAAGCGATGGAAACGCCCTTCCAGAAGCAGAAGTACTCCACCATGCGCTCAAACACATGGGACAGCGGCAGGAATGAGATTAGGACGTCGTATTCACAGAGGGGAAAGACCTCGGCGGTTGATAGGATGTTGGAAACGAGATTGGCGTGAGTGAGGATTACGCCCTGCGGCTGGCCCATGGTGCCGGAGGTGTACAGGATGCTGGCAGTATCCCCCGGCCGCGCCTCTAACGCCTTGGCTTTGAACGCCTCGACGAGGGTGGGGCCGCTCCAGCCCAGTTCGCTCTCGATGCTTCCCTCCCAGCAATTTGCCCCTGTCCCCGCAACGTTGGAGCAGTCCATGGCCAGCACAAACTTCAAAGCCGGCAGCCTGCCCCAGACGTTGAGGACCTTTCGGAGTTGGACGTCCGTGGCCAGGACGATGCCTTTGGATTCCGAGTCACGGAGGATGAACTCGAGGTCCGGCTCGAGAAGCGTGGGATAAATCGGGACCGTGATAGCACGCATGCCAAGAATGGCGTAATCCGTCAGCGTCCACTCGGGTCGATTCTCCGAGAGCAACGCGATGCGCTCGCCCGGCTTGGCCCCCAGCCGCTCCAGTGCTGAAGCCAAGGCCGCAGCCTTCCGCAGAGCCTCGCGGGAGGATATGCCGCGATACTGGCCGTCGGATTTATATTGGAGACAGTTCGGCTTGTTATTCTTCTCTATTGCTTTGAGAAAGAGTTCGTTGAGAGTGGTGAAATCGCTTAAGTTCATATGCCCTGACGTGTTCTGCCCGCCGCTTGCGCCCACATCTTAGCACATCTTTCACTTCCTGAGTCCAACTAACCTGAATTGGGGTGGTGGTGTCATTTGGAATAGGATCCGTTTCGAAAGGCCTGTCATTCCCGCGAAAGCGGGAATCCAGTCTGTAGACAGCCTATTTCCGAACACTTGCGGAGTGGATTCCCGCTTTCGCGGGAATGACTGCGAGCTGCAACGCCCGTGTCCCGCAAATGACACCAGTACCCAAATCGGCTGCCAGGCCGCACTTTCTCTTTCCTCGGCATTGGGCTAAGATTTGCTCAGGGGGATAGGCATGATGAAAAGCGGTGTTTTGGATAGAAGCGAGTCCTCGGCCACCACATATCAGCCCATTCGCGCGCCTAGGGGGAGTCAGATTTCCTGCAAAGGCTGGCAACAAGAGGCCGCCATGCGGATGTTGATGAACAACCTGGACGAGGAGGTGGCCGAGCGTCCGCAGGAACTCATCATCTACGGTGGCACGGGCAAAGCAGCGCGGAATTGGAAGTGTTATCACGCTATCGTGGAAGCCCTCAAGAAGTTGGAGAACGACGAAACCCTCCTGGTGCAGTCTGGCAAGCCGGTGGGCGTTTTCCGAACTCACGCCTGGGCGCCGCGGGTGCTGATCGCCAACGCCAACCTGGTGGGGCATTGGGCGACGTGGGAGAAGTTTCGCGAACTCGAGCGCCTGGGCCTCATAATGTATGGCCAGATGACAGCCGGAAGCTGGATCTATATTGGCACGCAAGGGATTCTCCAGGGGACTTTCGAGACTTTTGCCGCCGCCTCCCGCAAGCACTTTGGAGGTGACCTTTCAGGTAAGTTGGTGGTCACGGGGGGAATGGGCGGCATGGGAGGAGCCCAGCCACTGGCTGCCACCATGAATGGCGCCGCCTTTCTGGGCGTCGAAGTGGACGCCGAAAAAATCAAGCGGCGCATCCGGGGCGGCTATTGCGACATCTGCGTGAACGACCTGGACGAGGCGCTCCGCATCCTGAAAAACGCTGTCCGCCAGAAACAGGCTGTGTCCGTGGGCTTGGTTGGGAACTGCGCGGAGGTGATCCCCGAACTGGCGCGGCGCGGTGTGGTGCCCGACCTGCTTACAGACCAGACCAGCGCGCACGACCCGTTGAACGGCTACATCCCCTCGGGACTGACCCTCGAAGAAGCCGGCGAGCTCCGGCGGAAGAATCCCGATGACTATCTGAAGCGTGCTTACGAGTCCATAGCGCACCACGTCACAGGCATGCTGGAGCTCCAGAAGCTGGGTGCGGCTACATTCGATTACGGCAACAACATCCGCACCATGGCTTTCGAGCATGGGGGCGTGAAGGACGCTTACAGCTTCCCGGGATTTGTTCCCGCCTACATCCGGCCTCTCTTCTGCGAGGGACGCGGGCCGTTCCGCTGGGCCGCGCTCTCCGGCGAAGCTTCGGATATTCACCGGACCGACGACTTGGTGCTGGAACTCTTCCCTGCCAATCCCGTCCTCAGCCGCTGGATCCGGCTGGCGCACAAATACGTAAAGTTTCAGGGCCTGCCGGCACGAATCTGTTGGCTGGGCTATGGTGAACGGGCGCTGTTCGGGGAGCGGATTAATGATTTGGTGGCGAAGGGCGAGCTGAAGGCCCCCATCGTTATCGGTCGAGACCATCTCGATTGCGGGTCCGTGGCGTCGCCTTTCCGTGAAACCGAGAGCATGAAGGATGGCAGCGACGCCATCGCCGACTGGCCGGTGTTAAACGCGCTCCTGAACACCGCCTCGGGGGCAAGCTGGGTCTCGTTCCATCACGGCGGGGGAGTGGGAATCGGCTACTCCCTCCATGCCGGGCAGGTCACCGTGGCCGACGGCACTGCGGAAATGGCCAAGCGGCTGAACCGCGTGCTGACCAACGATCCAGGCATCGGCGTAGCCCGCCACGTGGATGCAGGCTATGAAGAAGCCGCCACCTTCGCGCGAAAGGCAGGAATAAAGACAGTGGCTAGTGGTTAGTGGCTAGTAGTCGGTCGTCACTCAACATTCCTGGCAACTCGCGATTAGCAGCTCAGCGATAGGTGACGAGAAGGAGTCAGGAGTTCGAACCCAGGACGGGCGCCGTCTTGCTGGCTAGCGGACCGGCAACCAATCGCTAGCCAGTTGCCAAGTAGCGGACTGACCACTAGCCACTAACAACTAGCCACTGCTCTTCTCAGCTTTTCTTGGAAGTGACCGCGAAAAAGGTCGCAACTTTCTGCTCAACCTTTTTGCTCTTGCACTTTGGGCAGGCCACTTTCCCTTTGTCGTATTCGGCCAGTGTCATGATCAAGCTGAATGTCTTCTTGCATCCGTTGCAGGCATATTCGTATTGGGGCATAGCACCTACCCTCCGATTTCGTTGGTCATGATTCTAGCAGAGAATCCAGAGAGCCGTCCAATGCTACTTTGCACAGCGCCTTCACTCTTCTTCCGCCATGTTGAGCAACTACTCACCCTCGCGGGCCTGCCTTGTCCCCGGCGTGGAAAAGCCCTTTCGCAACTCGGCATCATCGCCGATGGCGCGATACTGACCCAGGGGACCTGCATCCTGCGAGTTGGTTCGACACGCGGTCTGGAAGCAGAGGCGCGGCGGTTGAAGGCCGAGGCCGTCGATTGCCGGGGTTCGGTGGTGATGCCCGGCTTCGTAGATTCGCATACCCACCTGGTATTTGCCGGAAGCCGTGTGGGAGATTACGAAAAGCGATTGCAGGGAAAGACCTACGAGGAAATTGCTCGTGCCGGCGGAGGGATAAGGTTGTCGGCACAGAGAGTGCGGCAGGCTTCCGTAAACTCGCTCGTCCGACAGGCAGAAGGCTTTCTGAAGCAGTTTGCGGCCCACGGCACAACCACCCTGGAAGTGAAGACGGGCTACGGCCTGGAAGTAACGCAGGAGCTGAAACTCCTGGAGGCGATTCGCCGGCTGCGCCAAACCTCCGACCTTGAACTCGTGCCCACGCTCTTTGCCGCGCACGCCTTGCCTCCTGAATACGCCGGACGCCCGGGCGCCTACATCGAGACGGTTGTGCGGGAACTTATTCCTAGGGTGGCGCGCAGGAAGCTGGCGGAATTCATCGACTGCTTTTGCGACCGAGGCGCCTTTAGTGTCGAGCATTGCCGGAGAGTGCTGGCGGCCGGAAAGCGGCAAGGCCTGATTCCGCGTCTCCATGCTGAGCAGCTTACTCGAACAGGAGCAAGCCACCTGGCCGTGGAAGTCGAGGCAGCTTCCGCCGATCACCTCGACAAGCTCACCGCCGCAGACATCCGCGCGCTCGCCCGCTCCCAGGTTGTAGCGACGCTGCTTCCGGGCGCGAACTTCCATCTTGGCCTCAAGGCATACCCTCCGGCCCGGAAGCTGATCGACGCAGGCGCCATCGTCGCGCTGGCCACCGACTTCAACCCCGGAACCAGCCCCACTCTCAATATGCAATTCATCCTTTCGCTGGCTTGCTCTGCCCTGCGCATGACGCCTGCCGAGGCAATCTCCGCCGCCACTATTAACGCGGCCCATGCGCTGCGCCGTGCGGACCGCCTCGGCTCGCTTGAACCTGGCAAACAGGCCGACCTGATTGTGATGGACTTGGGTGACTACCGCGAGATTCCCTACTATTTTGGCGTGAATCATTGCCGGATGACGGCCAAAGCAGGCCGGATTGTTTGGGAAAGACGCGACTGTCGGTAACTGGTTGTCAGTAGTCAGTAGTCAGTAGTCAGTAGTCAGTTGTCAGTTGTCCGTGGTCCGTTGCCCGTTGTCCGTGGGTAAGATGTCGTCGGGCAAATAACCGTGCACCGAAGTCGGAGACACAGCCTTCTCCCCAAGGGCTGAGCGTGTCCCACATCTTTGGCTGGACACCAGGGGTAGGACTGAATCAATAGCCCTCTCCCCAAGGGAGAGGGCTATACTTCCGACTTGGGCACCCGCGGTGTCCAGCCGAAGATATGAGTAACGATCAGCCCCAAGGGAGAGGGGAAAGACCTTATGCCCTGCCGTTCTCCTCGACCACGGACGACGGACCACGGACAACTGACAACGGACTACTGACAACGGACTACTGACCACGGACAACGGACGACTGACAACGGACAGTCGTCGTGCTAAATTCTCTGCATGCAAACCATCATCGAATGTGTTCCGAACTTCAGTGAAGGACGCGATGTCCAAAAGGTGGAGACCATCATCCGGGCGCTTTTGGACGGGCCGGACGTTTACCTGCTCGATAAGGAAATGGACGCGGACCATAACCGCTGCGTCATCACCCTGGTGGGCACGCGCTCGAGCGTAGGGGAAGTTGCTCTGCGCGGCATCGGCAAGGCGGCGGAATTGATTGACCTGAACCAGCAGCAGGGCGCGCACCCCCGGCTCGGCGCCACAGACGTTGTGCCGTTCATACCCATCTCCGGCGTCACGCTGGAAGAATGCGTGCGCATTGCCGAGTGGGTGGCCGAAGAAGCCTGGCGCCGGTTCAAAATTCCCACCTATTTGTACGAGGCAGCGGCACGCAAGCCGGAACGCAAGAACCTGGAAAACATCCGGCGTGGCCAATTCGAGGGCGTGCGGGAGGAGGTGCGCACGGACCCTGAGCGGCATCCCGATTTCGGCGAGGCGGCTCTTCATCCGACAGCAGGAGCAACCGTGGTCGGCGCCAGGAAATTCCTGATTGCCTATAACATCAACTTGAACACGCCTGACGTGGCGCTGGCGAAGGCCATTGCCAAGAAGATCCGCGCCTCGAGCGGTGGCTTCCCCTGTGTGAAGGCCATGGGTGTGGAGCTGAAATCCCGCAACCTGGGGCAGGTCTCAATGAACCTGACGGATTTTGAGACGACCTCCATCACGACGGTGTTCGATGCCGTGACGCGAGCAGCCGCAACGCAGGGGGTTGACGTCTTAGGCAGCGAGATTGTTGGGCTGGTTCCCCGCCAGGCGTTGGAGGACGCCGCCGTTCAGTATCTGAAGGTAGAGAATTATCGTCCCCAACTTATTTTTGAAAACCGTCTCGAGCAAATCATCCGGGAGCAGACCAATTCTGCGGCGCGCCAAAAGAGTCGGACGTTGCGCGCGATGGCAGAAGCATTCGTAACCGCAGTGGCGGCGCCGAGTGCAACTCCCGGCGGCGGAAGCGTCTCCGCGCTCGGCGGGGCGCTGGCCGCAGCGCTCGGTGAAATGGTTTGTGGGCTGTCACTCAACCGGAAATCACTCGAGGCGCATCACACCAAACTGAGAGAGTTACAGAACCGGCTCTCCTCGCTGCGGCAACGCCTGCTCGAAAACATTGACCGCGACGCACAGAGCTACGAAGCGGTGATGGCGGCCTTCAAACTTCCCAAATCCACCGAAAACGAAAAAGCCAGGCGCGCACAAGCCATAGAAGAGGCCGGCAAGAATGCGACCTCGGTGCCACTGGAAACGGCGGGACTGAGCGCGGAAGTTGCCAAGATCATTTCCAGCCTGAGTGACATCACCATCCCGGTGGCTGCCCCGGACCTTGCGGTCGCGCTCGACCTTGCTGGCACCGCGCAGCGCGGAGCTATTGAGAACGTCCGCGCCAACTTGCCTTCGATTAGAGACCAGGAATTCCTGGACCGCGTGGAGCGAAACCTCGAGGCCCTCGGCGACAAAGCAGTGACGAGTGACAGTCAGGAGTCAGGAGTCAGAAGTCAGAAGTCAGAAGGTAGGTAGTGGGTGGCAGGTGGCGCATGGGGGAGAATCCAGCCCTGTGTCATTCTGAGCGTGTATAGCCGAAAACCGCTATCCGTGATGTCAGAAACGCAGCGCATGGCAAAGTGGGTCCGCCCTCTCCCCTGGGGAGAGGGTGGCCCGCGACCGGCGCTTTCACCAGCCGGCGCGGGCCGGGTGAGGGGTCAGTTGCAGGCCGAGGACGGATCAGAAAGGCTCGGTGCTAGTTGCTCAATCGACACGAGTAAGGCATCGAGTTTCTGGAGAGGCCCCCGTTCTTTGGGGCCGAAGAATCCCTGCAGTTGGTTTGGACGGCCAGTCCGTCAACTGACGGATGAATCTTCCCTGCGAACTGCGGAGATCCTTCGTCGTCCCAAAGAGCGGGGCTCCTCAGGATGACATGCCCGGGATGTGGGCCGTACCTGCGCAACTCCAACTTCCGAGTTCGCGTTAAGGTGATCTTTCTTAAAGGAGTCTTCACATGTCAATTCCCGAGAAACTGAACCAGCCTTTCGGAAAAGAAGAGGAAGCAAACTTTGATCCTGAAAGAAGAAAGTTCGCCAAATTAGCTTTGGTCGGCGCCCTGGCAGGAACATCTTGGTTGTCGCAAAGTCAGCAAAGCACAGCGAAACTCCACGACCTCGCCCCAGGCATAAAGATCGCAGTTCAATTGGGACCTGATCCCACTGACGAAGATCTCCAGTTCGTAAAGCAATTGGGAGCAGAATACGTCACCATCTGGGTACATGCGGATGAGGCGACCTATGAGAATTTCGTGCGCTTGCGTGAAAAGGTCGAAGGGGCTGGCCTGAAGGTCTGGAATATCGGGGACCTCAATGTCCATAACATGGAAGAGGTCACCCTGAACCTTCCCGGACGCGACCGGAAAATCGAGGAGTACAAGACCTACCTCCGCAATCTAGGTAGAGCCGGGATCTACTATACGACCTACGCTCATATGGGAAACGGCATTTGGAGCACAGCACGTGAAACCACCCGCGGCGGAGCGCCAGCACGTGGGTTCGACTTGGCGAAGGCCGATGCCGGCTACTGGGATCAGAAGGTCTTCAAGGGCCCGCTTACACACGGCCGCGTCTACTCGCAGAAGGAGATTTGGGATAACTACACCTATTTCATCAAGGCCGTGACACCGGTCGCGGAGGAGGCGGGCGTGAGAATCGGCATTCATCCCGACGACCCGCCGGTGCCCGTATTGGCCGGTGTTCCACGCTGTATCTTCGGCAATTTTGAGGGCTACAAGCGAGCTTTCGAGATCGCCGACAGTCCCAATATAGGAATGTGCCTTTGCTGTGGCACGTGGCTCGAGGGCGGCAAACTCATGGGGAAAGACGTGCTCGAGACTATTCGCTACTTTGGCAGCCGCGGAAAAATCTTCAAAATCCACTTCCGTAATGTGAACGCACCTTTACCCCATTTCGTCGAGACCTTTGTGGATGACGGTTACATGGATATGTACAAGGTGATGCGGGCGCTGCGCGAGGTGAACTATAACGGAGTATTGATCCCAGATCACATCCCGGAAATGATCGGCGGCAGCAGGGCCGGAACCGCTTATAGCATTGCATACATGAAGGCGCTTCTGAAAAGGGCCAACGAAGAATTCGCAAGCTAACGGAACTCAACTATACTTTGGGGGGGAAATGTTCGACGGTGAACCCCCTCGAAAAGTCGAGGAGTTAAGGAGTCGAGGAGTTAAGGAGTTAGGGAACTAAGGAGTTCGAAAAGGTGGAAGAGTTGAGGAGTCGAACGCGCTGAAGACTATTCAACTGTTCAACTCTTCGACTTCTCAACTCCTCGACTTCTCGACTTTCCTGACCCCCTTCGCGACCGATGGACGAACCGCACCTAACCTCAGATCACCGCTCACCGGCTATGCCCTCTCTCCCTGAAGTCCACAGGACGGTGGGCGTTCCCACCGGAGTGGGCTTCTGGAAGAAAGTGCTGGCCTTTTCCGGACCGGGCTTCCTGGTCGCCGTCGGCTACATGGACCCCGGGAACTGGGCCACGGATATAGCTGGCGGGTCGCGGTTTGCTTACCAACTCATCTTCGTCCTCTTCATGTCCAACCTGATGGCGATCGTGGTCCAGGCGCTTGCCGCGCGGCTGGGCATCGTCACGCAACTCGACCTCGCGCAGGCCTGCCGTAGCTATTATTCGCGGAAAACCAGCCTGTTCCTGTGGGTGCTGTGTGAAATTGCCATCGCCGCCTGCGATCTGGCGGAGGTGATCGGGTCGGCCATCGCGCTCAACCTGCTCTTCCATATCCCGCTCTTGATCGGCGTCTGCCTGACGGCGCTCGATGTGCTGGCGATCCTCTACCTTCAGCACAAAGGATTCCGATACCTCGAAGCCCTGGTGGTGGGCCTCATCGGGACGATTGGTGTCTGCTACCTGGTGGAGATTCTCCTGGTAAAACCCAATTTGGTCGAAATCGGGAAAGGCCTTATTCCCACTCCAGAGCTTTTGACCAACCAGGAGATGCTCTACATTGCCATCGGGATGTTGGGCGCAACGGTGATGCCCCACAACCTTTACCTCCATTCCTCGCTGGTCCAGACGCGGGCGATCGCGCGGAGCAGGGAGGGAATACGAACCGCGCTGCGATTTAACCTGCTGGATTACGTCGTGGCGCTCAATTTTGCTTTCTTGATTAACGCTGCGATTCTCATCATGGCGGCCGGCACGTTCTACCGCCACGGATTGAACCAAGTGGCAGAAATCCAGGATGCTTACTACACCCTGACGCCGCTGCTGGGGACGCAAATGGCCAGCGTACTCTTTGCCATAGCCCTGCTGTGTTCCGGCCAGAACTCCACGCTGACCGGAACGCTGGCTGGGCAAATCGTGATGGAGGGATTCTTGAACCTCCGATTGACCCCCTGGCTGCGGCGGCTGATTACGCGGCTCCTGGCTATTATTCCCGCGATTATCGCCGTGGCGTTTTTCGGACATCGGGGAACGGCACAGCTTTTGATCTTCAGCCAAGTCATCTTGAGTCTGCAACTCTCCTTTGCGGTTTTTCCCTTGGTTCAGTTCACAGGCAACCGAGCAAGAATGGGCGAATTCGTAAACCCGCTCTGGCTCAAAATCCTCGCCTGGATGGTGGCGGGGATTATTGCTATCTTGAATGCTTATCTCCTGGTCCTGACAGTCAAAAGTTGGGCCAGCTAGGCAGGCGTCATCATGTTCAAGAAGATTCTGGTGGCTCTCGATCACAGCAAAGCCGACAACGTGCTGCTGCCGCGCGTGAAGGAACTGGCGACACTCACCCAGGCGGAGATTCTGCTGCTCCACGTATCGACCGGTTGGGCGGCGCAGTGGCAGGATAACCTGAATCTCTCGGACTCACAGGAGATAAAGGAGGACCGCGAGTTCTTGGAGAAGGTGGCGGAGGGGCTGCGGGAAGAAGGTTTCCGGGTGACCGCGCGCCACGAACGGGGCGAGCCGGCCCGCGCGATTCTGAACACCGCCCGAGGAGAACATTGCGATCTCATCGCCATGGCGGCCCACGGACACAAGATGATTAACGATCTGATCCACGGGACCACCATCACCAAGGTTCGGCACGAAAGCGAGATCCCGATTTTCCTGGTTAAAGCCAGCCCCAACTGACCAGCCTTGGACTCCGAGCAAGGTGTGCGTTTGGTAGTGGTGTCATTTGGAGCGCAGTCATTCCCGCGAAAGCGGGAATCCACTCAGCAAACCTTTGGAAATGTGCTGTCCTCGGACTGGATTCCCACTTTCGCGGGAATGACCGACGTTTCGAAAGGGATCTCATCCCAAATGACACCAACACCCCGGCTTTCTTGTGCTTGTTTTTTCAAGAGTTCCGGGTTAGAAAAGGGGTAGGCTCTTTGGCCGGATTCTGACTTCATGCTGATTCCAGGTTTCGCCACGGCGGAAGGTACGGCGCGCTTTCGCGAGCGCTTTGCGGCGTGCCTGCCGGGGCATATTCGCGAGGCGCAAGGTCTCTGGATTTCCTCCATCGGCATCGGCACATACCTCGGGGAGCCCACCGCCGCTTACGATGCACGTTACCGAGAGGCCGTCACGCGAGCGGTGTTGATGGGCGTCAACGTCATCGATTCGGCCATCAATTACAGGCACCAGCGGAGCGAACGCGCCATCGCCCAGGCGCTGGCAGCACTGATTTCCTCCGGCGAAGTCCAGCGCGACGAAGTTGTCCTGGCCACCAAGGGCGGGTTCCTGACCTTCGACAGCGAAGAACCGCCGGACCCTTCTGCCTATTTCCAGGAGAAACTCTTGGACCCCGGCATCATCCGCATGGAGGAGGTTGTCGCCGGCTGCCACGTCATCTCCCCCAAGTACCTGGAAAACCAGATTGACGCCAGCCGCCGGAACCTCGGCGTCGAGACATTGGACATCTACTACGTTCACAACCCGGAGACGCAACTGAGCCAAGTGGGCCGCGAG
>Ga0187848_10001348_pt1 | contig 21126 bp, 22 predicted proteins | sample June2016WEW_4_40_FD_132424 | JGI IMG/M metagenome (GOLD analysis project Ga0187848, IMG submission 132424) | Peatland microbial communities from SPRUCE experiment site at the Marcell Experimental Forest, Minnesota, USA - June2016WEW_4_40 | ecosystem: Environmental > Terrestrial > Soil >... | reverse complement strand
GGAACCGGCGGAGGCCACGCCATGGCGGCTGGGGTAAGCGGCACTGGCGAAATAGAACCAACGCTTAAGCGGTGCCTGCTGCTGTTGAAGCAGAAAATAATCAAAAATGAGTAGCTACGCTTAAATGAGCAAACTCTCACGCTTAAGGAAGCAGGCACAAAGAGAATGGCTATAATTGAAACAAAAAACCTCACCTATACTTATCCAGGCGCATCTAAGCCATCTATCATTGATGTCTCGATTAAAGTAGAGAAAGGCGAGTTTGTTTTAATTACTGGACCAAGCGGCTGCGGGAAAACAACTTTGTGCCGATGCTTCAACGGATTAATCCCGCATTTCTATCAAGGGGAATTAACGGGCGAAATCTCTGTTGCAGGCGAAGACACGCTTAAGCATCACACATATGAAATGGCAAAACACGTGGGCTTAGTGTTTCAGAACCCAGAAAACCAGCTGTTCGCTCTGTCTGTCGAGAAAGACGTGGCGTTCGGGCTAGAAAACATTGGGGTCCCACGAGAGGAAATGAGAAAAAAAGTTGATTGGGCACTAAACCAAACAGGCATTTATGATTTGCGTGAACGGTCACCTCACGAGATTTCGGGAGGGCAGCAACAACGCGTAGCAATAGCGTCTGTTCTCGCCATGGAACCGGAAATTATCGTCTTAGATGAGCCAACATCTTTCCTTGATCCACTGAGCGCTGAGAAAATTTTCGAAGTAATCTATGAATTAAACAAAAAGCAGGGAATAACCGTCATCCTTGTGGAGCATAGACTGGACTTAACGGCAAAATACACAGAGAACCTCATAGTTATGGATGAAGGAAAAGTCCGGTTTGAAGGAAACCCAAGAGAAATTCTCAGCAGGGAAGAAACGCGTTTAATCGGAGTAGGAATCCCCAAAGCCACATTGTTGTATCAAATGCTAAAAAAAGACGGCTTAAACCTCAGCGGCACTACCCCGTTGTCTTCTGAAGAACTAGCTGACCAGCTGTTGGAGACGTTGAAAGCCAAATGATTGTGGCTGAAGATCTTCATTTTTCGTATCCTAACAAAGTGGAAGCTTTGAAGGGTGTTTCCTTAACTATAAAAGACGGGGAATTCGTTGCGATAATGGGGCAGAATGGCGCTGGAAAATCAACGTTTGTCAAGCATTTTAATGGACTCTTAAAACCTAGTTTGGGAAAGGTATGTGTGGATGGTATTGAAACAACTAAAACAAGTGTTGCAGCTTTAGCTAGAAATGTGGGTTTTGTTTTCCAGAACCCAGACCACCAATTATTCAGCGAAACAGTGGAAGATGAAATCGCGTTTGCCCTCAAAAATTTCGGTTTCAAACCAGAGGTCGTAGAAGAGCGGGTAACATGGGCTTTGAATCTTTTAGCGTTAACCCAGTACCGGAAAACTTCACCTTTCCTTCTCAGTGGAGGCGAACGGAAACGCGTCGCACTGGCTTCCGTTTTGGCTTGGGATCCGCAGGCTTTGATTTTGGATGAACCCACTATTGGGCAGGACCACGAGCAAAAGGAGATACTGCGTCAGTTTATAATACAGATGCAAACTCAAGGGAAAACTGTCGTTATTGTCACGCATGATGTGGAGTTTGTGGCTGAATGCAATCCTAGAATTGTTTTGATGAAGGAAGGGAAAATTGTTGCAGAAGGCATTGGGAAAGACATACTTACAAATCCCGATGTTTTAGCTGAATCATCAATTGTTTTGCCGCAAATAGCTCAAATCTTCATGAAATTATCGCAGTTGGGACTTCCGAAAAACATTATTGACATTTACGAAGCAGAAAAAATAATCCTAAACGCCAAGGAGACTAAACCGATTAAATGAGCGTTTTTGACGGCTTAAAGTTTAGAAAAGTTTACTCTCCAATCCATAATTTAGACCCACGAGTAAAATTCGCATACGTTATTTCCATTTTTGTTGCTGCTATTATTTTCTATCAAATTATTCCGTTGCTTTTTCTATTTGTTTTGCAGATTCCATTTGTTTTGCTAGCACGTGTTCAAAGACAGTGGCTTCGTTCACTTCGAGGCGCCGCTTTTTTGGCAGTGGTCATTTTTGCAGTTAACATTGGAACGGACTATTTTACTTCAGGTTATGCGTTGACTGCTACTAACGTGGAGAGTGCAGCTGCGTTAACTCTGCGTTTTGTGGTGCTTGTCGAGTCTTTCTCAGTTTTCTTCCTAACCACTTCGCCTGATCATTTAGGCTTAGCGCTAGAGGAATCTCGTGTGCCTTACGAGTTTGCTTTCGCTTTTACAACCGCGGTGCGTTTTGTTCCTGTGCTGGCGGAAGAAGCCCAAACAATAATGGATGCGCAGAAGGCTAGGGGATTGGAGTTGGAGAAGGGAGGTTTGCTTAAGAAGATTAGGAATTATATACCTGTACTTATCCCGTTGATTGTTAGTGCTATCCGACGGAGCTTGGAATTGGCGGAGGCAATGGAGTCCAGAGCGTGGGGAGCCACTAAGAAACGCACTAACCTATATGTGCTAAAACTTCACAGAGGAGATTACGCTCTGCTGGCAATCACTGTCGGAATTTTAGTCGGAGCCGTTTATGTCCACTTTTATGTGCCGATTCCAACAATAGTCCACTTGCTACAGCATTAAAATCAGCTAACAATGCAGGAATTTACGCAGCATCATTAACTTAAAGATCACTATTTGCTAAAAAAATAAAAACTACTCAAAATGTTCAAACACGCCACAAAAAAAACAGCACTATAATCGACGGTCGAGGGTGCATCTTTTTAAATGGAAAGCAATAATGAACAGGTAATTAAAATGTAGATTGGGATTAGATGACTGAGCATACGCGTTTTGGTCCAGCAGGGGTTCCGCCTTTGTTTAGGCTTATGGGAGCAGACTTGCCTGATGTTCCGCGTCTGTTGCGTGAGGAGGGATTGGATGCTTTGGAGTATGAAGCTGTCCGTTGGGGTCCAAAGCCGCAGATTAGACAGGAAAATGCTGAAAAGCTGGGTGCCTCAGCGAGGGAAAATGACGTGCGGCTTAGTCTTCACGGCTCTTACTTCATTAACTTGTCAGGTAAACGGGATGTTGTGGAAGCAAGCAAACGGCGGCTAATTGCGTCGGCAATTGCAGCCGACTGGATGGGAGCCTATGTTATGGTTTTTCACACTGGGTTTTACGGGCGCTTTGAAAAGGATTTTGCCTTCAAAACCTGTCTTGACGCATTAAAGGAAGTTAGCGCCGAAATGAAGAGCCTTGGCTTAAAAGTGAAGCTTGGTCCTGAGACGATGGGTAGAAAGTTTCAAGTGGGCTCTTTGGAAGAAATCTTAACTCTCTGCCAAGAAGTGGAAGGCACACATCTCGTCGTTGATTGGGCACACCTGCATGCACTTCATCAAGGAGCCCTAAAGAAAACCGAGGACTTTAGGGCAATCGCCGAAAAAGTTGAACAGAGACTTGGAACAGAAGCCCTAAAAAGCATGCACTGCCACTTCTCAAAAATCGAGTTCACCGCGCAGGGTGAAAAACGCCATCATACACTTGACGAAGAAAACTATGGACCAGACTTCCGCATGTTAGCCGAAGTAATCGCCGACTTCCAAATGCACCCAACCATAATATGCGAATCGCCAATCCTGGACGTTGACGCCAGAAAAATGCAGGAGACGCTAAAACAAGTTTTAGAAGGGCGCAAGGCTGCGTCATAGCTAAATATTAAACAAGAAATAGGTTTAAGGGGGAATTTGAGATTGACTTTAAAAGGCTTCAGTGTTACTCAATTACGTATTATCGTTTTGAACATTTTCGGAATTGCCCTTGTTACACTGGGGGTTTATTCTTATGTTCCCCTTTCAAGGTGCACCAACGCGGGCAGTATATTTAACGCCTTCAAACGCTGACGCGGCGGCAGCTTCGATATTGATAGGAATTATTATCATAATAGTAGCGCTGATCGAAAGCATTTTAAGCATTAGAAAACGCGACTAAACCCAAGTGCACTATTCTATTATTTCACTTGCTTTGATAGTAAGCGTTCGGCTAGGTGCAGTTCCTTTACTGTGTTTATGTTCACGGCTAATTCGTCTATATCTATCAGGCAGATGTCTTGGTCGAGCCATTCATCGCCATACCGTTTATGCCCATCAATTACGTTGATGCCGACGGGAACCACGTCTTTGTCGCCGATTTTGAACGAGTACTCAATGCACATGCCAAGCTTGGTTTTCGTTTCAAGCGGAACCGCAACAGTTAACGCTGGCTTGCTGCAGCGCTCATAGCGTTCAACAATAGCATCCAACACACCGCCAGTGACAAGCGGAAGATCTGCTGCAATTGCTAAAAAAACGCCTAATTTGAGGTTTTGGGCAGCATAACCCATGTCAGAAACATAATCCTTTCCAGGAGTTTCAACCACTTTAACGGGAAACTGACTCATGAACTTCGCAGTTTTAGGCGTGCAACTGCTGACAGCGACAACGACGGAATCGATTTTTTTAGAGCTTTTCAGCGCCTCCAGCACGTACTCGATGACTGGTTTGCCGCAAACTGCAATCAACGGTTTCTCCTGTGCGATTTGCATGCGGGTTCCTTTTCCCCCAGCCATAACAAGTGCTGTTATGCCCATGCAACCACCGCCAACAAAACAATTAGGCAGATCATTCGAGTTATCTCGTTAGTTGCTCCGAACACGTCGCCTGTGACTCCGTTGAAGTGTTTGTGCGCAATGGCTACCATGACTAAGCTAGTAATTATGGCGGCTATCACGGTGAAAGCGCCTGCCCAACTCAGCAGAGGCAACGCAATCGCGAAAGAAATCACCACTGCAACGATTAGGCGTAATTTGCCTTTGTTTCCATGCATGGCTTCTAGGAACGGTGAGTTCATGCCTTGGTGGACTGATTTTCCAGCCCAAGCCATAATAACCATGGCAAGCTTTGCTGACGCTTCGACAGCTATTATGCCGCCGATTATTAAGGGAATTTTGAACCCGCCATTGCCGTTCAGTCGACCGATGGCTAAAGCGGTAATCAGCATGGTCATGATGCCCATGGATAAGCCGCCTGCACCTGTTAGCTGGTCATGCATAACCTCAATTTTATGTTCAGCTGTGCCGTGAGCCATAACGCCGTCGCCGAAGTCTAATAAGCCGTCTGTATGGTGAAGCCCAGTTATAAGCAGCAACACGGCTAAAACTAAAGCACCGACTACTATGCCGGGCAAAAACTGGTAAGCTACCCAGCCGAACACACCAGCCAACAAGCCGATAAATGCGCCGATTAAGGGAAAAACCCACATGTTCTTGGCGCAGTCAGTAAGCATGTCTTTGTCCATTGTTACTGGAAAAATTGTGAGGAAAGAAAGGAGATTCTTTAATTCTTTAACGACCAATTCACTTCAAACCCATCAGCAGAGCATAATTACGCTCTATCTCTTTAAGCAATAAGTCTTTTGTTACTGCACCGCCAAGCTTAGCCATCGCAGCAATGGAAGCGCCGCCTGCCCCGACACCTTCCTTCACAAGGCCAGTCTCGTAAATCTGCAAGCCTGGGAAACGCGAGGAGCCAAAGTTTAGGTCAGCAGCCAAAATCGGCACGTCGCAAAACTGGGTGACTATGCCTTTGAGGTCGGATGACTTGTCTTTTGCAACCCATCTTGTTGTGCCCACCGCCACGTTGCAGAGAACATCAGGTTCCAAAGCGTTCACAATGGCTAAGATAGCGCTCATCTGCGTTCCGCCAGCCATCAAAACTGGAACCTGCGACGCCGCCCCAATCACCAGTCCTGAGAAAGCAGATATCATAGGATCACCAACGCAGGAAATAGCCCTAGCGGGGTCTTTTGCTAAACTGCCAAAACTTTCGCCCGCCGCTTTTAATCCCGCTTTGACTGTTTCTGCTTTCAAGCTGTGGGGATTTTCAGGTAAAGTGCTGCTTACTTTTCCTTCCGCTTTTACACCTAAAGCTGATAGTACGCCAAGAGCGGTTGTTGTTCCACCAGGAATACTCTCGCCAATCACAAGATAATCCACAGCTTTAGCCAAATGCTGCCCGGCAATTTTAGCTCTCTCAATAACCTCCGCAACATTATCAACTGCGTTGCCAGTTCGGATGTCTCTTCCTGGGCTTCCGCCTAAATCTAAAAAGGGAATCTGCGGTTTCACTTTTAATCCGCCACTGGCAATAAGTACGGGAATATCAGCTAAACGCAAAGCCGACATAGTTATCAGGGCTGGTGTGGGGATTCCATCAGGAGTTATAGGCACTCCAGCAATGGATTTACATCGTCCAATCAGGAGCAGTTCAGCGTCTGCTGGCGGGGTATAATCGGTGAACTCTGGGTTTGCTCCAGCCGCCGATATTCCAGCGATTTTGCCTGTTTCTGTTGTAGCTATTGTACAAATAAATAAAGGGTTTTTTCCGTCGATTTCATCGAGGAAAGCTTCCGCTTTTAACGGGTTGTGAACTATTAGAACATCAAGCGTCTTATCCATTCTACGTTTTTACCTTGCCTTTCGGCTTAACCTCGAATCGTTTGATTTCTAAATATCCGAAGCCGTCGTCGAGCTTATGCTTTTGCGTTTCAAGAATTTCAATCTTTTTCTTAAAAGTCGGCCCATCTGTCACCACAGTATGATATTCGCCGCCTTCACCGCACGCATCAATGTTGCCGAGCTTGAGGATGTCATCGTAGAATTTCCTGTCTAATGTTCTTCCAAGCCAATTCAAGCCTAAAAGCTCCAGTTTGGTACGCACTACAGTTGCTTTGAAACCGGTTTTTAAGTAGTCAAGATAAATCTGTTTTGTGTCACCCATCCATAGGGGCTTTACTGTTTTTAAACCGACTTCTTTGAGCACTCGGCCAAGCCAGCCTTGTTCATGCCCTGCTACTTCGTAGATGTCTCCTGTAACTAAGCCTTCAGCGCCTTTAGCTTTAAACCGTAGCAGTGCGCCTTTGAAGTCGTTCTCGTAGGTTTCAGGCGTAGCCTTCTGTTTTATCAGGGGAATTCCTATTGCATCTGATTGTGCATCCAGTATGCCTGATGGTATCATGTGGAAGTTTGATTTGGTTTCACTCATCATCATGGTTAATATGTTGACTACTTCGTAGCCTTGCTGGGTTGCCAAATAGTATGCGTAGCAACTGTCTTTTCCGCCACTCCATGAAGCAACAACTTTCATTTTGTTTTTACTCTCCCTAAGTTACTCCACCCTTAGCCGTTATTTTATACGCAGGGTTTAGGTGAATGTGAAAAATAGGGCTTTCCATTAAATTAAGCCAAGAAACAGGTAACCATAAAAAAGAGATTTTGTTGGTCAAATTTTTAGATAATTTGCCTTTCGGTAAAGCTTTGAGCGAAACAGCAGTTTTTTTCTTGATGTTTAACAAATTATCACACTTGATGTTTGGTTGGTTTATCCAACCTTTTCATATAAGCATTATGGTAATCAGGGTCACGTAACGCTTAAAGCACACTTCACCTTTAAAAATTGAGGTTGAAAATTATGAGCAACGAAATGCCAGCCTTACTTGAATTTCTTGAACAAAAAGACATATCCCTAAAAAGCCTCATTCACTGTGCACTTGAAATGTTTGTGCCTCACCCAGGCGTAGAAACAGAGGAAAAAGCCGTTGAAATGCTCAGAGAAGAATTCCTCGATGTCCTATCAGATGTTAATGTTTCCATTCTTGAAGTGGCCGCTTTCCGAGCGCAAGAAGATGCAGAGAAGGGACTTATTCCCGGATTAACGCAAGAAAGGTTTAGAGGCAGACCAGGACCAGTCGCTGATGAAGTTTTAGGAATAGCAATTGCCAGTTACATCGGCGGAACCAGAGCAGTTTTCGAATACGTGCGGTTTGACCAAGCTAAACCGGGAATTCTAAAGAATCTCGGCTCAATCACAAACGACGCTATAGGCGCTTTAGTTGCAGGCGTATCATCAAACGTTTATACACGCGCCACTAAAAACGCACAAGTAAAACCATAAAAAGCGTTTTTCCCGTGATTTCTAAGGCTAATAGGGCATACTTTTTGCTTTATGATTTTAGTAGCAAAAGCGGTGCCAAGAGCAGAGTAGGTCAATTTTGTTAAAGTGATTTCTTCTATCAAATTTGAGGGTAGGAAGAGGGGAGTACTTTTTAGGTTTGTTTTTAGCCCTCAATTGCCCTTCATAATCGGTTGAGGCAGAAGTAGCTCTCAGAGAATAGATGCCACTTTTCTGCACTTTAATCCACTTTATTCGACTTTTTCCGACTTTTTCCGACTTTTTCCGACTTTTTCCGACTTTTTTTGACTCAACCTGCAAACACTTCAAACCCTAAACCAAAAAAGCAACCCAAAACAATCTGTTCAAAAATCAGCAGCAAACCCGTCAACAAAGCCAAAACAACAAAACTAAGACAGCGCCACGAGAAGAATACAAAACCTTATCTGCAAAAAAGAACCAGCTAAATACACACCTTTTTAGCTAATTAAATTAGGCCAAAAGGCACAGGTGACGGTCTCCACGGGTTTACCAGAAGATTATAATACTATGTCGATTGAGGAGTTTAAGCAGTTGGCTTCCATGGTTCAAACAAAGTTGTGCATTGTTACACATACTTTTCTACCCCATGTTGGTGGAATAGAAAGAGTAGTTAATGAACAAAGCAAGCGGCTACTTCAGAGAAACTTTGAGCCCATTGTGGTAACGAACCGGATTGGAACGCCCAAACACTATGTTGTTGACGGTGTAAACGTTGAGTGTTATGAATCGTTAAACACGGGTTTCCGTCTTGGAATACCCTACTCGATTCCGACAGTAACAAGTTTTAAAATTTTTTTTAAATCGGTAAAATCAAGCAAAATAGTCCATGCACATGGTCACCCGTACCTTACCTCGCTTATCGCTGCTAAACTTGCCAAAAGGTACAATAAGCCATTTGTCCTAACGCAACACAACACTTTCATTAAATACGACAGCATTTTTGACAGCGTTGAACGATTAAACGACTTAGCCGTTGGAAAAGAGACGCTAAAAGAAGCCGACAAAATAATCACTGTGAGCGGTGCAACCAAGAATTATGTTTTAAGTTTAGGAGCAAAACCTGGGAAAATTAAAGTGTTACATAACGGGGTAGACTTGGTTCGTTTCAGGCTTTTGACTGGAAAACGAGATGAAATGAGAAGCAAACTGGGAATCCCAAAAAATTCAATTGTGGTTTTAACCGTTAGAAGGCTTGTTTACAAAAACGGCATTGACACATTAATAGAGAGCGCAAACATCGCAGTAAGAAAGAACCCAAAGATTACTTTTCTAGTAGTTGGAAAAGGACCAGACCTCAACAGCGTCCAAATCAAAATTACACAGTTAGGAATAGAAAACAATTTTAAGCTTACAGGGTTTGTTAAAGATGAAGATTTACCGTCTTACTATAACGCTGCAGACTTCTTTGTGCTGCCATCAAAATCAGGAGAAGGCTTGCCTTTGGTTGCGCTCGAAGCCATGGCTTGCGGATTGCCAGTAATAGCCACAAACGTTGGGGGAATAAGTGAAATCCTAATGGAAGATTACGGAAGATTAGTGCCATCTAACCAGCCGGAGTTGCTTGCAAAAGCAATTTTGGAATTTTCTAATATGGATTTGTCTTCACGCAAATTGGAGCTTCGAGCAATAATGGAAGAAAAGTTTAGTTGGGATAAAAACGTTGAAGCACTCATCGGAATATACGAAGAACTTATTTAACCAAACTAATTAAACAGTATAGCCTCAAGATGGAGTTAGCATGACGTCGAAAGTAGAACTGGTCTCGGTAGTAATTCCAACGCTCAATGAAGCAGGAAACATCTTAGAGGCTGTCACAACCATCTATAAAGAGTTGGAATATCCAAAAGAGATAATCGTTGTTGACGGCAACTCCACTGACGGAACAATAGAAATCGTTAAAGACACAAGTTTTTGCAAGCTTATTATTGAACCAAGACTCGGGTATGGAACCGCTCTTAAAACAGGTATGAAAAATGCGAAAGGCAACATTATTGTGATGGTTGACGGCGATGGCACCTACGAGGTAAAACACATCAACCGCTTGCTAGACATGATGATCCAGAAAGACGCGGACATGGTTTTAGCCACTCGCATGTATGACCCAAACAAAGCCATGGGACTCATGAATTTCGTTGGAAACAAAGTAATTACCTTCTTTTTCGACTTCTTCTACAGCCAATTCCTCAGCGACACACAATCAGGTTTCCGAGCAATATCCCATGAAGCCATCGACAACGTCAAGTTAAACGAGGGAGACATGGCTTACGCTACTGAAATGCTCATACAATTCGCCAAAGAAGGATACAACATGGTTGAAGTCCCCACAACATATAAAGCCCGAAAATACGGGAAAACCAAGCTCAAAAAATTTAAGTCAGGAATTGAAATATTTAGCACTATATTTAGGGGCCTTATGGATGCTGACATGGTTCGAAAAAACGAAGAATATTGGAAGAAAAATTGGTTTAAATGATGAAAAAGGCTATGCGGTCGCCGTTTTCCTTGCCCTGATAATTATTGCTGCAATAGCTATAAGTTACTTTGTGTTTTTTAGGCCGGCACCGTCAGGGTACAGCACAATTTATTTGCTTGATTCACGAAACAAAGCCGTTGATTACCCATCAGTTTTGGTAGCTAACCAGAACAGCACATTCAATGTGCCGGTTACCGTTGTGAACAACATGGGAGGAACCGTTCAATACGAGGTTTTAGTGAAAATCACCGATGACCTTACAACTTTTCCATTTAATACTCAGCCCGTTGAAGCGTATAATATAACTTTAGGGAATGGGCAAAGCTGGCAAAAGTCAGTAGCAGTTACTGAAAATCAAGTTGGAAGCTACTCGGTGGTTTTTGAGCTTTGGCAGTATAATCCAGCTTCAGGAGCTTACCAGTTTACTCAATTTCAAGACGCTTGTGTCTTAAACATTCAAGTGATAAGTTAAGCCGTCTTATGCCTTTCAGCGTATTCTTTTTCGATTGCAACCCTATGGATATTGTTGTATGCGCAGAAAGGTATGATTTTCTTGTCGGGGGTAATGTAATGTACTACGCAACGGCGAACACGGTTGACGTCAAAGTTATATGAGTCCATGAATGCCATGCAACCAAGTAGGAAGATGCGTCCACGGATTTTTCCCAGCGATTGATACGATGGTGAAAGGTGCATTCTCATGATTGAGTTTGTTAGGGTTAGCATGCCGACTTTCCTGGTAACTAGGAGCATATTCATTGAAAGCATTGATGCCATGAATAGTGATGAGAGCAGAGAAAATTTTCCCTTTGATTCAGCGTTTTCGGCGGTTTTTCGGATTTGGTTAAAGAACCTGTCAAAGTTGACAAAGCGGTTAATTGGGAACATTTTGCCGTCTTTTGAGACGTAGATCCAGTTTACAATTCCGCATTGTGGACTGCAAGAGAACAATGGCCAAGGCTTCTGCATGAATTTACGCATTATCTTTATCGGAGAAGTCATGACCGACATTGGAAATAGGTCGGTGGTTTTTATTTCGCCGTAAGTTTGTTTTTCAACATCCTCTGCAAAAGACCATTCACGGAAATTCTCACGAAAGGGGTTCTCGGTAGCTCTGCCGGTGAAGGCGATGGGCTGGAAAATTAAACCTCGCACTATGTCAGTGTTTTTGGCAGCGAACCGTATCATGTCGCCAACTTCGTTATCATTCAAGCTTTTCATCAAAGTGTTAACTAAGATGATTTCCATGTCGTATTTTCGGCAAACCTCTATAGCCTTAAGTTTTTGATCTACGAGTGCTTCTTGTCCTCTAATCTTCTTGTTGAAGCCTTCGTGGAAACTGTCAAACGATAAATAAACGATATTTAAGCCGTTATCTTTTAGCTTCTTTGCCAGCCCAGGGGTATCGACCAAATGTGTCCCGTTGGTCGCTAATATAGTCATAAACTTTAGTCTATGTGCAACGCCGATTATTTCAGGCATATCCTCCCGTTCTAAGGGTTCGCCACCTGAGAACAGGATGGCTGGAGGTTTGGGGTTGGCTTTGCTTACGAACTCAAGCATGTCTATGAGTGCTTCTTTGGTTGGCTCATAATCGACTTCTTGCTGGGGAAAAGTCGAGAAGCAAACTGCGCATTTGAAGTTGCACCGTTTTGTGACATCGATTACGCCTATGACCGTACCTGAGGCGTGGTTGGTGCACGTTTCGCAAACGTAGGGACAGCCTTCAGGGTTTTTCGGCGCGTTTAAGTCGCCAAGATATTGGAATTGGTCATAAGTTTGCATGTGACTAAAGACGCCTGGGCTTTGCCAGTGAGTAGCTTCGAAATCTCCGTGTTCGGGGCACTGCTTGGTGAGTTGGATTTTTCCGTTTCCTTGTGTTAGTTGGGCATCTATCTTTTTTTGGCATTCAGGACAGATGCTTTTTGTTTTGGTCATAGTAACCCTCCAAGTGTTGCCTCGATTATTAATGCTAGCGGAAGAAGAATCATTGACATAGTGACTATGCGCTCATATTTTCGCACGTTGAACACTGTTGAAGCTGAGGTTGCAAGGCGGATTGAACAGTAAATTAAAAGAACGCTCCACAGGAGAATGGGAGGCAAATAGTAAATTGTAAACTTGCCTATGAAGTAGGGAAGAGGCGCAAGCAACCCAGTTAACGTGAAAAACAGTGCAGCCACTTTCACAGAGTTTACGGTGCCGATTTTCTGCGGAAGCGTTGGATAACCAATTTTTGAGTCGCCATCAAAGCTTAGGATGTCTCGCAGGACATTGCCGCCTATAGTGCCGAAAGCTATCGGGTAGAGGCTTAAGGAAATCAAGCTTACAGTGCCTGAGATGGTGGCTTCTCCATACATGAAGGCTGTGCCTGTTAAAACGCCAACCAAAACGTTGGCAGCAAAGCCTGATTTCCGCTTTACAAGTGTTGAGTAAATCAATAGCAACAAGGAATCGACCACGATTATTGCGAAGCTTAGCCAGTTAATAAAAAAAGCCATGATTAGACCTAAAGTAAAAAGTAATCCTGAGATTGCTACTACTTGCTTTAGAGACAGTGCACCTGAGGGTATGGGACGTTTAGGCTTAATTACTGCATCGCTTTCTCTGTCAAAGTAGTCGTTGATTGCAAAGCCTGCAGATGTTATGAATGCCATGGAAAAGAAAATCAGCAAGTCTGTTTGTATGCTGAGGCCAAGAGGGTTTTTGGTGATGGCGAAAGCTGTTAGGAGAGATAGACCACCAGTCATCAGCCAGTAGGGAAGACGCAAAAGAGCGATTAATCCTCTAGCTGGCTTGGGAGTGGCCATTACGAAAGTTTCCTCTCTGCGATAATTTCTCTTATGCTATCTTCAAGGCTTACCTTGGGATTCCAGTTCAACTCTTTCTTTGCTTTGGAGTTGTCAAACCAAATTTTTGTTACGTCGCCTTGCCAAGAAACATTGGTTGTGGTTATGAATGTTCTGTCTTGAAAGTTAAGAATTTTGAGCATCATTTTGGCAAGGTCTATTATCGTAGTTGTCGTTCCAAAGCCTATGTTGTAAGTTTTACCGTTAGCAGAATCATCTGACCCAACGGTTACCAGAGCATCTACCACATCGGAAACATAAACAAAATCGCGTGACTGAAGCCCAGTGCCGATGATTTCTAGTTTGCCTGGGTTTTTAGCGATTTTATCTAGAAAGTCATGGATAACTCCGTGACATCTTGGCCCGTAAACGTTAGCAAACCTCATTATAGTGATGTCTAAGCCGTACTGGCTTTGGTACATTCCGCAGTATTCTTCGCCGACAACTTTGGATAACCCATAGCAGGAAAAGGGGTGAAAACCATATTCCTCCGGAGTTGGAAATACAGTTGGATTGCCATAGACGGCTGCGCTGGAAGCGAAAACTAGGTTTGCATCGTCTTTGCGTGCTTTCTCAAGAACTTGGAGGGTTCCTTTAGCGTTTGTTTCAAAATCTTCCAGTGGATTCTCCATAGAGTACGGAACCACAACTTGCGCAGCTAAATGATAAATTAAATCAGCCTTTTCTAAAGAACGAAGCTTTTTCAGGTCAAGTATATCGCCTTTGACGAACTTGGCTTTGGGAACGTCTTTCACGTTTTCCTTTTTGCCAGTTGATAAGTTATCATAAATTGTTAAGTCTGACGTTAGGTCTGACAGCCTTTTGCACAGGTGAAAGCCGATAAAACCTGCTCCACCAGTGACTAGAATTTTTTTCTCTTTAAGTTCCCCCATGTAATTCACGACAAAGTCTATATTATCTTTCAATTAGTTGTAGGGTATATGTCGCCTGTGAAAGCTATAAAAACTTTTAGGGATTTGCTGTCTTTCCTAACCATTATCCCCGTGGGCGGAAAGGAAGATTTCATTTTCACCACAGCTGAGCACATGTACCTTTTCCCCATAATCGGCGCATTCATAGGCATACTTGCCGGCGCTTACTTCCTCGGCGCAAGCATTATCGTTCATTTTCTGCTCAGTTTAGTTAACCCAATCATTGCCTTGCCAACTGACTTACTAGCAAAGCTTGCAGTTGCAGCGATGACCGTGGCTTTCCTGCTTGTCTTAACGGGACTCCAACATTTCGATGGCTTAATCGATTTAGGCAACGCTTTTGGACTTAGGAATTTGCATGACAGAAAAATGGTTGCCCACGCTTGGACCGTAACTTACTGGGGAGCGTTACTTGCGATAATTGTAGAGTTTGTCGCTTTTACAGGGTTATTTTTTATTAACCCACTTTTTGCTTTTGGAGCAATAATAGCCGCTGAAGTCTCAGCCAAATTAGCCATGGTAACGATTGTTTGGGTAGGGAAACCCACGCATAAAGGGTTAGGCTCGATTTTCCTTCAAAAAGCAAAAAAGAAACTAAACATCATCGCTTACGCACTTTCTGTTTTGATTGTTTACCCATTTTTTGCTTTTACAGATAAACCGTTTTTAGGTTTATTTGCCGTCGGAGTGGTTTTAGTCAGCATTCCAGTAGCGCTTGTGATGGAGAAAGTTGCAAAAGGCGTTTTCGGCGGAGTTTCAGGCGACATAATTGGGGCAACCAACGAGGTGGCTAGGGCAGTTACACTTATTTTGATTGCAGGCATGTTGATGCTAATATGAAAGTTCCTGCGTTGATTATGGCTGGCGGAAAAGGAACCCGCATGGGTTTGCTAGGGGAGAAGCCGCTTTTGCCTTTTTTAGGTAAACCGCTGATTGATTGGGTGGCTGAGGCTCTTGCTTGTGCCGAGAAAGTTTCAGAGTTTTATGTAGTGACCAGCATGAACACTCCTGAAACTGAAAGGCACTGCCTTAGCAAGGGATGGAAGGTTTTGCGGACGGAGGCAAAGGGTTATCATGATGACTTAAAGCAAGCTGTTCTTAAAGCTGGTTTAATGGGTTCTGTGCTGACCATTCCAGCGGATTTACCAGCCGTCACAGGCAAGTTTCTGGACAAAGTCATCGGTCAGTTTGAGGTTTGCGGAAAAGACTTCTTAGCAGTCTTTGTACCTATTGAAAGTCGTGAATGCTTAGGACTCTCTGTTTCTTCCACCGACGAATACAAAGGCGAATGGTATGCGGTTTCAGGAGTTAACATCGTTAACGGCGCCAAAATTCAAGGCGAGGGCAAAATTGAAACAAGCGCCTTAATCACAAAAGAAGTTGAAGTGCTCCTTAACATTAACACCTTGAAGGATTTAGAAATCGCTGAGAGAATAATGCATGATAGCAGCTTGAATAGATGAGTTTTCCTGTTAGAGAAATCTTTAACATCACCACGCAACCTACTCTACCTCAAGTTGCTATTTCAGGAGAGCCGTCTCGGATGAGCCTACTTAGTCATGATAGCTTCTGGAATGCAGTGATAACGCTGCCAATGACCAAAAAAATGTTGCGGTTGTCCCTGAAAAAATGTCCTGCATGTGGCAGAACGGTTCTTGAAGCAGCATTGGATTCTTATGCTGGAAAAACCGTTACGAAGTGTGAGAAATGTAGCGTTCTTTACTCGCAGATTATTGGTTTTTGGGTTGAATTCCTAAGAAGAAGCTTAAACATTAAGCGACAGAAGGTTGAGAAGCTCTTAGCAGACCCTTATGCACGTAGAGCAATAACCAACTTGACAAAGTCCTTTGATTATATGGGAATTAAAAAGCCGATCTCGCTTTATGCGCCTTTCTTGATTGTTTGGGATTTTACGCATAAATGTAACTTGAGCTGCAAGCATTGCTATTCAAACTCCGGCGCAGTTAACGAAGAAGAATTAACAACCAAAGAAGCTTTGGCAGTCGTGGATCAGCTTGCAGAAGCTGGAGTTACAGCGCTGGCTTTTTCAGGCGGCGAACCCCTGAGCCGAAAAGACTTCTTTGAAGTGGCAAACCACGCAGTTAAACGCGGCTTATACGTTTCCGTAGCTACAAACGGAACCCTGCTAACAAAGGAAAACGTCAAAAAAATAAAACAAACTGGAATACACTACGTCGAAATAAGCATTGATGGTGCCACCGCAAAAACCCATGACACTTTCAGAGGGGTACCGGGCGCGTTCGAGAAAGCTGTGGTTGGACTTAGGAATTGTGTGGAAGCGGATTTGTGCGCTTGCATAGCTACCACGGCTACGAAAAGCAACCTTGAAGAAATGCCTGCAATCGTGACGTTAGCTGAAGAAGTTGGCGCTGAAAGATTCACCTACTTTAATTTCATTCCAACCGGACGCGGAAAAGCTCACTATGACCAGGATTTGTCGGCGGAAGAGCGGGAGAAGCTTATGCATTACTTGCTTAATAGGATGTCAACTGGTTGCAAAACAACCATTCTCACCACGGCGCCGCAGCTAGCCCGAGTAGCCTTGCAATGCCAAGGGTTAGCGGGAACCGGAGAAGTGACGATGTCTATGGCGCACATGCAGACGGCGAGAGTAAGCAAGAAAACTGTTCCACTGGCAGATTTCATCGGCGGATGCGGAGCTGGAAGATTATATTGTTCGCTTTCGCCTCAGGGGGATGTTCACCCATGCGTCTTCCTGCCGATAAATGTGGGGAACCTGAAAACTGAGAAGTTCCAAGATATATGGTTAAACTCGACTCTTTTTAAAGCCTTAAGGAACAGGGGAAACTTGAAGGGAGCCTGTGGAATATGCGCCTACAAGTATATTTGTGGCGGGTGCAGAGCGCGGTCAGCCGCGTACCATAACGGCGACATGTTAAACTCCGATTCAGGCTGCATAATGGAAAAACAAGCCAAAGGTGCCTAAAAGTGCCAAAGCCAGAGCAGAAAACGGTCAAAATCTTTCGAGCCAAAAACGGCATAAGCGAGATCTTAAATGAAGCCGTTGATGATTCAGGGTTGCGTGGGAAACAGAAAATTTTCGTCAAGCCCAACATGAGCCACCCAGAGTACATTCCCGGCGTAGTAACATGCCCCAAACTGCTTGGCGAACTGGTTAGCTTACTTCGAGACGGCGCCAGAGAAGTAATAGTTGGCGAATCTAACGGGTTCAATTACCCATGCAACTCGGCGTTTGAAAAAACAGGGATAGAAGCCGCAGTGGAGAAAGCAGGAGGCAGCGTGATTAATCTTTCCGAGGACAAAGTGGTCAAAGTAAAATTTCCAACCACTAACACTGCGCTGAAGGAGTTGTTTTTGCCGAAAACCGTGTTGGATGCTGATGCGGTTGTGGATTTGCCTTTGATGAAAACGCATGAGTTTGCAATGTACAGTGGAGCGATAAAGAACCTTTTCGGCTGCGTTCCCAGCAACAGGCGTATTTACCTTCATCCATATCTGCCGGAAGTTTTCTTCAGGTTATACTCCGTCATTAAGCCGCAGTTAACTATCATGGATGCGAGGGTTGGGATTGAGGGAAAGGGCCCAACCAAAGGCAAACCCGTCAAAATGGACTTAATGCTAACCAGCAATGACGCCTTAGCTATCGATATAACCGCAGCGGAAATCATGGAATTAGACTGGAAACAAACATACCTTAACTATATTGCCAAAAAAGTAGGCTTGCAAAAGGAAGCAATCAGGGTGCAGGGTTTGCAGGTTAACGAGGTAGCACATAGGTTTGAGCCGCCGAGAATTGATTTGCCTGTTAAAGCTCAAATGGAAATCTACCAACATGAGTACTTAACGAAGATGCTGTTCTGCTCGTTGGATGTCGTTAAACTGTTCCAGAGAGTAACCATGGCTTACAGGCGAGAGCCAGTTCAAGTGGCTTAGCCAAACGCTTCATCGTAGACCTTGAGAACGTTCTTGACGACTATGCGCCAATCAAAGCGCTCCATGATTGTTTTTCGGGCAAGAGACCCCATTTCCGAAGCTTCAGCTGGGTGTTCAAGCAAATACAGTATCCTGTCAGCGAACTGTGCTGGATTGAATGGTTCGACCAAGAACCCGTTTTTACCGCTTTCAATTGTTTCCGGAATCCCACCCACGCTAGTTGTTACTACGGGCAAACCGGTTGAAAGAGCTTCGAGAACAGCAAAAGGATGATGCTCGTAAAAGGTGGAAAACGCAAACACGTCCGCAGCTTGGTAGAGGTTGGGCAGTTTTTTGTCTGGATAGTAACCTGTGAAGATTATGCTGTCTTTTACCCCAAGTTTATCAGCGTAATTGACGAGCTTTCGCATTTCACCGCTTTGCCCTTTGCCTGAAATTATGAATTTCGCGTTTTTGAAGCGATTGACGACGGCGGGCATGCTTTCGATAAGTGTAAACAAGCCTTTGCGTGCATAGAGCCTGCCCACTGACACTATAGCCAAATCATCGGCTTTAAAGCCAAGCTCTTCCTTGATTTTGCGTTTATCTTTTGCAGGCTTGAACTTGTTTACATCAACCCCATTATGAATTACTTGGATTTTTTCTTCAGGCACCTTATAGTAATCAAGCAACTCGCGCTTCGTGAAATAGCTGACCGCAATAATTTTGTTTGCTCGCTCAAGCATTTTTTCCTCAAAAATCCGCAAAAACCAGTTGAAGCTAACCATAAACTTCTCGTTAGCGTTAAGCCTGCCGTAGGGTTCGCCACGTATGGCTTGTGCTTCGCCCTTCCATGTTGAGTGAACTGTGCAAAGGAACGTTTTTCCAAAATTAGATGGCACCGCAAAATTTGGAGTTAACGGCAAGTTAGCATGCGTAATATCCACGTTAACCGTTTCGCGGACGCTGTTTAGTTTACGGTAGCTGGAGGCTGCAAGCATAAACGATTTTATGACAGGCGCTTTTGGGATTTTTAGGAAAAACACCTTTAATTGCTCGTTAACTTTAACGTCTAATGTTTGGTCGGAGCCTGTGACTACGTAGATTTTATAACCGTTTTTCATAAGCTCGTTCGATAGATAGTAAACATAGGCGCCTGTTCCACCAGACAGGGGCCAATACTCAGGCGAGACGAAGCATACGCTACGCATCGGGTGTTTTCCTCCCTTTGCCTCTAGCGTAGTTGATGGTGGTTGTTACTGCGCCAACAAACCATGCGAACGCTCTCACAAAATATAGCACAACCAACCGCAAAGCTACCTTATCATGGAACTTAACGGCAATTTTGGCGGCTGAGTAAACGAAGTAAACAAGCATAAACGCCAAAATTAAGCCTGAAATGTACCATAAGGGTCTAAGCACCTCTATGATTCCCAGAACGAAAGACAAAATGACAGCTAAAAGCAGTACTGGCTGAATGTTCATCCCAAAATCCGTGATTTCATCGCCCTTCGCCAAGCGTCCATGTTTAAAGTATAGTTTTAAAGTGTTTTTTCCGTACTGCAACTGCTGCCTATAATAAGCCCGTAGCGTGGGCCTGTTGTAGTGGTAGCAGATGGCGTTTGGTTCGTAAGCGATTTTGTAGCCTTTAGCGCTTATTCTAAAGCCTAAGTCTGTGTCATATTGGCTTGGCAAGTTTTCATCCCATCCACCAGCCTCTTCGATAACGTCTTTTTTCAACAGCAGGTTCATGGTGGCTATGCGGCTTGTGTATTTTCCTATGCGGCTGTAGCGGTTTTTAAGTTCGTAACCGATGCTTTTTGCCCATGGGTTCTCAGCGTTCCATGTTTCGATGCTGCCGCTGACTCCTGCCACTTTAGGCTCTTCCAAGTGGGGTACAAGTTTTCTTAGCCATTGCGATTCCACTTTAGCATCTGCATCTATGAAGCCCAGAACCAAGTGAGTAGCAATTTTCATGGCGTAATTATAGGCTGCTGGAGCGTTTAAGCGAATAGAAACAACTTTGATAGGGAAATTTTCTGCTATTTTGACTGTGGCGTCATTTGAGCCTCCGTCCATGACGATAACTTCAATGGATTCCGCGGGATAATCCAGCGCCAAAATCGATTTGAGGCATTCCTCGATTATTGGTTCATTATTGTAGGATGCAACGATGATTGAAACTTTAGGATACAGGTTGCCAGCCAACTTGCTTAACCCTTCATATATGCTGAAACTATCGATAAGAGAATTTTGAATCCATCAAGTATTGGGTCAACTCCAGACCTGCCGTAGGTTCGCTGTTCAAAACTTATCGGCACCTCAGCGATTCGGAAACTTTTTTGGACTGTCTTAACCAACATTTCAGATTCTATCTCATACCCCTCTGACTTTAGCTTTTGGCTTTTTAGGACTTCGCGTTTCATAGCACGATAGCCTGATTGAGAGTCAGTAATGGCGACACCAGTTAATAGTTCGATAAAAGAATCGAAAAGTTGGACACCGAAAGCGTTTAGTTTTCTGGTAGCCACGTTTTTTTGGTTTAGGTATCTTGAACCTATGACTAGATCTGCTTTGTCTTGCACGATTGGCGCAAGTACCCGCGGAAGCTCTTCGGGTTTGTGTGAGCCGTCCGAGTCTATGGTGACTATTATATCGCCTTTGGCTTTAGCAAAGCCTGCTCGCAACGCGTAGCCTTTACCTGAGTGTCTTTTTAGTGTGTAGATTTTGGCGCTGTGCTTTTTGGCAATTTCAAGCGATTTGTCATAAGAACAATCGTCTACAACTATTACTTCGTATTTTAAGCCTGTTTGCTCCACGGCTGCTTTTACACGGTCGATTATGTTGCCTATGGTTAATTCCTCGTTGTAAACGGGAATTATTACGGAAAGCAGCATTTCCTTTCGGCTCATTTTACTTTTAGATGCCAATGGAAGAACTTATAAAG
>Ga0187848_10001347_pt1 | contig 21132 bp, 17 predicted proteins | sample June2016WEW_4_40_FD_132424 | JGI IMG/M metagenome (GOLD analysis project Ga0187848, IMG submission 132424) | Peatland microbial communities from SPRUCE experiment site at the Marcell Experimental Forest, Minnesota, USA - June2016WEW_4_40 | ecosystem: Environmental > Terrestrial > Soil >... | reverse complement strand
GCCTTAAACGAAATCAAGAGCGACGAAGACAAGATCATCACGATCGAAGACCCCGTCGAGTACCAGATTCGCGGCATCACGCAGATTCCCGTCAACGAGAAGAAGGGCCTCACCTTCGCGCGCGGCCTGCGCTCCATCCTGCGCCACGACCCCGACAAGATCCTGGTCGGCGAGATCCGCGACGCCGAAACCGCGCAGATCGCCATCAACTCCGCGCTCACCGGCCACCTCGTCTTCACCACCGTCCACGCCAACAATGTCGTCGATGTGCTGGGCCGCTTCCTCAACATGGGCGTCGAGCCGTACAACTTCGTCTCCGCGCTCAACTGCATCCTGGCCCAGCGGCTGGTACGCACCGTCTGCGAATTCTGCGTGCGCGACGTGCACTACTCCGACGCGGAGCTGCTGGCCAGCGGCCTCGAGCCCGAGGAGTGGCGCGGCTTCAACTTCCGCGAGGGCCCCGGATGCATGGAGTGCGCGGGCACCGGCTTCCGTGGCCGCTCCGCCATCCACGAACTGCTGGAGCTGGACGACGAGATCCGCGAGATGCTGCTGGCCAAGCGCCCGGGCAGCGAGATTCGCAAGAAGGCGCGCGACAAGGGCATGAACTTCCTGCGCGACTCCGCCATCCAGCGTGTCCGCCTCGGCATCACCACGCTGAAAGAGATCAACAAAGTCACCTTCATCGAGGCAGGGAGATAATCGGCAATAATTCGGAAGGAAACAAATCGGAAGGGCACGGCTTTAGCTGTGCCGAAAAGAGACTCAATCAAAATCAGTTTTGATCGAACAAGCGCCAAAGGCGCGAGCTATACCAGCCTAGGGCGTAGCCCTAGGTAGAGGCCGCAACAAAATCACCAAGGGCTGAAGGCCCGATCTACAACGTGCAATCAGAAAGAACGGTTAGTCTAGGACGGAATGGAATTATTACCGAGATCGTTGGGAACGCGGCCGCGCCTGGCCTGCGAGGTGCGCGCCGAGGGTGTGGTTGCCGCGCGCGCCGAGGACGCATTGGCCGTGCTCTCCGCGGTTTCGCGCGTGCTGCTGGCGGACCAGATCGTCGTCCCCCGCCTGCGTGCGGTCGATGCCAACGGAGAGGTCGACAACTCCTCCGCACCGTCCGGTGTAGGCGGCGACGCAGCGGGCCGCGCGGCGGTGGTTGCAGCGGTGCGCAAGGCGCTCGAAGCGGCCTGCCTGCGCTCGCGCGAGGTCACTCTGATCGTTCCCGACGCAGCCGTTCGCGTGCTTCTGCTGGAGTTCGACGAGCTTCCCGCCAAGCCCGCCGAGGCGCTGCCCGTCGTCCGCTTCCGCCTCAAGAAACTCCTCCCCTTCGACGCCGACGACGCCGCCGTGAGCTATCAGGTGATCTCTTCCGCAAAGGGACTCCTGCATGTCCTCGCCGTCGCCATGCCGCGCGAGCTGCTGGCCGACTACGAGCTTGTGGTGCGCGAGGCCGGCTTCGAGCCGGGAGCGGTCCTGCCCAGCACGCTGGCGGCGCTGGCCGGACTCGCAGAGGGCGACGCGCCGGCGTTGGTCATCAATGCGGGGCGCGAGGGAGTCACCACCGCCATTGTGAAGGCCGGAGTCCTGCTGCTGCACCGCACGGTCGATCTGGGCGCGGACCTGCGCGCCGATGCCGCCGCCGCACAGCTCGCAGGCAATGCGATGCAAGAGCGGCCGGCTAATCGAGAGCGTTCCACCGAGGAATGGGTGCGTCAGGAGCCGGTCAGCTTTATCGACCAGAATGACGTTGCCGCAGCCATCGAGGCCACAGCGCTCGCCCACGAAATCGAAGCCGAGATCGCGCTGGAGATCGCCGCGGAGAGCAGCCTCGCGAAGACCGCCGACGAGGTCGCCCAGGCAGTCAGCGTCGCCGCGGCCTACTTCGAGGACACGCTGCAGACACCGCCGCCGGCGATCCATGCCGCCGGAACGCTGGGTGCTGCTGCGCTGGCCACGCTGCTCGATGCTGCGCACGTCGGCCCGCTCGCCGTGCAGGAGATGCTGCAGCCGGAGATGATCGGCGCAGGCGCAACCTCGGCTGGCACACCCGGCGGAGTCCCGCTCGGATGGCTGGCGGGAGTCAGGGGGGCGCTGGCAAACTGATGCGCATCTCCATCAATCTCGCAACCCGTCCCTTCGTTGAGCTGCGGCCTCTGTTCGCGCGGCTTCGCCTGGCGATGGCCGCGCTGGCGCTCACCGCAATCACGTTCGGCATAGGACTGCACGTGCTGAATGCGAGGGCGCGCGCCGACGAGGAGCAGATGGACTCCCTCAAGAAGCAGACCCTCGCCGCCCTCACCGAGCGCCAGACCAACGAGGCGCGCATGAGGCAGCCGCAGAACCGCGCCGTACTCGATCGCTCGCAGTTCCTCAACGATCTCTTCGCCCGCAAGAGCTTCAGTTGGACCGCGGTCATGATGGACCTCGAACGCGTGCTTCCGGCGGGCGTCCAGGTCACCAGCATCGAACCCGCGATCACCGCCGAGGGCGACGTCAACATCCGCCTGCGCGTCAGCGGGCAGCGCGACCTGGCCGTCGATCTGGTGCGCAACCTGGAGCGCAGCCAGCGCTTCCTCGCTCCTCGGCTGGTCAATGAATCGTCGCAGACCAAGGAGCCGAACGGCCAGGCGCCCGTCGTACAGACCGGCGTTCCCGGCGGCGTGGAGTTCGATATTCTGAGCGGGTACAACCCATTGCCCGCGTCCGTGAAGGACCGGCAGCAGGAACAAAAAGATACAGGTGCGGAGAAGAAAGTCGCAGCAAAACAGGACAGGCCGGCAAAATCCCCAGTTCATAAACCCGCAGACAACAATGCTGCGGTCCATAAGGCCGTCGCGGCCCATAAGCCTGCGGCGCCTGCTGCATCCGCAAAGACCGGCAAGCCCGCCGCCAACGGGGGTGCCCGATGAGCGCCGTCACCGCGATAAAGTCCAAGGTTTCGAAAGGCAGTGTGCTGGCGCAGGCAAAGGGCCTTTTGAGTGCTCTGAACCTGCACTGGGCGGGCGTTGGGCTGCTGGCCCTGGTAAACCTCTATCTGCTGGCGCAGATGGGGTTCCTGTGGCACGCGGCGAGCAATCACAACGCCGAAGCGATGGCCCGGCAGCGCATCGCGCTGAAGACCGCCGGGATTGCGGCGCAACCCCTGCGCGGGCTGGATGCAAAGCTGGCGCGCGCCACCGAGGAGGCGGACAAGTTCAGCCGCCAGCGGCTTCCCGCGTCGGACTCCGACGTGGCCGGCGAGCTGGGCGCGCTGACCAGGAACCAGGCCGTGCACCTGACCCGGGCACAGTACTTTCATGCTCCCGTTCTTGCCGGATCGGCGGGCGAGCTGACCGAGGTCCGCATCGACGCCACCCTCAGCGGCGACTACCGCCCGCTGGTCCAGTTCATCAACTCCATCGAGCGCGACAAGATGCTATTCCTTATCGCCGGAGAGACGCTCAACGGCCAGCAGAGTGGAACCGTGAGCCTCAGCCTGCACCTGAAGACCTATGAGCAGGGGGCTGCGGCGCAGGACCGCACGACCGCTCAGGGCGAGGCCGCGGACGCGGCAAATGGAGGGCCTGAGCGATGAAGCTGGCCAGCGGCAAAGGCTCCGAAGACCGCAAGAAGATCGCCGCAGTGGTCGGCTTTGTGTTGATCGCCTCCGCGCTCTTTTACTTTGAGTACTTCTACACCGGCGCCCCCGCAACGCCCGCGCCCGTTGCAGCGCCTGTGCCCGCAGCCTCTGCGAACAATGCAGCGCCGGCAGGCAATCCGCCCTCGGGCGCAGCCGCCAAGCCGCTGGGCACAACCTCGGCCGCGCTCGACCCAACCCTGCACATGGAAGCCATGCTGGTCACCGAGTCGCTGGAGTACTCCGGAAGCGGCCGCAATATCTTCTCCGCAAGCTCGGCGCCGGTTGTGACGATTCCCAATCCGATTACCGCCGCGAGGCCGAAGCCGGGGCCGGCGCCAGTCGTTGTCCCCTGTCCGCCGAACTGTCCACCGCCGCCGCCCCCTCCGCCGCCGCCGCCCATCGACCTGAAGTTCTTTGGCGTCGAGACCGCTGCGGACGGAACGCGGCAGGCCTTTCTGCTGCATGACGACAGCGTCTTTCTGGCCTCCGCCGGCGACGTCGTGCTGCGCCGCTACCGCGTGGTCTCGATCGAGGCGAAGTCGGTCCGGGTGGAGGACATGCAGTACAACAACACACAGACGCTCCCGCTGCTGACAAACTGATGAAGAGCGACAAGGCACAATCCGCAGGCGGCAACGCAAGGCCGCAGCCCGGCGGCGAGCAGGGATTCATGCTGCTGGGACTGATCGTGGCCATTGCGCTGCTCCTGATCGCGCTGAGCGTGGCCGCGTCCAAGGAGGCCTTCAGCCTGCGCCGCGAGCGCGAGGTGGAGTCGGCGCGCCGGGCCAACCAGTACGTGCGCGCGATCCAGTTGTACTACAAGAAATTTGGCCGCTACCCCGCATCGATCGAGCAGTTGGAGAACTCCAACAACATCCGCTTTCTGCGCCAGCGGTATGTGGACCCGCTCACCGGAAAGGCCGACTATCGGCTGATTCCGGTGGGGCAGAACCAGACCACGGTAAAGGGCTTCTTCGGCGAGCCGCTGGGCGGAATCGCAAGCGCCGGCCTGGGAGCGGCCGCTGGAATGCAGTCGAACGGCATCGGCGGGGCCGCGGGAGCCAATGGCGCATTCGGAGCAAATGGCGCATTCGGAGCAGGTGGCGCAACCGTCCCCACGGGAGCGACGGCGGCCGCAGGTTCGACGGACGCAAGCGGCCAGTCCGGGGCGTTCGGCGGCTCGTCCGGAGCCTTCGGCGGCTCGTCCGGAGCCTTCGGCGGCTCGTCCGGACTTGGAAGCGCATCCGGGATGCAGAGCCAGACGGGGACGGGCCTTCCCGGCTCAACCGGCCCCTTCATGGGCGTTGGCAGCAGTGCCACCGGCAACTCCATCATCACGCCGAATGAGCAGACCACCTACCAGACCTGGGAGTTTCTCTATGATCCGCGAATCGAAAAACTGAAGCAGGCAGCAATCCTGAATGGCGGCGCGGATGCGCTGGGCGGAGGAACACTCGGCCAGTCGCCGAACAGCATGGGCCAGCCTCCGAACGGCTTCGGTCCCTCGCAGAGTGGCTTTGGCCAGTCGCCGGGCAGCACCGGCCAGTCTCCGTCATCTCCCAACGGCGGCGCAAATCAACCGCCTTCGCCATAACCCTGTAGCTTCGCAGGCCCGTCAATCGCCGGCCGGTTCCCCTGCCCCCGCCAGGCCATACTCCTTCAGCTTGCGATAGAGCGTCGTCTTGCCGATGCCCAGCAGCTTTGCCGCCATCAGCTTGTCTCCGTTCAACTGGCGGATGGTGCCCAGGATCGCCTGCTTCTCCATGTCGGCGATGGAGACGATGGCGTCGTCCGCACTGGCGTGATCGCGCCCGGCGTCCAGCCCATCGCCCGCTTCGCCTGCCAACGATAGGTTCGCCTCCCGGCGGTGCATGCGGAAGTCCTGCAGTTGCGTGGGCAGGTCGGCCATGTGCAGCACCGGCCCCGAAGAGAGCGAGCAGGCGCGCTCGATCGCGTTCTCCAGCTCGCGCACATTGCCCGGCCAGTCGTACTCGGTCATCAGCCGGATCGCGTTCTCGCTGAAGACGTGAGATGCGCCGGTCTCGCGGTGCAGCCGCTCCAGGAAGTGCTCCGCCAGGATCGCTATGTCCTCCCGGCGCTCGCGCAGCGGTGGCAGCTTCAGGTTGACCACGCTCAGGCGGAAGTAGAGGTCCTTGCGGAAGGCCCCCTGCGCCACCATCGCGCTCAGGTCGCGGTTGGTCGCCGCCAGCACCCGCGCCGTGATCGGCACCGCGTGGGTGGCCCCCACCGGGCGCACCTCCTTCTCCTGCAAGGCGCGCAGCAGCTTGGCCTGCAGGTCCAGCGGAAGCTCGCCGATCTCGTCCAGAAAGACGGTGCCGCCGTCGGCCGCCGAAAGCAGCCCCCCCCTGGAGCGGTTGGCGCCGGTGAACGCGCCCTTCACATGGCCGAAGAGTTCGCTCTCGATCAGCGTCGGCACCAGCGAGCCGCAGTCCACCGGGACAAACGGCTTGGCCGCATTTGGCCCGTTGTTGTGGATCGAGCGCGCCACCATCTCCTTGCCTGTTCCGCTCTCGCCCAATATCAGCACCGGATGGGTCGAGTGGGCCACCTTGGAGAGGATGCGGTAGACCTTCTCCATCTCCGGCGAGCTGCCGATCAGGCCGCCCATGTCCTGCTGCGCGCGCAGCCGCTCGCGCAGACGCCGGCTCTCCAGGTCGAAGTGCAGCCGCCGGCTCGACCGGCCCAGCACGCCGGTCAGCTCCTCCAGCGCAAAGGGCTTGGTCAGATAGTCGCCCGCCCCGATGCGCATCGCCTCCACCGCGGACGCGACCGTGGCAAACGCCGTCATCACCACAACGCCCGTCTCAGGATAGAGGGTCTTCACCTCGCTGAGCAGCTTCAGCCCCCCGCCGCCGGGCAGCTTCAGGTCGAGCAGAAGCACCTCCACGGGCTGCTGCCGCAACACCGTCAGCGCCTCCTGCACGCTGCCCGCCGCCAGCGGCACAAAGCCCATTCCGGAGGCGATCTCGCAGCACGCCTTGCGCAGCGAGGCGTCATCGTCCACCACCAGAATGCGAAACGCAGGCAACCCCTCCGGCAGGCGTTCCAGCCGGTGCGTTCCCTCCAGGTCTGACACCCCAACCAGGACCCCCGACGGCGTAAACGCAGCAGCCTCGACCTGCACCGGCTCGCGCGCCCATCTCCCAGCCGGCGCAGCGGCCGTCTGTCCGGCCTTTCGTTCCCGGTCCGATTTGTTCAAAGGCGCCACAGGAAAAATAGGTCCCGGTGTCAGCATATCGTCCATCCCCCGTCGCCTGCCGCGAAATCCACACCGGAACCAGGGACCGCAGCCGCCTCAACCGCAGGCGGCCCCTGCGCCGCGTGCGCCACTCGCCGTGCCCGCCCCGGTCCCGGCAATTCGGAGGCTTCCGCATGCCGGCCCGAAGCCGTTGCCCCGCAAGATTCAGGGCTCCTCTGCGCCGCGTCCTCCTGCAAGACCGCCGTCACCGGCCACTCGATCTGCACCCGCGTGCCGATTCCCGGCGCGCTCATCACTCGCAGGTCTCCCGACGAAGCGGCCACCAGCTCCCGCACCACGCGAAAGCCTATCCCGTGTCTGCCTCGCGACGGTGCCCTGCATCCGCTCAATATCCGCTCCAACTGCTCCGCAGTCATTCCACACCCGGAGTCCTCCACCGTCAACCTCACCCGGCGCAGCGGCCACGGCTTGGGGTCATCGATGCGATTGATCAGCACCCCCACCCCAATCCGGATCGACCCCGGAGTATCGTCCGCGGTCCGGTCCGCAATCTTCTCCACGACCGAGCCTGGCGCCGTACTCTCCATCGCATCTCCAGCCGCATCGCACGGCCGTTCCGGCCCGCGCATCGCCGCCGCCGAGTTGCGCACCAGATTCACCAGAATCCGCTCCACCGCCTCCTCGCACACCGGCACCGGGACCGAGGCCGCCGCCCCGTAGCTCACCTCGATCACCCGGCCGTCCGCCACCTGGCTGAGCAGGCCCGAGCAGCGCTCGACGATCGCGCGCAGGCTCACCGGAGTGGGCAAAGGGACTGGACTCTCGACCGGCCAGCCCTCAGCCTCCCGCACCTTCGCCAGGGCCAGGGAACGGGCCGCCCCCGCCTCCCAGGCTGCGCCCATGCCGGAACCCTGCGGCGATTGCCCTTGCGCCGGCGAGGACTGCGTCCGATGGTCCATCAGGCGTTGGATCAGCGCCCCGCTGCGCGTTCCCAGCATCCGCAACTCCTCCGCGTAGTGGCGGTGCTCCGGCTTGAGCACATCGGGCATCGACAGCAGGTCACAGTAGAGCCCGATGGCGCCCATCAGGTTGCGTGCATCGTGCAGCAGGCCTTCGCCCTGGGTCGTCTCCGATCCAGCGTCCAGACTGCCGCGCCCGGCAGGCTTGGAGATCTGGCCGCGAAGAAACGGATCTGCGCAGATCGGGATCGGCGGCGTGAGTGGTTCGGAACGGCGATACATCCCTGAGGCGGTGGAACTCGGCTTTGCCCGCATGGTTCGTACTCCCGTCATCGTCAGCACTTCAGATATAGCCTGTTTCGCTCCTGATCCGAGGATGCCGGCACCAACTCTATAATCAGGTTGAGTGCCAAACTGAAACACCAATTGTAAGTTATAGATAATAAAACCGTAATCGAAAGAGACCCTGGGTTCCGTTCTGGCACACAATTCCCAATTGGGAACCGGAAATCCACCCCAGTATCGTGTAACTGCAACAAAACAAAAACAACATCGCTATTCCCAGATTGGAACGCATTCCCGTTTCGGGAACCAGCCGAAGACCTACGCTGAACCGCTCCAGCAGGCAGTGAAAAATCCCGCAAGCCTCCGTCCGCCGTTCCCTTTGAAGGACCTCAACCAGGCAAACGCGTCTGGCTGCGGAAGATGGGCCCGCTGCCGATTGCCCTGTCCCTGGTTTTCTTGCCGCCAGGTTGTCTCTCTCGGGAGGGCCAACTCCAACCCGTGCCACTATAATCGCGCCATGTCCCCAATCTCCCTCTCAACCTCCGTCCCGGCCCCTGCGCAGTCCTCTGCCGCGTCTTTCACCGCCGCTCCCAGCCAGCTCTTCCGCCCCGACGGCCGCGCCGCCGATGCTCTCCGCACCGTCCATTTCACCCCTGGGTTTGTCGCCACCGCCGAGGGTTCGGTGCTCATCGAGAGCGGCAACACCCGCGTCCTCTGCAACGCCACCATCGAGACCGGCGTTCCCAACTGGATGCGCAACTCCGGCCGCGGCTGGGTCACCGCCGAGTACGGAATGCTTCCCCGCGCCACCCTCACCCGCACTCCGCGCGAATCCGAACGGGGAAGGGTCGGCGGGCGCACACACGAGATCCAGCGCCTCATCGGACGCTGCCTGCGCGCCGTCGTCGACATGAAGGCCCTGGGTGAGCGCACCGTCATCCTCGACTGCGACGTCCTGCAGGCCGACGGAGGAACGCGCACCGCCGCCATCACCGGGGCCTCGGTCGCCCTGGCCCTGGCGCTGGGCAAGCTGGTCGCCGCCGGAACGCTGAAGGTCTCGCCGCTGCGCCAGATGCTGGCCGCCACCTCGGTGGGCATTGTGGACGGCAACATCCTGCTCGACCTCGCCTATGAAGAGGACTCGCGCGCCGATGTGGACATGAATGTCGTCATGCTGGCCGATGGCGGGTTTGTGGAAACGCAGGCCACCGCCGAGCGCGTCTCCTACACCCGCGCCCAGCTCACCTCCATGCTGGACCTCGCCGAGAAGGGCATCCGCGATCTGCTCGCCGCCCAGCAGGCCGCGCTAGCCTCCGCTGGCTAGACATCCCTAAGGAGTCTCTGAATAAGTCCCCGTTTTGAAAGGGCGGGACTTTAGTCCCGCCGCAAGCGGCCTATTTCCAATGCGGCTTTAGCCGCTGAGGGAATCTCGAAGACTTGTGTATACCTTCCCTAGGGATTCGGCGCAGCGGGTTGATCGGCGGGCGTATTTGCCGGCGCTGGCTTGTCAGCGGGCGCGGTGGAATCCGTCGACGCACCCTTGTCCTGCGTCGAGGTGGAATCGGGCGTGGGCACAGGTGTTGATGCGGGGACCGGCAGCAGCACGCGCTTTTGGCTGCCCGGCGCAGCCTCGCCCGGTTTCAGGATCGTCGGCGGCTTGGCGCTGCCATCTTCGCCGTTGCCCGGCTTCGCGTCTCCCATTGCGACTTCGTGCGTGTCTTCCGGATCGAGGTAGCCGCGCAGCTCGTTCTGGTCGTGAATGACGATGGGCTTGCCCAGCGCGGCGATGCGCAACTGCGTCACGCGGTCGCCCTCGAAGCGGACGAAGCGCACGGTCTGCGGCATCTGGCCGTAGATCCACTCCTCATAGCGCCGCGTCGTCGAGCCGGGGACCAGCTCGCGCACCTTCGACTGCGGCTCGCCCATCGCGGCTAGCACCATCTTGCGGTCCATCCCCACCAGCACGTCGTGATGCGCAACCGCGTCCTTCAGGAACGCCGGCAGGCTGTCGGCGTAGGCCTCGGCAGAGGTCTTCACCCCGAAGTCGACGATGGGGTCCAGCAGCGCCTTCACCTCCGGCGCGCTCACCTCCGGCAGCCCGCCCTCGAAGAGCAGCGTCACGCGGCAGCCCGTCACCTGCGCGCCATCCTGGGGAACGATGGGCACGTCGTTGAGGTCGATGTGGCGCAGGAAGCGGTGATTGAGGTACGGCCCGCCGTTGAGGTCGAAGACGATGCGGTCGTCCTTCACCGTCACTGCCGTCAGCACCACGCGGTCGCCGGGCGCGGCCGACTGCCCCTTCTTGTAGAGCATCTCCTTATATGCGTCGCCGCTTGGCGTCAGGTTGCCGTTGGCCACCAGGATGAGGTCTTCGCCCAGCGGCAACGCGCGGGCTGCGAAGCCCTGTTCGGCCTCCAGGTTGCGCACCAGCTCGCGCCGTCCGCGCTCTGTGATGGGGGCCGACGGCAGCTCGATCCGCGTGGGGTGAAACTCGGTGGAGACGCCCGCCATGGCCGTCTTTTCGCCCACCACGAAGACCTGCGCGCGCGCCGCGCCGCTCAGTCCACAGACCAGCCCTCCGGCCAGCAGACAGGCCGGGAGTATCGTTGCGTGCGGACTCCATCGATGGGAACGAAAGGCCATCGCAGGCACCTCGTGGTGAGGAAATCTTGCGCCTTCTCTTCCCAATTATCAAGCGCACTCTGGTTGCACTGCAGGTCAGTTTAGATTGTCTTGAAGGGGTGAGGCTTCAGCCGCACCGATACAACCAATAACTCATGGGGACTTTAGAGCAAAACTAGGGATGCTATATCCATCGCCTTAACTGATAGCTGTATGGCTGATCGCTTACAGCTCCAGAATCATGCCTTTCGTCTTTGCCGTGCCGTTGGCATTCCGGGTTTAAAGCACCTCACCAACTCTGGTTTTGCCCTAGTCCCCGAGGAAAAGCCTTTCAGACAAACTGCGCACTACCTTGGTTGCACGCAAATGGCCCGCATCTATTCGGACGGAGTGCGGACGCCGGCACCCTGCGGCGTGCCGGGAAGAATCTGCACCAGCACGGCGGGATTGACGGGCTGGGCGGATTCCGCAGCCTGTTCCATCGCAATGTGCGCGGCCGGCGGCGCAATCGTTACGTCGTAACCCCCGGGAATCAGTGGCGGATGGGTGTACTCCCAGGCGTAGTCGCTCGTCGCGCGCACCAGGATCGGAATTGCAGCCAGCAGAAGCAAAATTGAGAACGCCGCAGCAGCAGGCCCGTACTCGCCGCCGGTGAGCCAGGCGGGTCCGGCGGCGCGCGTGTCGACGATGGAACTGAAGCTGTTGTCGCCGCCAAGCGGCAGCCCGAAGAGCACTGCAATGCACACGGCCCACGCGAAGCTCAGGCCCCACAGCAGCCACAGTCCGTGCGTGCGCAGCCAGCACAGCGAGAGCAGCACGGCGATCAGCATTGCAACCAGAACGCGCGTCCCATCGGGAGTGCCGTAGGCGGTGGGAGTGAATGCGGCGCGGACCGCCGTCAGAAGCACCAGAATCATCGTCGCGCGCACCGGCCCGGTCGCCTCGATCAGCCGCTGGAAGCCGTAGCCATAGATTGCCAGCGCGTGGGCCAGCGTTGCGAGGGCGAGCGTCAACATGCCGAGCGCGAACAGCATGAAGGCGCGCGGCGCGGTCCATAGCTGCACGTTGAGCGCGCGCGCAAGCGCCATCGGCAGAACAACAGTGATGGCGAGTCCCCAGCCAATGGCAGCTCCCGTGGCCCATTCAGTGCGCGAGGTGGCGCGGCGCGGAAGGCCGAGCGTCAGCCGCAGCGGCGCGCGGCGGCCTTCGATGGCGCGCAGCAGCGCAAGTCCGCAGACCAGAAGGACAAGAAGGAGTGCGGTCTCAACCAGCGGGCGCGCGGCCCCGAGATCGAAGTGCAGGTCGAAAACACTGGCCGCGTCTATAGCGAGGGCCTGCGCGCAGAAGTACCAAAAGATCGCGGCCAGAAAGAGAACAAACTGCAATGAGCGCGAACGAGTCCGCGGGCCAGCGAAGCCGGGCTGCGGGGGCGGTGGAACGGCGCTGGTGGAAGTGGCTTGCATGGTTTCTTGCAGCGTATTGCTTCTCCTAAGAAATCTCGAATCAATCTCCGTTTTGAAAGGGCGGGACTTTAGTCCCGCCGCAATCGGCCTATCTCCTATGCGGCTTTAGCCGCCGAGGGAATCTTGAACACTTGTGCAGTCCTTCCCTAAACTGTTTTGCTTAAGGGCACGGCTTCAGAGCCTGTCCTGAGTGAAGTCGAATGGATGCCGAAAGAGCTTCTTTTGAGTTGGGGCTTTAGCCCCTGAGGTACGTTTCACATCCGCGATCACTCGGCGGTGGTATAGAACTGCGCGATGTTGCGGAACTTCTGGTAGCGCTCTTCCAGCATCTGCTCCATCGGTTTGGCGTCGAGCTCGGCCAGGTGGAAGCGCAGCCGCTCGTCCACCAGGGCCATGGCCAGCGCAGGGTCGTTGTGCGTGCCGCCTTCGGGCTCGCCCAGCACGTCGTCGACGCAGCCCAGCGCCTTCACGCTATGTGCCGTGTACTTCAGCGCGTCGGCCGCCTGCTGTTTCTTCGTCGCGTCCTTCCACATGATCGACGCGCATCCTTCGGGCGAGATCACCGAGTAGATGGCGTTCTCCAGCATCAGCACGCGGTCGGCCACGGCCAGAGCCAGCGCGCCTCCCGACCCGCCCTCTCCGGTAATGGTTGCGATGGTCGGCACCCGCAGCCGCGACATCTCCCGCAGGTTGCGCGCAATGGCCTCGCCCTGCCCGCGCTCCTCCGCGCCGATGCCGGGATTGGCGCCGGCCACATCCATAAAGGTAAATATGGCGTGGCCGAACTTCTCCGCGATCTTCATCGCGCGCAGCGCCTTGCGATAACCCTCGGGGTCGGGCGAGCCGAACTTGCGCGCCACGCGCTCCTTGAGCGTCCGCCCCTTCAGGTTGGCCACCACCATCACCGGCCGCCCGTGAAAGCGCGCCATGCCGCAGGCCATCGCCGCGTCGTCGCCGAAGGCGCGGTCGCCGTGGATCTCGCTGAAGTCCGTGAACAGTGCCGCGATGAAGTCCATCGGATAGGGGCGCTCCGGATGCCGCGCCAGCTCCGTCCTGCGCCAGGCCTCCGGCACAGCCGTTGCTGCCGCCTGCACCTGCGCGAGCTTGCCTGGTTCCTGTTCTGCCATTCAATCCATTGTATCGGAGTGCGGGTTGCAAAGCGCGCTAGTCGATGATGCGCACCGCGCCGCGCCCCACCAACTCCTCCACGCGGTCGATAAACAGGCGGTCGGCGGCGACGCTCACATTGCGCGGCTCCAGCACGGCGCGGAACTCGCCCGGCTCTTCCAGGTCCAGCAGCAGCTTGCCCGGCCCCGGCGCAGCCACAAAAATGGCTTGCAACTTCTCCAGCAGCGCGGCGTCGGGATGGTCCAGAGGGACCCGGATCCGCAGCGACTCCGGCAGCTTCACTACCACGTCCTCCAGCGCCTGAATATTGCTGACAGCCAGCTTCGGCGCGGAGTCCTCTTCGCCCCTCAGCACGCCGCGCACCAGCACCGGCACGTCGATCTTCAGCCGCTCGGCCAGCTTCTGGTACGCAGTCGAAAACGCGATCAGCTCGATCTTCCCGGCGGCGTCCTCCAGCGTCGCCTGCGCGTACATCTCGCCCGAGCGCTTCGACCTGGCCACCTTCAGCCCGCTGATGACCCCGGCGATCTGTATCTCGTTCGGCTGCTCATTCTGGCCGCGCCTGTAGTTCTGCGGCTCGGGCTTCATCTCGATGGCCGTTGCTGTATCAACGACCGTGAGGTTGCGCAGCTTCTCGCGGTACTTGTCCAGCGGATGGCCGGAGACGAAGAAGCCGAGCACCTCTTTCTCATATTGCAGCCGCGTATGTTCGTCCCAGTCCGGCGCGGGCGGCAACGCTTCAGCCTCACGCTTTGCGGCGGGCGCGTCGTCCGCGTCGAAGATGCTTCCGAACAGTCCGCTCTGCCCCGCCGCCGCGTCCTTCTGCGACTTCTGCGCGCGCTCGATCGCCTTGTCCAGCGCCGCGGCCACCTGCCCGCGCGGCCCGAACGAGTCCATCGCTCCGGCCTTGATCAGCGACTCCAGAACGCGCTTGTTCAGCAGGCGCAGATCGACCCTCTCGCAGAACTCCCACAGGCTGCTGAAGCCCTGCTTCCCTTCTGCGCGCAGCGCCTCGCGCGCCGTCAGGATCGAGACAATCGCATTGTGCCCCACGTTCTTGATCGCCGCCAGCCCAAATCCAATGGCCTCGCCCGCCTCCGTGCGCACCGGCGTGAAGTTGGAGTCCGACACCTGCACGCTGGGCGGCACCACCGGGATGTTCATCTCGCGGCACTCGGAGATGTACTTCACCACATTCTCCGGCTTCGACGTTTCGCTGGTCAGCAGCGCTGCCATGAACTCCACCGGGTAGTGCGTCTTCAGCCACGCCGTGTGGTACGCCAGCAGCGCGTAGGCGGCGGCGTGGGATTTGTTGAAGCCGTATCCCGCGAACTGCGCCATCAGGTCGAAGATGGTCCCGGCAACGTCCTTGGGATGGTTGTTGGCCGCGGCCCCGAACATGAACCGCTTGCGCTGCTTCTGCATCTCCTTCTCGTCCTTCTTGCCCATCGCGCGGCGCAACAGGTCGGCCTCGCCCAGCGAGTAGCCCGCAACCACGTTCGAGATCTGCATCACCTGTTCCTGATAGACGATGACGCCCAGCGTCTCCTGCAGCAGCGGTTCCAGCTCCGGCAGCAGGTACTCCACCGCGCGCCGTCTCCACTTGCGCTCGATGAAGTCGTCGATCATGCCGCCCTGGATCGGCCCCGGCCGGTACAGCGCGTTCAAGGCGGTCAGGTCTTCGACGCTGGTGGGCTTGTAGCGGCGCAGCACGTCGCGCATCCCGTTCGACTCAAACTGGAAGACGCCCGAGGTCAGCGCGCGGTGGAAGACCTGCTCATACGTCGCCGCGTCATCCAGCGCGATCGTGGCGAGATCAAGGTCGATGCCCTTGGTGGATTGGATCAGCTTGAGCGCGTCGTTGATGACCGTAAGCGTGGTCAGGCCCAGGAAGTCCATCTTCAGCAGGCCCATCTTCTCGATCGACTTCATGTCGTACGCCGTGACGATGGCCTCGTCCTTGGTGCGCGTCACCGGCACAAGCTCGGTCAGCGGCTTGGGCGCAATCACCACGCCCGCCGCATGGACCCCCGCGCCGCGCACCAGCCCTTCCAGCCGCATTGCGGTGTCGATCAGCTCGCGAATCTTCACGTCTTCATACGCCGCGGCCAGCGGCGGCGAGTCTTTCAGCGCCTGCTCAATCGTGATCCCAATCGTCGTTGGAATCAATTTTGCGATGCGGTCCACCTCGCCGTACGGCATGTCCAGCGCGCGCCCAACGTCCTTGATCGCCGCCTTCGCCGCCATGGTGTTGAAGGTGATGATCTGCGCCACCTGGTCCTCGCCGTACTTCTGCTTCACGTACTCGATCACCTCGCCGCGCCGGTTCATGCAGAAGTCGATGTCGATGTCCGGCATGTTGACGCGCTCCGGATTCAGGAAGCGCTCGAACAGAAGCTCGTGCTGCAGCGGGTCCACGTCGGTGATCTCCATGCAGTACGCCACCAGCGATCCGGCGGCCGAGCCGCGCCCCGGCCCGACGGGAATCGACTGCTCGCGCGCATAGCGGATAAAGTCCCATACAATAAGGAAATAGCCCGGATACTTCATCTGCTGGATGCAGGCAATCTCACGGTCCATCCGGGCCCGGTACTCAGGGACCGTCTTCTTCAGCAGGCCGCCCGCCCGCAGGTGCTCAATCGACGTGGCCAGCCGCTTCTCCAGCCCCTTGCGGCACACCTTCTCGAAGTAGCTGTCCAGCGTCTCGCCTTCGGGCACGGGAAACGCCGGAAAGGGATTGTCGATCTTGTTCAGCGTCAGGTTGCAGCGCTCGGGAAACTGCATCGTTCCGCTCACCACATGCGGCGCGTGCGCAAACAGCCGCGCCATCTCGTCCGCGCTCTTGATGTAGAACTCGTTCGAGTCGAACTTGAACCGCTTGGGATCGTTCATCGAGCCCGCCGTCTGCACGCACAGCAGGACCTCGTGCGCGCGGCTGTCGTCGGCGGCGAGGTAGTGGCTGTCGTTGGTGGCGATCAGCGGAATGTCCAGCTCTTTTTCCAGCTGGAACAACGCGTCGCACACCTGCTTGTCCGGCCCGAGCTGGTGGTCCTGGATCTCCAGGAAAAAATTTCCCCGCCCGAAGATGTCCTGATACTGGCCGGCGGTCGCCTTGGCCAGCTCGGTATGCCCCGCCATGATGTGCTCGGCAACCTCGCCCGCCAGGCACGCAGAGAACCCGATCAGCCCCGCTGAGTGCTTCGCCAGATACACCTTGCTGATCCTCGGCTTGCGATAGAAGCCGTGCAGCGCGGCCTCGCTGGTCAGCCGCACCAGGTTGCGATAGCCCTCCTCGTTCTCCGCCAGCACGATCAGGTGGTTGTACTTCAGGTCGGGATCGGGCTTGGCGCGGTGGTCCTCTTCCTTGCAGATGTACAGCTCGCAGCCCAGGATGGGCTTGATCCCCTTCTCCTTCGCCGCGTTGAAAAAATGCACCGCCCCGAAGATATTGCCGTGGTCGGTCATGGCCACCGACGTCTGCCCCAGCGCGTGAACGTGCTTCACCAGCTTCTCCACGTCGCATGCGCCGTCCAGCAAGGAATAGTCCGTATGCAGATGAAGATGGGTAAACTCAGCAGCCATCAGTTGATTCTAGGCGTTCGAGGCATGAGGAAAACTGGGTGTCTCTTTTGTGCGACTGCTTCAGTCACATACCCAGAAAGAGCGCGAGCGAAGAGGATATCTCCGCCATCTCAGTGCTGGTTAGATGACCGACAGCGTCGCTGATCTTCACGCGAGGTAAGGAGACAAGCTTGTCGAGCATCACATCCGAAAGCTGGCGCAGTCCGTTCCCATCTGTTGGGAGAATGGCCTTGCGAAACAGCACCGATTCAGGTCTCTGATCGCTCGTAATGAGTGCAACAACCACAGATTCAGTCTGTTTGAATGCATTGGATTGGAGAACAAGCGCGGGTCTTGGCTTGCCGTAGTCTCCCGGCGCTATCACAATCGCAATGTCGCCCCGGTTTAAACCCATCCGGAATAATCCATTGCATGTTCAATGAAATCCATAATTTCCTTCTCCTGCGGATCGTCACGCAGTGCGAGGCACTGGCGGCGTGCCTCTTCGGCGAAGCCGGGCTTGCGCGTGTCGGGTATCCATATCTGAATCGGCCGCAGGCCGCGCGCGCGCAGAGCTTCACGATGCTTGCGTACACGCTCTCTTGCGGAAGCCTTCTTCTTTTCCGCTTCGGGCGTTGTTCCGGTCTGTCGCCGCTCTGGCTTCATGTATTAATTGTTACATGTAACGCGCTGAGGCGCAACTAACTTGTAAGTTGAGTCGCCAGTTCCACATACAAATCCACGCACTCCAGCAATTCCTTCTTGCTGATCCGCTCATCCGGCGTGTGCGCCACGTGGATCGATCCCGGCCCCAGCAGGAACGGCTCGCCCCACGCCCTCAGCATCGGAATGTCAGTGGCGAACTTCGCCACCATCGTTGGCAGCTTGCCCACGCGTCGCATGCGCACGCACGCCAGGTCGAGCGAGGTGCTGACCTCGGCGCGCCCCGCAACCACGCGCGTGATCGCGTCTTTGACCTCCTGCGACGGCCCAACAGTACGCACCAGCAGGTGCGCCTCTGCCTTGTCCGCGATGACATTGGGCGCGTAGCCGCCGGAGATCAGCCCAATGTTCACCGTCGTCTCGCCCGCCTCACCAAACTCCGGCTCGATCGGCAGCGGCATCGCCAGAACGTCGTGCAGCGCCTCCACCAGCTTGGCGATCGCCGACTCGCCCAGCTCCGGGTACGCCGAGTGCGCCATCCGCCCGTGCGCGCGCAGCTCCACGCGCAGCGCTCCTTTGGTGGCCAGCGCCAGGTGGTTGCCGGTCGGTTCGCCGTTGATCAGGAAGCGCGATCCGCGCGGGTTCGCGTTGGCAACCTTCGCCCCGGCCGAGTCGCGCTCCTCGCCCACCACGAACAGCAGCCCAACCTTCACGCCGGATTCGCGCAGGCGCTCCGCGGCGGCAACCTGCGCGGCCAGAATTCCCTTGGCGTCGCACGCGCCGCGCCCGTACAGAAACTCATCGTCTTCGCGGCATCCGAAGAACGGCGGAACCGTGTCCATATGGGTCGAGAGGACCACATCGGGCGTAACACCCTGCTCCGCGGCGTACACATTGAATCGCTCCCTCGCTCCGCCGCCGCTCGTCCGCGCAAGCTCCGGTTGCTCCACCGCCATGCGCTCCACGGCGTAGCCCTGCGCGGCAAGGTACTCGGCGAGGAACGCGCCGGCCGCGCCCTCGTGGTACGAGATGGATTCAATGTTGACCAGCTTGCGCGTCAGGTCGATGGCGTCGATGTTCATGTGATTCCAGAATAAACCCGACGGCCTTCTGCGGGGCATCGGTGCATCGCAGACGCGCCGATTAGACTGGAAGAGATGACTTCGACGCACGCGACTCACCCCACTTCACCAATCGCCTCGCAGGTCCGCTCGCTCGACGATCTGCGCGGCCCCGCGGGCCGGCTCGAAGCTCTCCTCAACACGGGACGCGAGAATGCGCCCTACGCGGCGCTGGTCTGCCATCCTCACCCGTCGGGCGGCGGAACGATGCACAACAAAGTCGTCTACCACGCGATGAAGGCCTTCTCATCCTTCGGCCTGTCCGTGCTGCGCTTCAACTTCCGCGGCGTGGGCCTTAGCCAGGGAGAGCACGACCACGGCCACGGCGAGCAGGAAGACGTGCGCGCCGCCCTCGACTGGCTCGACGCGGAGTTCCATCGCCCAATCCTTTTCGCCGGCTTCTCCTTCGGCGCGCAGGTCGGTCTGCGGGCCTGCTGCGGCGATGCGCGCGTTGCTGGGCTGATCGCGCTGGGCCTGCCGGTCCACGCCGCCGGGCGAAATTACACTTACGGCTTCCTCCCGCAGTGCTCTGCGCCCAAGCTCTTTATCAGCGGCGACCACGACGAGTTTGCCCCGCGCGAGCTGCTGACCGCAGTCTTCCAGCGCGCGCCCGGGCCGAAGCGATTGGTGTGGATCGCCGGCGCGGACCACTTCTTTCAGGGAACAAATGAATCGCCCGGCGCAAAGCTCATCCGCATGCAGGCGGAGATGCGCTTGTGGCTTCGCGCGACGTTCGCGTTGGTGGGGACGGCCAGCCAGCCGGACCTTCGCATTTAACCCGCATCCGTCTCACCTGGTCCAAACCTAGAGCAAAACCAGGGATGCTAGTTCCATCGCCTTAACTTATAGCTTTATGGCTGATAGCTTACAGCTCAAGAATCATGTCTTTCGTCTTTGCCTTGCCGTTGGCCTTCCGTCTTCAAAGGACCACACCAACACTGGTTTTGCTCTACTCCAGACCTGGTTCAGGCTTAACCAACATCGATCGAAGGCAATATGACTTAAGCGCCCATAGTGGAGTACCGCCATGAACGACGCAACCGCAACAACGCCGGATGCCGGGTGCCCACCCCGATTCTAAGATGTGGGGGCGTCGATCGTCAGCCACGCTACGCCAGCACAACGAGCGGCTGCATCAGCGTCCCCGCAATCCGCTTCGCAATCGCCAGCAGTTCCGCCGGGCCGGTGAAGACCTTCACCAGCGGTGCGCCCGAGTACTCCGGCAGGTTCACCTGCATCCCGTTGCGCAGCCGCCCTGCCGCCTGTTCGTCCACTGTCACCGACGGCATCTCCGGCAGCAGCGTTCGCGGATGCGGCATCCGCCGCTCAATCTCGCCCGGCTCGCCCGCCAGTGCCTTCAGCTCGTCCAACCCAATCGCCTGCGCCAGCGTGAACGCCCCGGCCTGCGTTCTCCTCAGCGAGGCCAGGTGCGCTCCGCATCCCGCCAGCGTGCCCAGCTCGTGCGCCACTGACCGCACGTACCCGCCCGCCGACACCTGCATCTCGAAGCGCGCCTCCATCTCCTCGGCCGTTGCGCCCTCCAGCGACAGCAGCTCAAAGCGATGGATCGCAATCCGCGCCGGCTTCATCTCCACCGGCTTGCCCGCCCGCGCCAGTTTGTGCGCCGGGACCCCGCCAATCTTCTTCGCGGAAAACACCGGCGGCACCTGCTCCATCTCTCCGTGGAATCGCGCAGCCAACCCGCGCAACTCGTCCAGCGACTTCAGCAAAGGACGGGCCTCGCCCGCCGCCGTCCCCTCCGCGTCGAAGCTGTCGGTCGCAAAACCAAAGCGGATCGTCCCCTCGTACGCCTTCTCCGCCGTGCCGAAGAACTGCGCCAGCCGCGTGTACTTGCCCAGCAGCAGCGGCAGCACTCCGGTCGCCATTGGGTCCAGCGTCCCCAGGTGCCCCACCGAGCGCTCGCCCGTTGCTCGCCGCACAATCTCCACCACATCGTGCGAGGTCATTCCCGCGGGCTTGTCCAAAACCAGCAATCCATTCATCCCTACCAGACTACGCGGTCTTGACCACACGCACCGCCCCACCCATATCCTCGCAGTGGTTTGCTCATGTTTTGAAGGGGGCGGGCTTCAGCCCGTCCATCAGCGCCGGGATAATAATGGGCTTTAGCCCCCGAGGGATGTTCGTCCCATCCAAATTCGTCTTGAATCGGTTCCATCGGTGCAAATCGGTGTTAAGCCTTTGCCTAAATCTCGCCGCCGCCGTGCCGCACCAGCGACAAAAACTCATTGCGCGTCTGCATCTGCGTCTTGAAGACGCCGCGCATCGCCGAGGTCACCGTCGCCGAGTGCTGCTTCTCCACGCCGCGCATCATCATGCACAGGTGCTGCGCCTCCACAATCACGCCCACGCCCTGCGGCGCAATCGCCTCCACAATCGCGTCCGCAATCTGCGTCGTCAACCGCTCCTGCACCTGTAGCCGCCGCGAAAACATCTCCACCAGCCGCGGGATCTTCGACAGCCCGAT
>Ga0187848_10001346_pt1 | contig 21144 bp, 16 predicted proteins | sample June2016WEW_4_40_FD_132424 | JGI IMG/M metagenome (GOLD analysis project Ga0187848, IMG submission 132424) | Peatland microbial communities from SPRUCE experiment site at the Marcell Experimental Forest, Minnesota, USA - June2016WEW_4_40 | ecosystem: Environmental > Terrestrial > Soil >... | reverse complement strand
ATCCCGTAACGGGCGGCGTAATCGAACAAGGCGTCCAGATACGCCTCGCGATCCCGTTCCGTGAAGAAGACATCCTGACGGCCATTACCGCGCTGCGTGACGTGGTGGGGTACGCCCACCGCCGCCGCTCGTGCCATTCTTGCCATATCTAAAACAGTGATCCAACGCGGCGGATTGTCTCAGCAAAAATGGGTAATTGGTTACTGTCCCCAGAGCCCCCCAGAGCCCCCCAGAGCCCCGTGTCTCAGCGGAGGGGTGCAGTCCACCCCGTCCCCGCAAAATCGGGGCTCACTCCACCCGTGTGTTCCCACAACGGCGGGAGCGCTGAACACGTTCGTGACCCCACGCAATCAAGAGGCAACACGGCATGCAGATAAACCCAGCCAAGGACGGCCAGCCCGCAATGGCCCAACCCTGCGAGACCAAGAAGGCGAACAGCGCCACACGATCCACGGGATTCAGCTTTCGCGAGGCCACGGTGTTAGCCAGGAAACTTGACACCACCAGCGTGATCAGTATTAAGGCCGCTCTGCCGCGCGGGAAATGCCGAGAGGTGTCGGCGCCAATATAGCCTCTCCAGACTGCCAGAAGCGCATTCAGTATGGACAACCCCAGAATCGCGGGCAGCGCCTTTACCCATTTATCCATCGTGACCAGAGCCAGGGCGCCCGCCACGGCCAGGGCCACCCATCCGACAAACGGCGGATAGTCCGTCTTCGAGAAGGCGATCGCTGCACCGGCTACACTCAGGCATAGCCAGCCAGCGAAGAGTATCAACGCGCCCGCGATGTAGAGCCCATTTCGCGCCTCAGCCATGCGAGATACTCGCGTCCGGCGGTTCATTGTTCGACTGAGCAATTGAGCGCCTCCCCTGCAGCAAACCCTAGTCCGAGAGTGAGCTGCTGAGTGAACTTCAGCCCGCCGCCCAGAGCAGTGCTAAGTGTACCCAAGACGCTCTTCGCCCCCTGCGACGCTTGGCTCAAGGCCTGTGGTAGCCCGCCCTTGCCAGCAAGGTTCAAGGACATGAGGTCCGACGTCCTTCTGCCAAACGTCGTCACAGTTCCCATGGACTCACCGACCAGTGTCGGGGCCTCCCCCACCCCGGTAGCAGCGGCGCTGCCAAAGCTGCCGAACAAAAGCGTGTTAATAGCGTTGCCGTAGGTGAACTGCAGGCCAGCGTCGAGCCAAGTCGGCGGCGGCTGCTTGAGCGCCAGGTAATAGGCGCCACTTGCAAACCCACCCAGGCTGTACTGATCGGCATGCTGCGCCATGCAGCCCTTGAACGATTGACCGTGCTGCCGTATGCCGAGGAGAGTGCTCACGAACGACTTCCGCTTTGCCGGCGCCTTTGCAGGCGGCGCGGCGGGTTGGACACTGTAGATCATACTATCCTCGCCCCAACTGCCGCCGCCGTAGACCCCGCCTCCCGGACTACCGGCCCCCCCTCCGCCGAATAGGCCGCCAAAGCCCGGGGTCAGGATTCCCGCAATTCCTCCGAGGTTCCCGCTTTGGGCTGCCGCCTCCAGGCCAAGGGAAATGTGGGGGGAAATGTGGGGACAGCCTGAACTGCGCAATTTTCTCTTAATTTTCTTTTGATTTTCTTTCACCTTCCCCGATCCTCCGATAGCCCTCGTTCCTCATGTTGCCTACCTCGGAGCTGCGCAAGCTCATTCGCCTGATGACCGCGCGGATGCGTAGACGGTTGCTGACAGACCGCAAGGAACGATGGTCTGCCCCACTTACTTTGGCTCGATCCCCAGCGTCTTCATCTTGCGATACAGGTTGCTGCGCTCCAGGCCCAACAACTCGGCGGTGCGGGTTACGTTGCCGCTGGTCTCTTCTAACTTCTTGAGGATGTATTCGCGCTCGGCGGCTTCGCGCACGTCCTGCAGGCTGCCCATCCGCTCCCCGGCGCGGTCCTGGGGTTTGCGCGGCGGCTGCAGCGGAATATGGCGCGCGTCCACCCGCACCTGCGGGTTGAGAATCACGATGCGCTCGATCAGGTTTTTGAGCTCCCGCACATTGCCCGGCCAGTTATACTCCACCAGCACCTGGACCGCTTCGGGGGTCATCTCTTTGGGCTTGCGGCCGTAAGAGGTGGTGAATTCGCGCAGGAAATGCTCGGCCAGCAAGGGAATGTCCTCGCGCCGCTCGCGCAAGGGCGGCACGCCGAACGGAATCACGTTGAGGCGGTAGAACAGGTCCTCGCGAAAGTTGCCGCGGTCGATTTCTTCCTCCAGGTTCTTGTTGGTCGACGCCACCACGCGCGCATCCACCTGCATCGATTCCGACGCCCCCACCGGTTCGAAGCGCTGCTCCTCGAGCGCGCGCAGCACCTTGGCCTGGGTGCGCAGGCTCATATCTCCCACTTCGTCCAGAAACAAGGTGCCGCCGTCGGCTTTCTGGAACTTGCCGGCCTTGGCTTCGGGCGCGCCGGCCAGAAACCCGCGCGCATGGCCGAACAGCTCGCTTTCGATCAGCTCCTCCGGAATGGCGGCGCAGTTGACTTCCACGAACGCCTCCCCCGCCCTCGGGCTGGAGGCATGAATAGCGTGGGCGACCAGTTCCTTGCCGGTTCCGCTTTCGCCGAAAATCAACACCCGCCCGTTGGTCGCGGCCATCAACGCCAATTGCTGGCGCAGGGCCTTCATCGGCACGCTTTCGCCGATGATGCGGTAGCGCGCGCTGGTGTCCTGTTTGAGACGGCGGTTCTCCAGCGCCAGCCCGCGATGTTCCAGCGCGTTCTTCACCACCAGCGCGACCTTTTCGATGGAGAGCGGTTTTTCGAGAAAGTCGAAGGCGCCCAGCTTGGTGGCGCGCACCGCGGCCTCGATGCTGCCATGGCCGGAAATCACCACCACCAGGGGGCGGTCGTCGAAGGGGATCTCCTGAATGCGCTCGAGCACCTCCATCCCGTCCATCCCCGGCAGCCAGATATCCAGCAGCACCAGCTCGAAGGCGCCTTCCGCCAACGCCGCCAGGCACGCTTCGCCGCTTTCGGCCGATTCCGCCGCGTATCCTTCGTCTTCCAATACCCCGCCCAGCGACTGGCGGATCCCCGGCTCGTCATCCACCACCAGGATGTGCCGCGGCTTCTGTCTCGGCGCGCTCATGCTCTAATCGGCGCCGGCCGCGGCGCCTCCCCGCTCTCGACCTCTACCAGCGCCGGAATCTCGATGGTGAAACGCGCTCCCACCGGCTGGTTATCCTCCACGCGAATATGCCCGTGATGCTCCGCCACGATGTGGCTCACAATCGCCAACCCCAAGCCGGTGCCACGGTTCTTGGTCGAAAAATAGGGCAGAAAAAGCTTCTCCTTTTCGTCCGGGCTGATCCCGGCTCCGGAATCGGCCACCACCAGCTCCACCGTCTCCGCCACGCCGGGCTGCGTGGCCAGGTACAACTCCTTCACCAGCGAGTCCTGCATCGCCTCGGCGGCGTTATCCACCAGGTTCACCACCACGCGGACGAACTGCTCGCGGTCCAGGTTCACCGGCGCCAGACCGGGCGCGAAACTAGTGCGGATGGCAATGTCCTCCAGCCGCCCCTCGAACACCGCCAGCGCTTCCCGCACCACCGCATTCAAGTCGGCCCGCACCGGCTGGGCCGAGGGAAACCGGGCGAAACGCGCGAACTCGTCCACCAGCGTTTTCACCGATTCCACCGATTTCGAAATGGTCTGCGCGCATTCCCGCAGAATCCGCGAGGAGGGGGGCGCCAGCTCCAGGCGGTCCACCTGCCGCTCGATCCGCTCGGCCGAAAGCGCGATGGGCGTCAACGGGTTCTTGATTTCGTGGGCCACCCGGCGCGCCACTTCGTGCCAGGCCGCGGCTTTCTGCGCCCGCAGCAGCTCGCTGGTATCTTCCAGCACTACCACGAACCCGCTGGTCACTTTCTCTTCGATGGCCGCCACAGTGACCGCCAATTGCAGATTGCGGTCGGCGGTGCGCAATTCGAGTTGCCGCGAGGCAGCCCCGGTGCGCCGCGCCCGCTTCATGAGGTACTTGATCTCGGCCGTATCCTCACGCGAGAACAGGTCCTCCAGCCGCGTGGCGCGCCCAACCTGGTCGGCCGGAAAAATGCGCGTCAGAGCGCGGTTGACGCGCTGGATGGAGCCGTCCGAAGCCACCGAAAGCACGCCCGTGGGAATGCTTTCGAGAATCGCCTCGGTGAAGCGCCGCCGCCGGTCCAGCTCGCGGCTGTTGGCCTCGATTTCCTGCGTCATCCGGTTGAAGGCCCGCACCAGCGATCCCAATTCGTCGGCCGCCCGCACTTCCACCCGGTGCGCCAGGTTGCCCGTGCGCACCTGGCTGGCGCCTTCGAGCAGAGCCGTGATGGGTATGCTGATCTGTTTAGCCAGAAACAGCGCCACCCAGATGGCCACAAACAGAACGAACAACGTGATCAGGGACATCAGCAGCAGGTAGAACTGGCGAATCTCTTTCCAGCTATCCCACATCTGCTGCCATTCGCGCGCCCATTGCCCGATCATGCGCATTTGCGCCGCGCTATCGCCCGGAATTTGCGCCGCGATGGCGACGTGCCCGATCTCCCGCCGCCCGTCCAGAATCGGATAGGACTTCACCACCAGCCGCTCCTCCACCGGCGGCTGGCCATAGGGGCCGAAAGCATCCAGCGGAGCCGTGCCCGCCGCGCCGAAAACCGCCGCCGATTGCAACTCGTACTGCTCCGCAAACCGTTCCAGAAACCCCGGCGCCGCGACCCCGCTGGCAAGCAACTGCCGCACTTCGGGCTGCGCCGCCAGCAGGGCCGCCTGGGCCGTGGTTTCGTCGTCCATCTCCTTATCCAGAGTCTTGGCGATGCGTTTGAAAACGTCCAGTTGGTTATTGGCCGGCGCGCGAAACCAGGTGGCCAGGTTGCGATTCAGAACCTGATAGCTGAATAGCACCAGGAAAAACACGGGCACCGTGCTCAGGGTCAGCGCGCCGACCACCAGCTTGGTCTTGAGATGAGATCCTTCGCGATGGCTCTGCCGTTCTACATAAAGCTTGACGAATTCCCGGAAAACGATCCAGCCGAGAACCACCATCAGCAAGAAAATCAGGGTGTAGCCCGCCCAGAAGATCAAGGTCTGGTTCGGGGTGTGCGGACGGAAGTGACCGGGATTGAACGACCCTTCCCACACCACCACGAGCACCGAAAGGACCAGCAGAACTACGGCAAAACTGTAGGCCAGACGTTTTTTCACGGCGAACTCTTATGACTTATTATATGTGCCCTCGACGGAGCCGTCGCCCGATCGTCACCCTCGGCGGGCCGTCCACGATTCCCGGCGGAACTCATGCACCGCCTTGTAAAGACGGTACTTGCCGGCGAGAGCCAGGCGGCGTTTTTTTTGTTCCCCCAACCCTAGAATTTTGCCGCCTTTCAACCGATATGAAGTGAGAATGCATCTACGGAAGGACCTATGAAAGCAATCGCAATCGCAGCGGCAGCTTTATTCTGTTTGAACCTGACTGTGTCCGCACAGGACACTCCGAAGAAGTTGACCAAGGCGGAAGCCCTGGCCGATATTGCGTCCAAGCCGCCGATCGAATATCCGCCCGTCGCCAAGCAACTCAAAATTGAAGGAATGGTGGAGGTGGAGGCGGTAGTGGCGGAAGACGGTTCGGTGGAACAGGTCAACATCGTCAGTGGCAATCCGGTCTTGACCAAAGCGGCGGTAGCGGCGGTGAAAAAGTGGAAGTTTAACCCGATCAAAGCGGACGGCAAACCGACCAAGGCACTGGCGCCGCTCAGCCTGTCGTTCAAGCTCTAACCTTTGCGGACTTCGAGGGATATCCATGAGCCTCACACGTAAGTTATTGATTGGTTTCGGTGTAATGTTGGGACTGTCGTTGCTGAGCGGCGGTAGTGCGCTCTTGATGGTTCACGAACTGAACGCCGATCTGGAGCGTGCCGCCAACGGCGTGGCGCGCAATCAGTACCTGGCCGGCAAAGTAGCGACCGCGGCGTCCGAAATGACCAGCCTGGGGCGAGCTACCGCCCTTTCGGCGGTACTGGGCGACCAAAGCAGGGCAAACCAGAGCCTGGCCGGATTTCAAGCCCAGGACCAGGCGCTCCGCGCGGCCCTAGGGGAACTGGAAAAAACGGCGGAAACCGCCGAAGCGACTTCCCTGATCCGTTCCGTGACCCAGCAGGCGTCGGCGGTGGAAGACGCCGAGCAGGAGCTCAGCCAAGCCGTGGCCAGCCAAAAGTTGGATGCCGCGCTGCAAATCTTCAATCAGAAAGTACAACCGCAACTGGAAGACATCGGGCGCCAGGCTGCGTCGCTGGTGGAGCGTCAGAGCGGGGAGTTGGCCTCCACTTCAGCGGATTCCGCCTCCAAATCCACGCGCTCCACGGTCTTCACCGTGGCCCTCACGCTGCTCATCGTCGGCGTGGGCGGTTCGGTGTTCTTCATTGTTCGCAAAGTGAGTGCGGACCTGCGCGGATTCGCCGGCAACATCGCCGAATCCGCCGACCACGTTTCCGGTGCATCCAAGCAGGTTTCCTCTACCAGCCAGTCGCTGGCGCAAGGAGCCTCCGAACAAGCCGCGTCACTCGAGGAAACTTCCGCGTCCACCGAGGAAATCGCTTCCATCACCCGCAAAAACGCCGATCACACCCAGCAAGTCGCCGCCCTCATGCAACAGTCCGGACAGGCCGCCGGCGAGGTGAACCACACCCTCGACCGCATGATGGAAAAGATGCAGGAAATCGACGCGTCCAGCAATAAGATCGCGCGCATCATCAAAGTGATCGACGAGATCGCCTTCCAAACCAACATTCTGGCCCTGAATGCGGCGGTCGAAGCGGCCCGCGCGGGCGAAGCCGGCCTGGGCTTTGCCGTAGTCGCGGATGAAGTCCGCAATCTGGCCCAGCGCTGTGCCCAGGCCGCCAAAGACACCGCCGGCCTGATCGAGGAATCCATCGCCACGTCTCACGACGGCAATGAACGCCTGAATAAAATGGCCGAGGCCGTTCGCCATATGACGGAAAGCTCCACCCAGGTCAAAACACTGGTGGATGAAGTGAATGTCGGGAGCCAGGAACAAGCCCACGGCATGGAACAAATCGCCCGTGCGGTAGCCCAAATGGAACAGGTTACGCAACGAACCGCCGCCTCCGCCGAAGAGGGCGCATCCGCCGGAACCGAACTGAACGGCTACGCCTCCACCCTCCAAGGGCTGGTCAAAGAAATGCGCGATATGGTTGGGTCCGACTGACGGACCCAACCCACACTCTTACTGCTCTTTAACGGAATCTACCTTGATGGTTTTGCCGGTTAGCGTGCCGTCTATCGTCACCTTCTTGCCCGCTTCCGGAACTACTTTGTCCTGATCTGCGATCTGGTAGATCGTGCCGTCGTCGGTCACGAGCACCGCCTTGGCGCCGCGCTTGATGCAGGTTTGCGCGCATTGTACGTTGCCCCGCATCGCCTTATTGCCGGCACAACTGTCGTCAATAATGTATCCCGTATAGCTTGCGGCCAAAGCCGAAAACGCCATACCCGAAAGGAGCCCCACGGAAATCAGTAGTTTTCTCATTTTCTCAGCCAGCCTTTCCCCCTTAGAGATTGTACCCGCCCGCAAACTCTCGCGCCAGCCCTATCGCGCCCCTAAACTGTAATCAATAAAACAAATACTTACGCCATTGGGCATCGCCTTTGCCCAGCATACGCATCAGGTGCCTGCTGGTGTGCAGACTGAACGGCCTGGGCGGCCGCAGCAGCTTCATGCCCGCCTCTTCCGGAGTCCGATTGCCTTTCCTGTTATTGCAGGGATTGCAACATGCCACCAGATTCTCCCAGGCGGACTCGCCCGCCCGCGAGCGCGGAATTACATGGTCCAGCGTCAGCTCCCCGCTGGGCATCGGCCGATGGCAATACTGGCACGTGTATCGGTCGCGCATCAAAATATTCTTGCGCGACAACGCCCGCGTCTGGTGAGGGATTCTGCGGTATTCCAGCAAGCGGATCACCGACGGCAGCCGCATCGCCGCCCGCGACGAGTGAATCGATTGCACCGATTCCTCTTCGGCCGACGCCACGCCCTTCAGTACCAGCACCAACGCCCGCCGCACCGCGCAGATGTTGATCGGTTCGTAGCTGGCGTTGAGCACCAACACCGGCCTCTGTAGTCGATCATTGGGCATATCCGCCAGATCCTTCCCCTGTCGCCGCCCGGGATTCAGGCGCCACTTGCCATAGCCGGTCCGCGCGCGCCACCGTCAACACGGACACCCGAACCGCGCCGGCCTGTTTCAGCGCCAGCGCACACGCCGTCGCGGTCGACCCCGTCGTCAGAACGTCGTCCACCAGCAATATGCTTTGCCCCGCCACCCTCGTCGAAGCGGAAAAAGAACTGGTGTTGACGTTGTGGCGGCGAGCTGCCAGCGTCAGCCCAGCCTGGGCTCTCGAAGCCAAAGGCCGCCGCAACCCTTTCACCACCGGAATACCGGTTCTCCGCGAAACCTCCCGCGCCAGCAGTTCGCACTGGTTGAAACCCCGCCGCCAACGCCGCCGCCAGTGAAGCGGCACCGGCACAATCGCATCGAACCGCCCATCCCGAGGCAATGCCCGCAAAAGATAATCCGCCAGGGGCCCTTCCAGGCTGCGCACCTTCTGGTACTTGAATAGGTGGATCAAGCGGCGCAACACCCCGCCGTAAGCTCCATAGCAGTAGGCCGCGTCAAAACCGCGAAGGCCGTTGCGGCATAACGCGCAACGGCCTTCTTCATCCAAAGGAAATCGGTTTTGAAACGGAGTTCCGCAGGCGCGACAGAAATGCTCCGCCTCCATCGGCCCGGGCTCGGCGAGGCACGACCGGCAAACCGGTACGCGCGCTACCTCCTCCAAAGGGCGCCCGCAAATCTTGCAATCGGTGGGGAAAAAAAGCGAAAAAACAGCCCGGATCACCTCCCGCGTTACCGGGATGCCGGCTTCGACAATTGAGGTTCGTCCGCTACTCGAGAAGACCCACCCCCGACCAAGCTAACAGTATATCGCACTCTTCGCGGCGCGGATCTCCGGCCTGCTGGGCCGCCTCTCCAGCCAAACTGCACATACTTTCCCTTCACGCCTACAACTCATCCCTCCGTTCGCCAGTACGGGCAGTATTCATCCTTAGATCCGACTCCGCCAACCGAGCCTGCCTCAATGCTATAATCCCTAAAGTACCTGTTGTAGATCTGATTTGAGTAGATAGCTCGTATTAGTCCCGCAGTTCGGAGGTCCCATGAATCTTCCCATGGTCTTGAATCATTTGCGCGCCCTCGAAGCGGAGAGTATCCACGTCCTCCGCGAAGTGACGGCTGAGTTTCAGCGCCCGGTCATGCTCTATTCCATTGGCAAGGATTCCTCCGTCATGGTGCGCTTGGCGCAAAAGGCGTTCTACCCCGGCAAGATTCCCTTCCCGCTGCTGCACGTCGATACTACCTACAAGTTCCGCGAAATGGTGGCGTTTCGCGACCGTTTCTGCGCTTCCATCGGCGCCCGCCTCATCGTCCATACCAACCGCGCAGCCGTCGAAGCGGGCGCCAGCCCTTTCCGCCTCGGCACCGAAAAATGCTGCGGCCTGCTGAAAACCCGCGCCCTGCTCGACGCCCTCTGCGGTGGCGGTTTCGACGCCGCCTTCGGTGGGGCCCGCCGCGATGAGGAAAAATCGCGCGCCAAGGAGCGCGTCTATTCTTTCCGCGACTCCTTCGGCCAGTGGGACCCGAAAAATCAGCGCCCCGAGCTCTGGAACCTCTTCAACAGCCACATCGACAAGGGCGAAAGCATCCGCGTCTTTCCCCTTTCCAATTGGACCGAAATGGACGTGTGGCAGTACATTCACCTGGAAAATATCCCCATCGTCCCGCTGTACTTCGCCCGCCCGCGGCGCATGGTGGTGCGCGGCGAGATGCTGATTCCGGTGGAGCACGACATTCCTTTGCTGCCCGGCGAGAAGCCCGAGCCGGTCATGTGCCGCATGCGCTCTCTCGGCTGCACGCCCTGCACCGGCGCCATCCGCTCCCAAGCCGACACGCTGCCCAAAATCATCCAGGAGATGATGCTGTTCCGCCGCTCGGAACGGGAAAATCGCGTCATCGATCACGATCGCGAAGGCTCCATGGAATTGAAGAAACGCGAGGGCTATTTCTAATGGCCCATCCGGAGCCAGTGTGGGACTGGCGCCAGGCCGGTGCCGCGGCTCAGCCAGTCCCGGCCCCTTCCACCGATCGCGAAGCCGCGCTCGAAAGCTTCCTGCGCCAGGAGCAGGATAAGGACCTCCTGCGCTTTTCCACCGCCGGCAGCGTCGACGACGGCAAAAGCACCCTCATCGGCCGCCTCCTGTTCGATTCCAAAGGCGTCTATGAGGATCAACTGGCGTCGGTCGCCCAGGCACGCTCCAGCCAGACCGCCGGCGGCGTGGATTTCGCCCTCCTCACCGATGGCCTCCGCGCCGAACGCGAGCAGGGCATCACCATCGACGTCGCCTACCGCTATTTCGAAACCCCCCGCCGCAAGTTCATCATCGCCGATACCCCCGGCCACGAGCAGTACACCCGCAATATGGCCACCGGCGCTTCCACCGCCCATCTGGCCATCGTATTGGTGGACGCCCGCAACGGCGTTCTGCCCCAGTCGCGCCGCCACGCCTTCATCGCATCCCTGCTCGGCATTCCCCACGTCGTGGTCGCGGTCAACAAAATGGATTTGGTGGATTGGAGCCAGGATGTCTTTGAAACCATCCGCCGCCAGTTCACCGCTTTCGCCGCGCCGCTCGGCATTCCCCGCCTGAACTTCATCCCCATCAGCGCGCTGCTCGGCGATAACGTAGTTTCGAAAAGCGCGCGCATGCCCTGGTTCGGTGGCGAGAGCCTTCTCAGCCATCTCGAAACCGCGCCCATCACCGCCCGCCGCCATCGGTCGGAAATGCGCTTCCCCGTGCAGTACGTCATCCGCCCCGATCAGAACTTCCGCGGCTACGCCGGCCAGGTGGCTTCCGGCATTCTCACCCCCGGCGAGACCGTGATGGTGCTGCCTTCCCGGCGCACCTCGCGCATCGAATCCATCGCCACCTACGACGGCGACCTGCCGCGCGCCTTCGCTCCGCTCTCGGTCACCGTCTGCCTCGAAGACGAACTCGATATCAGCCGCGGCGACATGCTGGTCGATCCGGCCTGCCCGCCCGAAATCCTTCGCACCCTCGAGGCGCGCCTGGTGTGGATGAGCCACACCCCGCTCGACCTCAAACGCGATTACCTCGTCAAGCACACCACTCAGGAAGTAAAAGCGCGCGTGCGCTCCATCCGTTGCCGCTTCGACGTGAACACGCTCGGTCAGGAGCCCGCCGCCGAGTTGCGGCTCAACGAAATCGGCGCCGTCGTCGTCGAAACCCGCAAGCCGCTGTTCGTCGATCCCTACCGCCGCAACCGCGTCACCGGCGCGTTCATCCTCATCGATCCGCTCTCGAACGAAACCGTCGCCGCCGGCATGATCTCGGACCCGCGCGCGCCCCGCACCGGACCGGGCATCGCCGGCGCCGAATCCGCGCCCGTCACCGCTCGCGAACGCGCCTCCCGCCACGGCCACACCGCCGCCATCGTCTGGATGACCGCGGGCTGGGATGCCACCTGCCGTCTCGAGCGCGTCCTTTTCGAGCGCGGCGCCGTGACTCAGGTGTTGGACGCAACCGCCGCGGGCGAACACCTTCCGCCCATCGCCGCCGCCGGCCTGGCCGCCGGCCTCATCGTAATCGTCGCCGCCGACCGACCGATCCCAGCCTGGACAATAGATCTGGCCGGCCCGGACCGTTGCCTCGAATTCCCCACCGCTCAACAAGACGCCGCGTACCTGGAAGAACTCGAGCGCCGCCGCATCCTCGGCGGCGAGCCCGCTACTTAGGCAACCGCAGCTCCGTGGGGCAGATCATCGTTTTTCGTGGTCTGCCCTACCTCGGCCAAGTTGGCATTCTAGTAATATTGACATCCGATATCGACAATCGATATCGGAATCAAAAGCCAGAAGCATGCGCCGGGGTCGCGATGCGTCTTAATTCCGACTCCTGACTTCTGACCTCCCGCATCTGCTTCCCCACTCCGCCCCAACCCCGGAAACTTCCGCGCGGTTCCGGTGTCTATGGTGTGTAGAAGGCGTCAATTAGTAAGCGGGTTGTAGCGAGAGCGGCCGCCCTCCTCAAACCTTCGGCGACGCGGGTCTCCCGTGTCTGAGAGCTTGGATGGTTTCGACAGGAGGAGGAATGTTATGTTCGAACAAGCCGTTCTATTGAGTTCCACGTCCGGCCGGCGGGCGTTGGCCACCGGGTTGGGCATTACCATCGAAAGTCTCGTCATCGGCACTGCGGTGCTGATTCCCATGTTGTGGCCGCAGGCCATGCCGCGTCCGCAATTGTTGATCGCGCTGCTCGAGCCCTCCGCGCCGTTGGCTCCGGCGCACCGGCCTCCCGCCGCGCCGCATGCCCAGGTGGTCCCGAGGAACACGCAACCGTTCGATCCCCGCATGCTGCAACTCCCCACGCGCGTCCCGGCCCACCCGATCGAGATCGTTGATCCGCCGGATTATGTCGGCGTAGTCGGTATGCCGGATGGCGTCGGCACTGGCCAGGCAAACGGCCCCGGTCTGGGACTGGTCACCGCCATCCTCGATAGCGCGCGTGTCACTCCGCTGCCGCGGGCGGAGACCGCCGCTCCGGCTGCCAGAGCCGTACCGCCCACACCGGCGCGCATCAAAATCGGCGGCGACGTCCAGGAAGCTCGCCTGCTCCACCGCGTCCAACCCATCTATCCTACTCTGGCGCGTGAGATGCGCATCGAAGGAACCGTGGAATTGACCAGCGTCATCGGCGTCGATGGCCGCCTCAAGGAACTGCGCGTGCTGAGCGGTCATCCCCTGCTTGTCGCCGCCGCGGTCAGTGCCGTCAGTCAATGGGTCTACCGGCCCACCTATCTGAACAGCGAGCCGGTAGAAGTCATCGCCCCGATCATCGTTACGTTCAAGCTGAACCGGTAACAGGGTTCGAAGGCGGGGTGTAAGGCCATCCTGGCACCCGCCTCCTTTTTGCCACTCACCGCGGAATTCCGCCGACACTCCCTGCCCAGATTCAGTTTAGCGGCCAGATTTCGCAGTATCCCGGCCTGTGGCAGATCAACGCCGTCGTGCCCCCGTCTATCTCGGGACATGTCCCTGTCTTTATCGTAGGCGGCAATCTCACGAGCAACGCAGTGACGATTTCGGTCCATTAGAACCGCGCCAGCGCCCTGGAAGCGTCGGCCTACCGGTGTTCCCGGCGCGCCGCAATTTGGAAGGGCGGCGACCCGCTTCCTCCGTGGGCGACACCGCAGACACCTCGTGGCATGCACTGAGGCACTGGCCGACGGGCCGCAGTGCTCTCAGGAACTCGGCGCAGGGGTTACTGTCCCTGGTTTTCCCGTCCCTGGTTTTCCCTGTCCCTGGTTTTCCGCGGTACAATCGCTCGGAGGGGGACCGTGTTGCAAGCTGGACTGACGATTGCACCGCGGGGGGTCGCGATTTTGGCGCTGGGGCTGACGCTTGGCGTGGCGCAGCAGCCGCACCGCGGAGTCACTGCTCGCCCACCCGCAGCATCGCTCGCTGCCTCTACAGGGAGTTATTACGCCCTAGTCGTCGGCATCGATGAGTATGCTTCGCTTCCGCACTTAGGAACCGCGGTTCTTGACGCCCGTTCCATGGAGGCGGTGCTCCGCGACGGATACGACTTCAGCACAAAACTGCTGCTGAACGGCGAAGCGACTCGCGGCGCCATCCTCCGTACTCTGAACCAATATCGTAGCCTGCTGCACGAGAACGACAATCTGCTGATTTACTATGCCGGCCACGGCCAAATGGACCGCGACGCGCAAAGGGCTTATTGGCTGCCGGTTGATAGCGACAATTCGCCGGTCAACTGGATCAGCAGCGACGATCTCGCCACCGCGCTGCGAGCCTTGCCGGCCCGACACGTGCTGGTGGTATCCGACAGTTGCTATTCGGGAGACCTAGCACGCACGCGCGATCCCAACATGACCAGCAACCCGAGCGATCACGGCATCTACTTGCAGAAAATGATGGCTTCGAAATCACGGACCTTTATTGCGAGCGGCGGAGATGAGCCAGTGGCCGATGGCGGCGCGATCGGCCATTCCATTTTCACCAACGCGGTTTTGCGTGGCCTTCGCGCACTCGAAGGGACGCCATTTAGCGCGGAGGATTTGTTTGATCGATACGTACGGGAACCGGTAGGCGGGAGTTCCAGGCAGACCCCGCACTTTTCCGCGGTACCTTATTCGGGCCACGACATGGGGGACTTCGTGTTTGTCGGCAAGGCGGCAGAGATTGCCGCCGCGGAGCCGAGCGGGGCGAGGGTGCCGACGGGCTCGGCGGATACCGCCGCCCAGGCCGAAATCGCCTACTGGAGCGCGGTTGACAAGAGCGATGCGGAGAGTTTGCGGTTGTATCTTCGCAGATACCCGACCGGACAGTTTTCGGATCTTGCGGAACGAGACCTGGCGCGGTTGACGACTTCCACGCCGGTTCCGCCAGGCCCTATTGCCGGCAGTAGTCCACCGGCCTCAGCGCCTTCTTCTATTCGGGTCGGAGGCGACGTCCAAGCTGCCAATCTGATTCGCCGGGTTCAGCCGGTGTATCCGCCGTCAGCGAAAAGCGCCAGGATTGAAGGCGTGGTCACACTCGGCGCCACCATTGGCATTGATGGCAGGATCGCCGACCTAAAGGTAATTAGCGGTCATCCCTTTTTGGCTCCCGCCGCTGTGGAGGCAGTGAAGCAGTGGGTCTACCGGCCTGTCCTATTAGAAGGCAAACCGGTGACTGTAGAAACCAAGATCGACATCAATTTCACTCTGAGCGGTGCTCAGGCCGTGCCGCAGACCGGCGAGGTAAAGGTGAATCCCAAGGATGGACTCGATTACGTGTGGATTCCGCCGGGGACGTTCATGATGGGTTGCTCACCGGGGGATAACGAGTGCTACGACAATGAAAAGCCTGCTCACCAAGTGACTATCACCAAGGGCTTTTGGATGGGGAAGACAGTGGTCACAGTCGGGGCATGGAAACGATATCGAGCATCTACTGGCACACCCGCGCTGCCAATCGCCGACTTGCAAGGACGTGATCTGAACGAGGCCAGCGGCGACGATGATACACCGGTGGTACTGGTGACTTGGGGAGAGGCGCGCCAGTTTTGCGAATGGGCGGGAAAGCGTTTGCCGACAGAAGCGGAGTGGGAGTACGCTGCACGGGCGGCCACAACAGGTGCGCGATACGGAAATCTCGATACAATCGCCTGGTACGCTGACAACAGTGGAAAGGAGCATATGGATGCTGCTCAGATACTCCGGGCCGAGGGGGCGAATGCGGTCAGGCGATTGCTCCAAAATGGTAATGGTCCGCATCGCGTCGGTCAGAAAGAGCCGAATCTGTGGGGCCTGTACGACATGCTCGGGAACGTAGCGCAGTTTACGGCAGATTGGTATGACGCCAACTACTACGCGCGGGACGACAGCCCGGATGATCCAACGGGGCCATTTCAGGGGCAATTCCGAGTTGTGCGTGGCGGACTCTGGGGGAGCCTCGCAAGCTTCGTGCGGGCGTCGAATCGTCACGAGGGCGGAATGGACGGCCGGAGCAACGGAGTCGGGTTTCGCTGCGCCGGCCAATAGAAGTTTCCTGGTTTAGGCGGGATAGAATTCCGGGTGAGATGGCAGTTATTTCCAGAGCGGCTGCGCGCGCGGACAACTTCGCTAGATTGAGGCAACCCCACAAGGCGCGACCGGGAAGGAGTGGCCGTTGTTCGAGGAGGGGGTAGCTGGGCACATACTAGCGGCGTTCCTCGACCATGCCCTCCGGGAACGCCTTTGGAGGCTCCGGCTGATGCCCACCAAAATCATCAAGCCTGGAACTGAGATGCGTGTCTCCTTCTCTGCCCTTCTGCGGATCGCGGAGAGCGATTCCTACCTTTTGATTCGAAGCCTCCACCGCAGAGAGTCTTTCGGACCCTTTGGCGGCGTCTATAAGTACCTGAGTGGCGCCGTGCCTCGGCTCGACGAACTTCAGTTCCGCCCGCAAGTCGTCAGTCCCGACATGAGAGACGATCTCCGAGGGTTCCTGCCCCGCCGACGCCTTCTGTCTCTTTTGCGTTGGTTCGATGAAGGGACAGAGAGAGAGGACGCAGGCGCTTGCCTTCGACGCGAGCTCCAGGAAGAGCTAAAGGAAGTGCATTTATCAAAACAGATTTCGCTTCCAGAGATCCCGCACTTTCGCCGGATCAGGCGGGTTTCAGAGGGCCCAGCGATAGCCGCTGGGCAAAGCTATACGCAGTACAGGATCTTCGACGTTTATGAAGTTACAGAGCCGAACAAAGACGTCGCCCGCTTCTTAAAAGAACTCCGGTCTCTGGCGACTAACGACAAGCACTTGCTTCTCGCCTGCTCGCACGAGATCATTGCAGGTCGGTCCCACGACGGGCGGTACATCGGTCATCATTCGGGCTATGTCTTTCGGCGGCAGCGGGTTCGACCCGACGAGCCGATGTTTGTGGAAGCAACGGGTGGTGCCGACTGACTCGCACGTAGAAAGCCAGTGACATTATAGAAAGCCAGTGACAGGCTACGTAGAAAGCCAGTGACAAGAAAGCCAGTGACAGAAAGCCAGTGATAGGCTACGTGTTTCCACTTTTCCGACCGGCCAATCAGAGATAGGAAGGCTCCGCGGCCAAATTCCGGCTCCGGGCACCGCTGGCGTATATGAATGTCGAGCCCAGCCTCAACCAAACGCTTCGCTGTCACCCGGTTAGCGGGAAATAGCCATCGCTGCTCACCGCCTCCAAAACCCCGGTCACGCCCCATTCAGCCCCGTAATCCACTGAAAACAAACCGCCAGCCAAAAACAACCCATTGCCGCCGTTCTACCATGGTCGAGGGAGGAACTCGCCAGTCAGGGTAAACAAAGTGGCGCGGGCACCCGTGCCAGGCACTCCTGCCGGCACTCCTGCCGGGCACTCCTGCCTGCCGGGACTCATCCCGAAACCTTGCTGCACCACCAACAAGAATAGGCATAAAATGCACAAAGCTATGCCGCAATTTGTTTTTTCAATCCCCCAACCCAACCCGCCAGGGCATCGTGGACCGGCATTCTGCCCGCGCCACTTGCAGTTAAGCACCCAGGCGCACTTAGCCGGCCACGCCTGGTAGACTCGACCTTATGATTTGCCGCTATCTTTCTCTTCCGAGTCTGGTTTGCCTTCTGCTGCAGGCAAATGTGGCCGGCGCCGCGGTGCGCAGCGTGGAAATTTTAGAACGCACGCCCGTCCTCGGCGGCGCTTACGAACGCATTGTGGGGCGCGTCGATTTCGGCATGAATCCGAAGCTCGCCGCCAACCGCATCGTGCGCGATCTCGACCTGGCCGAGCTCAACGCCGCGGGAGAAGCGGAATGCACGGCGGATTTCTACATCCTCCAGCCCACCGATAGCGCCAAGAGCAACGACACCGTGCTGTTCGAAGTTTCCAATCGCGGCGGCAAAGGCATGCTCAACCGTTTCGCCTTTGCGCGCGGCGCCAACGACTACGGCGACGAGTGGGTCATGCGGCAAGGCTTCACGCTGGTATGGCTCGGATGGGAATGGGATATACCGGCGTCGAACAAGACTGCGCTGCATTTCACCGCGCCGCACTATCGCGCCGATGCGCCCAGCGACGGGCTGGTGCGATCCGAGTTTACGCCCGAAAAAAGCGTGACCGCGATGCCGCTCGGCGACCGCAATCAAGACGCGATTCCGGTAGGCAAGGCGGTCGCGCTATACGTACGCGGCGGAACCGATGGCGCTCCGCGGCAGATTACGGCGGCGAACTATTCGTTGTCGGCGGACGGCCATTCTGTGGAGATGCGAAACGGTTTCGAAGCCGGCATGCTCTACGAGTTCGTCTACCAGGGCAGGGACCCAGTGGTGGCGGGCACGGGCCTGGCCGCCGTCCGCGACTTCATTTCGTTTCTGAAGTATGGCGGCGAAGTCAGCGGTTGGAGCGGACCGCGTCCCGCCGTCAAACGGGCCATCGGCTTCGGCATTTCGCAAAGCGGCCGCTGGCTGCGCGAGTTCGTCTACGACGGATTCAATGCCGATGAGAACGGCCGCAAGGTTTTCGATGGCGTGTGGGCCGATGTCGCGGGCGCCGGACGCGGCAGCTTCAACTTTCGCTATGCGCAACCTTCGCGCGACGGATGGCCGTACATCAACGTCTTTTATCCTACCGACGCTTTTCCGTTCACCGACACGGATGAAACCGATCCGGTGACGGGCAAGAGCGGCGGATTGCTCGACCGCGCCCGCGCCGCGCGCGTGCAGCCGAAGATTTTCTTCACCAACGATTCCTCGGAATACTGGGGTCGCGCCGCTTCGCTGATCCACATCACCGCCGATGGCAAGCGCGACGCGCCCATTTCGCCAGACACGCGGATCTACTTCATCGCCGGCGTGCAGCATTTTCCGCGCGCGCTGCCGCTCGCAAAACAAGGCACGGCGTATACCATCAACGTGGTCGATCATCGTCCCGTGCAACGCGCGCTGCTGGCCGATCTGGAGGCATGGATTCAGGATGGAGTTGCGCCGCCGCCTTCGGTCTACCCGCGCATCGCGGAGGGCCAGTTGACGGGTCTCGCCGGTTTGAAGTTCCCCGCGATTCCGGGCGTCGAAACGCCGCAACATCCGCGCGTGGCGCGGCGGCTGGATTTCGGGCCCCAGTTCCAATCGCAAGGCGTGATTCTGGAAGAGCCGCCGAAGGTGACCGGCGCGTTTCCCGTGCTGGTGCCGCAGGTAGATTCGGATGGGATCGATCTGGGAGGCGTCCGCTTGCCGGAGGTCGCAGTTCCCCTGGCGACGCTGACCGGTTGGAACCTGCGCTCCCCGGAGCGCGGCGCTCCCGATCAAATTGCGGAGTTCTACGGATCCACCTTCCCGCTCGCGAAAACCAAGCAGGCGCGCACGGCCGTGCACGATCCGCGCCCGTCCATTGCCGAGCGGTACGCCAGCCGCGAGATCTACATCGAGCGAGTGACTCGCGCGGCCGATGAGCTGATCCGCCAGAGATTCGTACTGCCCCAAGACCGCGATTTCGTGGTGGAGCGGGCCGCGCGGTTGTGGGATGCGCTGGCAAACTAAAGAACCGCGGATGCCCACCGGAACAACGCCGCCGCGGCCATCAAGGTCACGCGCTTCGGAGGCCGCGCCGGTGCGCCCACGCGGGCCGAAGTGGAAGAGTTTCTCAAAGCGCGGGCTAGCGAGGCGGTCTGAAAGAGCGATCATGATGTTACAATGCCGGCCGGAATCGATATGAACAACAACCGATACGCCAAGATGCCGAGTCTAAACGACGGCGTGATTTTGACGCGGCGCGGGATGTTACGGTGCGGGACCGGCATGCTTGCGGCAGCAGCGGCGTTTCCGAAAATGGCATCCAGCGCGGCAGCGCCTCCCAGCCAGATCATGACCACGCTCAGTGGTTACATGAGCGCGGCAGGCAGCCGCCTCCTTCTCGGCGAAGTGGTGGAGAAGGCCAAGCAGCTCGTTCTCGACACCCTGGCCGCCATGGTTTCGGGTTCCCAGCTTCCGCCCGGGCGGTTCGCCATTCAGTTTGCGCGCGCGTATGGTGGCGAAAAGGTGGCCACGGTAGTAGCCTCAGACGTCGTTTGTGGGCCCCTCGAGGCGGCGCTCGCCAACGGCATCCTCGCTCATACCGACGAGACCGACGATACCCATCCCGCTTCGCAAACCCACCCCGCCTGCTCGATCGTGCCCGCCGCGCTGGCGGCCGGAGAGCGGTTCGGCATCGATGGAACGCGCTTCCTGCGCGCCGTAACGCTCGGTTACGACATCGGTCCGCGCATCACCATCACTTTGGGCAAGCTGCAGTATATGACCGAAACCCATCGCAGCACGCACGGTATCGCCGGGACTTTTGGCAGTGCCGCCGCGGCCGGTTGCGCAGCGGGTTTGAACGCCCAACAGATGCGCTGGCTGCTTTCCTATGCCGCGCAGCAAGCCTCCGGTCTGGCTTCCTGGCAGAGGGACAGCGACCATTACGAGAAGGCTTTCGACTTCGGCGGGATGCCCGCGCGCAACGGGGTCACGGCTGCGCTGCTGGTGGAAGCCGGCGCCAACGGCGTGGACGACATTCTGTCCGGAACCGACAATTTCTTGCAGGCGTTCGTGCCCAAGAACGACCCGGCTTTGCTGGTCGAGAAGCTTGGCGAGCGTTATGAGATCACTCGCACCAATGTCAAGAAATGGACTATCGGCGCGCCCATCCAGGCGCCCATCGACGCTATCGAGATTCTGCAACGGCGAAACCGCTTCGAACCGGATCAGGTCAAGCAGGTGACCGTGCGGGTGGCCACCGATGAGGCCTCCATCGTCAACAACCGCGAAATCTCCGACATTTGTCTCCAGCACCTGGTAGCCGTGATGCTCATCGACAAGACCATCACGTTCCAATCGGCACACGACAAGGCGAGAATCGAAGATCCGGCGGTGCTACGTCAGCGCGCCAAGGTGCGGCTTGTCCCCGACCCGGAGCTGGAGCGCCTCATGCCGCGCCGGGAGGCGGTTGTGGAAGTTACGCTCACCGACGGCAGGGTTCTCAAGGAGCGTGTTGGGGCGGTCCGCGGCACAGCCGACAACCCCATGACCCGTCAGGAAATCATCGCGAAAGCGCGCGACCTGATTACGCCAGTCTTGGGCAACGACGCTTGCCAGAAACTCACCGACAAGGTGTTTGACCTCGAGCATGTGAAGGACATCCGCGATCTTCGCCCCCTGCTTCAGCGGACTTGAAGCGCTGGAAGCGATTGGCCTTTTAATTTAGCGCCCTGGGTCCGTGCGAGCTTAGTCGTGCCATGAAAGTATTAGTGCTGCATCGGAAACGCTCCGGCGAGATAGGCTTCGGGCGAGGTGCGAGTGCTGTGCGCCGGGGCGTTTTCGATACAGCACTAATATTACAACGTTAAGTGTTAGGGGCCGCAGGCGTGCTCTGCGGGACACCCGCAGTAGGCGCAGAAACCTGTCCAGGTGAATAACACATACTGGATCTCACGTCGCGTCCGTGGCAGGGT
>Ga0187848_10001345_pt1 | contig 21188 bp, 20 predicted proteins | sample June2016WEW_4_40_FD_132424 | JGI IMG/M metagenome (GOLD analysis project Ga0187848, IMG submission 132424) | Peatland microbial communities from SPRUCE experiment site at the Marcell Experimental Forest, Minnesota, USA - June2016WEW_4_40 | ecosystem: Environmental > Terrestrial > Soil >... | reverse complement strand
ATCGGGCGATGCCCGCCACAATCAAGGGAGCGCCGATGCCGGCGCAGATGATGCCGGGCAGCACGTGGTGATAAATCAACACCGCCGCAAAGGTCAGCGGCACCAGGAACATCGAGCCGAAGGCGATCGCCATCGGCGCCCAACTCACCTCCCAATGATGCTCATGGACCGCATGTTCGTCCGCCCCGTGCGCCATATCCGTCATGAATCCCTCCTAATTCGACCAAACCATGCGGCCGGCTCCCCGGAACGGGGCGGCGGCCGTCAACCCCTTTTTGCGCGCGGCGCGCGCCCCTATTTCGCCAACGCCTGAACGAGCATGGCCAAGAACAGCACGAACATGTACAAGATTGAAAACCCGAACAGCTTCATCGCCGCCTGGCGCTGCTGCGCCTCCGGACCGTTGCGCAACCGGCAAAGCGCCACCGTGCGCCAGACGAGAACGGCGTCCAAAGTCGCCGCGACGCAGGCGTAGACCACTCCGAGGCGAGAGATCGCCAACGGCGCGAAGGAGACCGGCACGAGGAGGGCGATGTAGATCGCGATCTGCCGGCAGGTCGCGGCCGGGCCGACGACGTTCGGCATCATCGGCACGCCGACGCGCTGGTAGTCGCCGCTGCGGCACAGCGCCAGCGCCCAGAAATGCGGCGGCGTCCACAGGAAGATCACCAAGAACAGCGCGATCGGCCCGGCGTCGACGCCGTTGGCGGCGGCGGCCCAGCCGATCATCGGCGGCAATGCGCCGGCGGCGCCGCCGATGACGATGTTGAGCGGCGTGCGCCGCTTCAGCCAGATCGTGTACAGGGGAATGTAGATGGCGATGGTGAGCGCCAGCAGCCCGGCGGCGAGCCAATTGACCCGCATCCCGAGCGCGGCGACCGACACGAACGCGAGAAACACGCCGATCGCCAGCGCCTCACGCGGATCAACGACCCCGCGCGGAATCGGACGGCCCGCCGTGCGCGCCATCCGCGCGTCGATATCAGCATCCCACCACATGTTGAGCGCGCCGCAGGCGCCGGCGCCGGCGGCCATGGCCCCCAGCGTGGCGACGAGTTTCAGCCAGTCGATCGCTCCTGGGGCGAGCAAGAAGCCCACCGCGCCCGTAAATACGACCAGCGACATGACGCGCGGTTTGAGCAACACAACGTGGTCGAGCACACGCGCTCGCGTCGTCGCACGCTTTGAGGCAGACGCACCTGTCCGTTGTGCAAACGTCTCGTACTGAGCCGCCACCCGAGCCCTCCAGCTTTGTACCGCTTCCCCTCGTCAGACGCCTAACGCCACCCCGGGAGACCCCCCTTGTCGCGCCGCGCCCTTTCTTTTCAACAGGCTACGCGCGAGGTTCGCAATTTTGATTTCAATCAAACGTTGCGGTGACCTCGATCAAACTGTCGCATGATCTCAATCAAATGCAACCCTTGCAGCCCCCCCTGCGCCCAAATGTCGCAGGACCGAGGCCATTGCGTGTTTTATATTTGTAATAGAAGGACTTAAGGCTATTTTTTACGCTGTAGCCTCGCTAGGCGCGACAACGCCCGCGGCGAATTGCAGCGGCTTTGAGCGCGCATGGCGAAGCCGACAGAGAGCGGTCGTCCAGCGTTCGCCGAGCGTCAGCACGACATAGGAGGAGCGCGTCGCCGCGGCCGGCGCGACGACAAGGACGCGACCGCCAAGTCTGTGAAGTCGGCGCCGATCGCCGCCTGGACTCTTCGATGTCCGATCGCGCAGGGCTGGTTCGCCCACGGCGCCGGATTCGGCTGGTTAAATCGATGTCCCCGGCGTCCGAAAGAGCGCCTCTCCAAATGACGAAAGGTAGTGACGAAACCAGGGCGAATAGGCGTCGGGGCTTTCGCGCATCTGCGACAACAGCAGCCCGCGCGCGACCCAGTCGAACGCGTCGACTTCGTCGGCGTCAGGACGCACCGCGCCGCCGTACAAACCGATGAACAAATGCACCACCTCGTTTTCAACGAGATCAGGCGCGACCGAGGCGCGATAATGCGTTCGCGCCATCCAGTTCAGCGGACAAACGACGCCCAATTCCTCCCGCAACCGCCGCGACGCCGCCCGATCGGCCGCCTCGCCCGGCCGGGGATGGGTGCAACAGGCGTTGGTCCACAGGCCCGCTGAGTGATACTTCCCGCTCGCGCGGCGCTGCAACAGCATTCGCCCCGCCGAATCGACGACGCAAACCGAGATCGCACGGTGCAGATAGCCCATTTTGTGCGTAGGCAACTTTGCAGCGCGACCGACCTCTCGATCGTCCATATCGACCAGGATCACGTCTTCGCCGCCATCGTCCATTTCTGTTCCCAGCCCTCGCCCACACGACGCAAGACCCTCGCGCCGAAGCGTTAGCGTAAATAATAGTCAAATATACGGGATCATTTCAATTTGAATCTTGGCATTCATCCCGCGATGGCGCCAATGTTTTCGGCACGATATACCAACAATTCATCACACTCGACTTGCGATCATTGTCTAGATCAGCGGCGCACTCGCGCGCCCGACCTTCGGCACAGTGGCAGCAAGGGTGCGTTTGTGTCAACCGCGCGCGGATTTGGGTTGATCGCGGTCCGCGCTTTCGCCGACCCGACCTCAATTTCTGCGTTCGCCTGGCGTCCCGTCGATCAACCAATCGAATTTGGCCGATTTTCCATACTTGCGCCAAAATTCTGTAATGATTCTAAACTGGCCTACGAATGACGGAGATGGCCATGAAACGGCTCTCTTTTTCAAAGCGCCAGGCGGCGTTCGCGTTCGCGGCCATTGCCGCAACCGCCTACCTGCTGACATTTTTCGTAATAGGCGTCTTTTACAAGCAGCTCTGACGCGACAATCGCCGGGCGAATGGCAAGCGCGGCCAGGACGACGAGGGTCCGCCGTTCTCGACACAGCGACATTGGCGCTGTCGGCGCGACTAGGCGTCGACGGCGGCGGTGGCTGCGCCGCGACGAGCCGCCAGATTGGCGACGAGCCAATCGGTCCAGGCTTCGAGCCCTTGTCGCTTCTTGGCCGAGACTTCCATGATCGGTCCGCTGCCGCGCACACGTCCGATCGAGCGGCGCGCCCGCGGCACGTCGAACTCCTCGATGAAGGGCAAGAGGTCGGTCTTGGCGATGAGGACGAGGTCGGCGTTGCGGAACATCACCGGATATTTGTCCGGCTTGTCGTCGCCTTCGGTCACCGAGAGCAGCACCACGTCGAGATGCTGGCCGATGTCGAAATCGGCGGGACAGACGAGATTGCCGACGTTCTCGATAAACAGAATGTCGATCTCGTCGTGCGGCAACTCGTCGAGCGCGTCGTGAACCATCGCGGCGTCGAGATGGCAGGCGACGCCGGTAGTGATCTGCACGGCCTTCACGCCATGGCGGCGAATGCGGTCGGCGTCGTTCTCGGTCTCCAGATCGCCTTCGATGACGGCGATCCGGACGCCCGGCGGCATGGCGGCGATGGTCGCCTCGAGAAGACTGGTCTTGCCAGCGCCGGGCGAGGACATGATGTTGACCGCGAGCACTTGGTGCGCATCGAGGTGCCGGCGCACGTGGGCGGCGATCCGGTCGTTCGCGGCCATCGGGCTCTCGTGAACGCGCACGGTCTTGCCGGCGGTCCCGACTTCGGCGCCCTTCGCACGCGGCGTTCCGCATCCACAGCTATCGCACATGGCGCTTGCCCTTTCCTTCAAACATTGGCCGGTCGCGAAGAGCTCGCCGGCGATTTCATTCGAGTTCCTGTTTCAGTCGGTCGAGATCTGAGACCACCATTGCGGCGCCGTGGCGGCGCAGGACGCCGCTGCGGATCAACTCGGCCATCACCGACGAAACGGACTGCCGCGTCGTGCCGATCTGCATCGCGAAATCTTCGGCGTTCGGCGGCGTATCGAGGACGATGCCCTGCTCGATCTTGCGGCCGTCGCGGCCCGCGGCGTCGCAAAGCGCGCGGATGAGGCGGTGCTTGACGCCGCGAAACACCATGTCCTCGTTCATGCGCAGCGACTTCTGCAGCATGCGGTCGATGACGGGCATCGCCGACACCGCCAGATCGGGATCGCACTGCGTCAGCCGCCGGAACGACGCCAGATTGATGGTCACGATCTCCCCATCCTTCTTGACCTCGAACGCCGAACCGGCGTGAAGGGGGATGGCGTCGCCGGCGTCGAGCGTGAACAGCGTAAGTTCCTTGCCCTCGAACGAGGCAAAGCAGCGAAGCCGGCCGCTGCGAACGATGAGCAGGCCCTGGTCCGACGCCTCTTCCTCGTCCGCCCCGTAAATGAGCTGTCCCGTCTTCATCCGCCGGACGCTGATCTGCCGCGCTGACGGACCCTTCAACAAGCGATCGATGATTTGACACAGGTCCGGCGTATGCTGCTGCGTTGGAAGACCGCCGCGCGATTCGTCGGCGACCGTTTGAACGGCATGGACGCGGCGAGGCGCCTGCATGCGCGCGAACAGGGTCTGGCCATTCTTGGTCTGAACGACAAAATCGTCCGACGCCGGATTGGGGTTGATGCTGCCCTGGTCGACGGTGAACAATTCGCCGAAACGGGACGCGCCGAGCGCCGGCCAGTCGAGATTGAGGAGGCCTAGACCATGGCGGTTGGCGCCGATCAGGCGATCGCCGTCGAACGCGAGCAGACCCTCGTGCGAACTGCCGATCAGGTACGGGTCGGAGTGAAAGCACATTCGCTCGTGATCGCTGAATCGGCTCTCGAACAGCCGGCGCTCGATCTGCTCAACCGCGCGTCTCACCAGCGCGAGCGTGTGGGTCTGCGGCACCTCCGACGCGTTGGTCAGGTCGAGCACGCCGACGACGGCGCCGCAAGGGTCGACGATCGGCGCCGCGGAACAGCTGAGGACCTTGTGGACGTCGAAGAAATGCTCGCTGCCGATCACCGTGATCGGCTGGCGCTCCGCGAGCGCCGTGCCGATGGCGTTTGTGCCGATCGTCCCCTCGTCCCAGATCGCGCCGGGGCGTAGCGCGACGCGCGCGGCCTGCTCGGCGAAATCTCCCTTGCCGACGGAAAAGAGCACGACGCCGCTCGGGTCGGTCAGGATGACGATAGCGCCGGTCATGCTGGCGTCCTGAAATAGCGCCTCCATCTCGCCGCGCGCCACGCTCACCAGCGTCTCGTTGCGCTCCTGCAACTCGCGCAACAATTGCTGCGAGAGCACGTTGACGGCGGGTCCCGCCTCCATGTCGAGGCCTTTGGCCGCGCTGCGCTGCCAGGAGCGCAGGATCAGAAGCGGAATTCCTGTTTCCTGCGCCAAGCCGCCGCTCAGGAACTGGCGACGCGCTTCGCTTGTCGCCCCGCGCTCGAACCAGCCGACTCTCGTCAAGCCCGACGTCCTGCGCATTGGTGTCAGTGGACGTTGGGTCACTGGTGCCTTCCCCTTGGCAAGCCGTGCACACGATCGAGTGAGATTGGCGCAGAAACAACCATGACGCACCGCAAACATTGGACGCGATCGAAAGTGAACCGCGGAGCAATTCTTAAGCGAGGCATTGGCGACCAAGTTGTCGAAGCAATGGCCCACGCTCGCCGCGATCAACCGATTGATTCAAGCGTCCGTTCCGCTGCAACACCGATAATATTTTAGCACGCTTCCTCTCTCGCCAGAAGAGCGATCGTTGAGGGGTTCGCCGCCGCCCGTTTTCTTCGCCCGCATAGTTTCACCACGCTTGCTCCGTAATCGTCGATTTTCATCAAGGGGATCTCGTCCTCGGCGGCTGCGCGCCGCGCGTGGAGCGCCGCGCGACCTTCGCGCTTTCTTCACATGCTGGTTGCGTCGAGAAGGCGCACCGTCGGGCCCTCCCGGCCGCACTCGATGACGTTCAAGCATCCGGGGCGCTGGGAGAGGCGGAAGAGATTGTCGAGCGGCATGCCGAGCACATCGCAAAGGATCACGCGATTGACTCCTGCGTGAGCCGCGACAGCGATCATCTCCCTTTCCTCCTTGGCGCCTGCGCCATCGGTCAAGCTGCGCCAAAAGGGCAGCACGCGCGACGCTACGGCGGCGAAATTCTCCGCCCCCGGCGGACGGAAGTTCACGATATCCTCCCCCCGGCGCCGATAGGCGTCGGGCTGGCTCTGTGCGACGTCGCGACGGTATAGCCCCTCCCATTCGCCCAAATTGATTTCGCGCAAGGCCGCGCTGACATAAACTGGGGTCGTTCGCGTATTCGCAAGGAGCTCGGCGGTGCGGCGCGAACGATTGAGATCGCTGCAATAGATGGCGTCCAGCTTCACCCGCCCGGCAAGCTCCGCCGCAAGCGCCTGGATTTGCGCCTCGCCGGCCTCGCTCATCGGCAGATCCGTCTGGCCGATGAAACGGCGCGCGGCGTCGCCGGCCAGCGCGCCATGACGGATCAGCAGCACCGTGCGCATGCCGCCGCCCCGCTCATGTGCAAACGCCGCTTGCCGTCGTGCAAGCGCGCCGCTCCGTCGGCGAGCTCGACATCGAGACGCAACGCGCCGCTCGCCAGCGCGGGCCCGACGACCGGATCGGCGGCCAAGCGCGAGCGAACCGCGGCGGCGACGGCCGGCGCGCGCGCCGGCGACGCCGTGGCGACGCGCAGCGCAAGAACCATGGGAGCGCCGTCCTCGACGGTGGCGGAGAAATCGGCAATCGCCTCGATCGCGAACAACGCTTCGTCGAGGCGCGGCAGCGTCAATGCGCCGCCTCCCGGCAATGGCGCTTCGGCGCCGATTCGCCCCGAGAAGTCCGCGAGCCTGCGCAGCGCCGAGCCGCATGCGCAGGGGGCGTCGATCAGGCGCGCGAGATCGCCGGTGCGATAACGCAGCAGCGGCACACTGCGCCGCCGCAGCGTGGTGACGACCACTTCGCCGAGGGCGCCGGGCGGCTGGCGCGCGCCCGTGACGGGATCGACCACCTCGACATAGAGTTCGCTCTCGCGCAGATGGCAGCCGCAATGAAACGCGCAATCCACCGCCCCGCCGTACCCCGTTTCGGTCATCCCCCAATGTTCGAAAACCTCCACGCCCCAGGCTTTCGCGATCGCGCGGGAAAGGCTCTTCGCCACGTGGTCGGAGCTCAGCAGCGCCGCCCGGATCGCGATCGGCGCGCCGCCGTCGCTTGCCGAGACACGCGCGGCGGCGAGCAACGGAACCGGCGGGCCGGCGACGACGTCCGGCTTGGCCGCTCGCAGCCGTTCGGCGAATTCCGCCGGACCCGGCGCGAGCGGCGTCAATAAAGGCGTAGCGCCGAGACGGCGGACCGCGGTCGCCAACCCGTCGCCGACGCCGCCGGGGCGCTCGCCGGCGAATGCGATCGCGACGCGATCGCCCGGCCGGGCGAAGAGCGCCATGCCGTGATGGAAGAAGTCGATCGTCGCTTCCTGATCCTCCGCCGTGAAGTGCAGCCGCTTCGCCGGCCCGCTAGTGCCGGAGGTGGCGAGCGTGACAACGCGTGCGACCGCGCCCTGCGACAGCGCGAGAAACGGCGGATCGTTGCGCAGCAGATCGGCGGGACGGGTGAAAGGAAGACGCGCGACATCCTCGAGGCCGCGAATCTCGATGTCCGGCCAGTCGTGGCGCGCGCGGTAGAACGGGCTTGCGGCGCGAGCGTACGCGATCGTCGCACGCAGCTCGGCGAGTTGCCAAGCCTCGAGAGCCGTGTGCGTCAGGACGCGCCGCTCCGCCGCTTCGCCGCCCGAAGCGCTCGGCGTTCCGAGCCCCATCCGTTCCGCCATCCAGCGATCGAGCGTCGCGGCGACCATCAGGCCTCCTCGCGCGCGGGAGCTTGCGGCCGATAGAGCGAACGGCCGTCGCAACTGGTCAAATTGTAGGCGCAGAACGGGATGACGCGCCGGTCAGGCGCGACGACGTGAATGTGACACTGACGCAGCCGTTCCACGTCGAGCGTCCAGGCGTCCTGAAACGCCATGCCGGAGAGGCCGAGCGTGCGGCTTCGCGTGGCGAGGAACGCGTCGAAGGCGTCGAGTCCGGGCGCCGCCGGGCCGCCGCCGCCAGCGCGCGTCCACTGCCCCGCGACATAGCGCCGTTCGCGCGCGACGTCCGGGCTGGGCAGATTCGCCCCGCCGCAGCAGGGCGCGGGCTCGCGCTCGATGGGAACGCCGCAACAAACGTTGGACGGTTCGGCGGCGGCGTGGAGACCGCCCGCGGCGTCGACGGTAAAGCGCCCGCTGAACGAGCAATAGGGATTTTCAGCCGAGCCGGGGCGGAAGTCGTCGCGATCGATCGCGCCGCGGCTGTACGCGATCAGCGCTTCCATCACCTCCGGCAAAGTGATGCGCGCCGACGCGTCCGGGCCCACCGGGCCGCGTCCGAAATAGCTCACCGGCTGAAAATGCACGGCGCGAACGGCCGGCATTTCCGCCTTGGCGAAATCGACGATGGCGCCGATCTGGAGAACGTTGACGCCGGGCACGAGGGTCGGGACCAGAACGACGCCGACCCCGGCCTCGCCGCAGGCGCGCACCGCGAGCTTCTTCAGCCGCATCAGCTTGGCGCCGCGCAGACGGCGATAGACTTCGTCGTCGACGCCGTCGAATTGCAGAAACGCGCAATCGAGCCCCGCCTTGGCCAAGGCGGCGAGATACGCGGGATCGCGCGCCAGACGCACGCCGTTGGTGTTGAGCTGCACGAAATCAAAGCCGCGCGAGCGCACCATGGCGACGATTTCCGGCAGGTCGTCGCGCACCGTCGGCTCTCCGCCCGAAAGCTGGATGTGAACGCGCCCGCCGGATTCGGCGAGCGTGTCGAGCCAGCCTGAGATCTCGGCGAGGCTGGCGTCGGAACCATGGCGGCCCGAGGAGGCGAAGCACACCGGACAATCGAGATCGCAGCGTGAGGTGACTTCGAGGAGCACGCAACAGCTCTGCTGGCGATGATCCGGGCAGAGGCCGCAATCGTGAGGGCAGCCTTGCTTCACTTCCGTCGCGCACACCGTGGGACGCGAATAGACCCGGGCGGCCTTCCCCCACCGCAAATAGGAAGCCAGCCCGCGCCACACTGGCGTGGAGAAGGTTCCGTGCGCCGGGCAGGTCTTTCTCAAGTAGACCGTGTCGCCTGCGGCGTAGCGCTCGGCGATGATCGTCGTCAGGCACACCGGACACACGCTGTCGGTGAGGCCAAGATGCAGGTGAGACTCGCTGCAGATCATCTGCCCAGTTCCATTGGCGCGAGGGCGCGGCCGGACATCGTCGCCGGCGCGGTCTCGCAGCCCGGCATGCCGCCGTGGGTTTCAACGATGCGGAGGATCGCTTGCGCGGCGGCGTACCGCTGGCGGGCGCCGGCGAGCGCCGCCGGATCGCCGGCGAAATGGGCGAAGCCGGGAGCGAAGCGCTCTTCGAGCGACACGCGCGTCGTTCCCCGCACAAGCTTGTCGGCGAGATAGACCACGGCGCCTTCGTCGACGTGTTCGCCGTCGAAGGAAATGGCCATGTGACAGGCGACGACCGCCGCGACGTTGGGAAAGCCGCACTCGCGCAACAGTTCCGCGCCGGCATCGGCGTGGCGCGGCTTGCCCTTGGCGACGTCGTGGACGAGCGCCGCCGCACGAACGAGATCGACATCGAGCGGCGCGCCTGCCGCCTTCAATCGCTCGGCGAGCCGGGTCGCAAAAGCGGCGACGGCGCGGCAATGGCTCCGGATCGGTTCGCCGACGCCCATGGCGTCGAACATCGCCTCGCATTCCTCGTCGTCGGGAACGCGTTGGCGCCCCAGCGCCTCCAGGAGGCGCCGATAGTCTTCGGGATGATCCATGTCGCGCAGACATCCCTTGTCGAACACGGCGACCTTGCGGGCTTCGCTCTCATGCCTGGCGAGGACGGCCCTGAGGCCCCCTTCGCCATCGCCACGGAGAATTTCGTCGAACAGCGAACGGCCGATGTAGGGCGGATGTCCGCGTTCGCCGCGGAACGTCGGATGAACGACGGCGGCGCCGCTCTCCGCCTCGGCCTCCAAAACACGCTTCAAGGTCTCGGCGCGCACCATCGGCACATCGACCGGCCATAGCAGGCACCCCGTCGCCGAGGCGGGCAAGGATGCGACGCCCGCCCGGACGCTGGTGTACATGCCCTTGTCGAAATCGGGGTTGGCGACGCCGACGACGCCGATGCGTTCGAGCGCCGGCGCCATGATCTCCGGGCGACAACCGTAGACGACGTGGATTTGCCGAATCCCAACCTCGCGCAGGCGCGTCGCCACGTGGCCGACCACCGTGCCTTCGCCGAACGGCAGCAACGGCTTGAACGCGCCCATGCGCGACGACCGGCCGGCGGCCAGCACGACGGCGACGATTTCCCTTCTCGGATCGGCATCGGCGCGGGGAGACATGCGGCGTCCTTTCAAGCGGCGGCGGGCGGCGGCTCGCTGATGTCGACGTCATGCTTGGCGAGGATTTCCTTGGCTTTCCTCCAGGACTCGAGAATGACGCCCGGGCAACGCTCCTGCTTGAGCTTGAGGTCGAATTTCATGATGTCGGCGCAGTTGATCCCGCCGTATTTCTCGGTCATCTCGCAATCGAACCAGCTGCTGAACTCCTCCAGCATGACGTCGAAGAACGGATGAACCTGCTGGTCCTCGCCGGCGCGGCCGGCGTATAGCCCCAGCACGCAGCATCCGCCGGTGAGCGCGCCGCAGGCGAAGCCTTGGCCCATGCCGACCGCCAAGCCGGTCACGGCGCGCACGAGATCGGGATTGTCGCGATGCTGCGCCTCGAGAGCCAACTTCATCAGAATGTGGCCACAGGTGAAGCTTTGCAGCAGCAGCTCGGCGACGCGGAACGATTCGTCATCCATGGCCTTCTCTCCTATCGCCAACGTCCCCGTCCGGCTTGATCGCGATCATGATGCAGTAGCCGGGCTTCGCTCGGCGGACGGTTTCCGCGTCGATTGCGCAAGCGCCGCCCCACAGCGCGTCGAGCGAGCCGTATTGGAAAATGAACTGCGCCGCCCAGCCCGCAAGCACGCCGGAGCGGTCTTCGAACCGCTCGATGCGGAACCCGGCGTCGATGACGGCGCTGGCGAGCGTCGCCGCTGTCGCCACCGGGCCGGCGCCGTGGCCGGCGGCGCGGGCGTAAACGTCGCTCGCCACGAGACGGCCACCGGGCTTGAGGACGCGGCGCCACTCCGCGAGCGCGCGCGCGCGCTCCGGCATCACCGACAGGCTGCACTCCGAGAGCACGCCGTCGAGGCTTTGCGAGGCGAACGGCAGCCGGTCGCCGTCGGCGACGACGAACGCGACGGCGGCGTAACGCGACCGCGCGCAGGCCAGCGCCGCCGAGCTCGCGTCGACGCCGACGGCGAGGATGCCGCGCTCGATCATCAGCGCGACGCTCGCCCCCTGGCCACAGCCGGCGTCAACCACGACGTCGCCCGGACGGAAGCCGGCGAGATCGATGAGCGTCTGCGTCAGCGCGAGGCCGCCGGGGCGCAGCGGCGCGCCTTCGCCGTCGCGCACCAGGCCGCAGCCGTAGAGCCCCTCGAAACTGGATTGCCAAACGCCCATCACTTGTCTTCCAACGCTTGCTCCACCTTCAACATCTTGCCCGAGGCGAGGTCTTCCGAGACGTAGACGAAGCCGCAGCGCGGGCAGCGCGGCAGCTCCACCGGGAAGGTCTGGCCGAGGTAGGAGGCCACGACTTTGCCCATCTCCAACGGGACGTCGCAGGTCGCGCAGACCAGGTTGGCAAGATCGGGCGCCCCTGCGGGCGGCGTGTTCGAGGGAGTGGTCATGGCTTCGCCTCGACCTGCATCCGGTGGCCGTAGGCCCGATGGACGACGAACTTGCCGCCGGCGGCTTCGTATTCGACCCAGCAGGTGAAGTCGCCGACCTTGAGCGACGCGAGCACGTGACCGGTCGCCTTATCCTTCAGCTTCTTTCCCGTCGCTTCGGCATGGGCGATCACGCGGGCGACGTCCTCGAGGAGGATCAGTTTGCGCTCCATCGCGGCGCGCACCGGCTCGGGCACGACGAGATCGATTTCAGGCACGGGATCGTTCATATCCTCTCCCCACAATTGGCGCAGCAATCGCGCTTTCAGGCGGGCCCGGTTGTCGCGGCGGCGCGAGAACCCGGGGTCGGGACGCGCAGCCGGATCGCCCGCCTGCGTGGCAGGATAGACCAGATCGAGCAGATGAACCGCGCGCTTGCCGCGCCGAGCGAAATTGTCCCGGCACATCGCGCAATACGTGAGGTAGTCGGCGGCGCTCTCGTCGATGCGGCGGTCGACGATCTTGTCGGCGAGCTCCGGATTGGCGAAGGACGCCAGCCCGCCGAAACCGCAGCAGGTCGTCAGCTCGGCGCCGCTCAGCTCGCGCACCCCGGCGCCGAGCCTTGCGGCGAGATCGCGCACCGCGCGTTGAACTTCGGTCGCGTGACGCCCGCTGCAAGGATCGTGGATCGCGAGCGGACCGGCGACGGCGGGTCGCGGTCCATCCGGCCAACCGATTTCGGCGATCACGCTCCACAGCGAGCGCGCCTTCATCTCGGGATGGAAATCGGCGAACATCTTCAGGCAGGTCGAACACGCGGTGACGATTTGCGGCTTGCCGAAGCTCTCCCATGTCTGGCGGAGCTGCGCCTTGGCTTCGTCGTGGAGATCGCGCCGCCCGGCCCAGTGCGCGGGCGCGCCGCAGCAGTCGATCATCAGGCCGACGCCGCCGGCTATCCTGCCCGCGAGGTGAGCGTAAATGCGCTCGACATGTTCGGGCGAGGACGCGGACAACTGGCAACCAGGGAAGAAGATCATGGCGCTCGCGGAATGGCCGGGCTGATGGCGGGCGAAAGCCGCGACCTCGGATCGGCTGTAGGCCATTTCGCGTAGCGCGAAATCGTGATGGGACGCCGGCATGTGGCCGCTTTCGACCATGTCGCGGCGCGCTTCGAGGCAGACCTGGGCCATGCTGAGGTCGTTGGGACAGAGCGTCTCGCACAGGCCGCACAGCGTGCAACTGTCGATCATCCGATTGGCCTTGCGGTGGCCCATCACGATGCCGACGTTGTTGTAGATGTCGCGAACATAGCGCTTGGGATAGGCGCCGTAGTGCTTGAGGTATTCGCACGCCTTGACGCATTCCATGCAGCGGCAGGGGAAACAGCGCGCCGCTTCGGCCATCGCCTCGGCGGGACCGTAGCCCTCCTCCGGCGCCGACGGCTCAACGGGCGGCTTCGGATCATGGGCGGCGACGTTGACATAGAGGCACGAGGCCGCCGCGCCGTCGTCGGCGCGGCTCGCGGTCAGCGAAGCGCCCTGCAGGAAGCGATCGATCGATGCCGCTGCTCGGCGGCCGTCGGCGACCGAGCCGATCGGCGAATAGACCTCGCCGGGCGCCCCGTGGAAGCCGCCGCCGAACACTTTCGGGTGGCTGGTGGCGCGGGTGTTGGGGTCGATGGCGATGCGACCCGCGTCGGTCAAGCGAATGACCGAGGCGAAGTCGAGCGCCGGACCAGGGCCGAGCGCCAGCAGCGCCGCGTCATGGGTTGCGATCAGCGTATCGAGCCCGAGCGGGCCGTCGCTCCCCACAATGCGCGAACGACAGCGAACCTCGACGCCGAGCTTCGTCAGGGCGCCGAGGTCGACTTCGATCGCGGAGGATGGCAGCGCCGCCGCGTAGTCGCACACCAGCCTCTCCAGCGGATGGGCGTCTGCTTCGAAGACCGTGACCCGATGTCCTTTCATCGCGAGGTCGAAAGCGGCGGTCAGACCCGCCAGCCCTGCGCCGACGACGGCGATGCGCTTGGGCTTGCGGATCGTCTGCGCAGTGCGGCGAACGGCGCCGACCGCCTCCTCGACGCAAGCGCGCTCCAACGCGGCGATACGGATCGCGCCGCCCGCTTCCGCCCTACGGCACTGGGCTTCGCAGGGATGATCGCAAATGTGGCTGAGGATCGCCGGGAACGGAATGGCGCGAGTATAAACGGCGAAGGCGGCGACGAAATCGCCGGACTTCATCTTCTCCAGCATGGCCCGGACGTCGAGATGCAGAGGACACGCCGTCGTGCACGCCGGCGGTTGCTCCTCGACGCATCGGGCTTCCCACCCTTTGACGCGCTGGCCGTCCATCTCCAACGCTCCTGTAACGAGAGCCCCGGGGCCGCGATTCGCCGCGGCCCCGGTTCCGAGGCGGACCGTCCTTGCAGGCAAGAAGAACGGTCCGCTTCAGCGCGTGAACGCGAGCTTAATGATGCTCGAGTTCCTTGGCCGCCTTACCTTGCTTGGCCTCGAGCCCCATCTTGATGACCTCGGGCAGCGCCGGAACGCGGAAGACCCGGACGCCGCAGGCGTTGTAGACGGCGTTGAGGATGGCGGGATGCGGCGCGGTCAGCGGCGCTTCGCCGACGCCCGCGGCCCCGAACGGTCCATCGCCGCGCGGCGTTTCGAGATAGAGGATCTCCATGTCGTCGGGAATGTCCTTCGGATAGGGGATGCCGCAGTCGCGCAGCGTGGTGTGCAGTTCCAGATCGTCGAAGTCCTCGGTCAGGGCGAGACCGATGCCCTGGGCGAGACCGCCGTAGATCTGGCCGTCGACCGTGGCCCGGTTGATGATCGTTCCGACGTCGACCGCCGTCGTGAACTTCACCACCTTGGCCTGGCCGGTCTCCACGTCGACTTCCACTTCCGGCATGAAGACTTCGTACATGTAGACGGGGAAGGGCGAGCCCTGCCCGGTCTCGGAGCTGCACGCCGTGCAGGCGGCGGCAGCCCACTTGCCGTCATAGACGAGCGGAATGTTCTCCGCCTTCATTTCGGCGTAGGTCCGGTATGTTCCGTCCGCCTTCTTCATGGCGTTCAACAGCATTTCCGCCGCCACCCGCGTCGCATTGCCGGTGAAGACGTTGGAGCGGCTGCCGCCCGCCGGGCCGGAGTTCGGCAAGGTGGTGTCGTTCATCACCAGCTTGAACTGACCCGGCTTGAAGCCCGCGGCCCGCAACACCTCGTGCGCCATGGTCAGCGTGCCCAGATCGGCGCCCTGGCCGTGGTCTTCCCAGGCATTGTAGACGGTGACGCCGGTCGGCGTCAGTTCCACGCGCGCCGCCGAACCGTCGGGTCCGTCGAGACCGCAGCCGTAGATGCCGATCGCGATGCCGACGCCGCGCTTCGTCTCCGGCGTGGAGAGTTCGGCGCAACGCTTCTTGGCTTCGAGGTACTTCGGACGCAGCAAGTCGAAGAGCTGGCGAAGCACCAGCACGTCCGGCTTCTGGCCGGTCGGCGTCGTCGAGTTTTCGTTATAGAGATTCTTATAGCGGAACTCGAACGGGTCCTCGCCCATCTTCTCGGCCAGGATGTCCATGGCGGTCTCAGAGGCCAGGAACGATTGCGGCGAGCCGTAGGCGCGGAAAGCCGATCCCCAGGCGTGGTTGGTGGCGACCGTGCGGCCATGGCCCCGGATGTTCTCGAGGTGGTAGCCGGCGCCGGTGAACTGCGCCTGTCGGACCGTCAAGAGATCGCCGAACTCCGAATACGGGCCGTGGTCGATCCACCAGTCGGTTTCCATCGCCGTCAGCTTGCCGTTCTTGTCGCAGGCGAGCTTGACGTTGACGTTACCGGGCGAACGCTTCCCGGTGTAAGTGATGTTCTGGTACTGGTTGTAGACCAACGACACCGGCTTGCCGGTGGCGATGGCGGCGACGCCGAGCAGCGCTTCCATGGTCGGCGAGAACTTGTAGCCGAAAGTTCCGCCGGTCGGGTTCTGGATCAGCCTCAGCTTTTCCGGCTCGACGCCGATGCCGGGGCAGATCATCGCGTGATGCAGATGCACGCCGATGCTCTTCGACTGGATGGTCACGACGCCGTCGTCGTCGATGTAGGCGACGCCGCAGTCGGGCTCCAGATGCAGATGCGGCTGGCGGCTGCAATAGGTGGTCACGTCCACCGTCGCCTTGGCGCTGGCGAAGAACGGCTTGGTGTCCGCGCCCTTCACAACCCCTTGCTCATAGTACGCGTTGGGAACGCCGGGGTGGATTTCCATCGCGTCGGGAGCGAGCGCCGCGAAGCCCGACATGTAGGCCGGCAGCACTTCGAGGTCGACCTTGACCTTCTCGGCCGCCGCGCGCGCGTGCTCCTCGGTGTCGGCGGCGACGATGGCGATCGCGTCGCCGAACTGGAAGATCTTGTCCTTGCTAAGGATCGGACGATCCCAGCCGTCGCCCTTGTTGGTCGGGAAGGTGATGAGGCCGGTGATGGCGTTCTTGCCCTTCACGTCCTTCCAGGTGATGACCTTCTCGACGCCTTCCATCTTCTCGGCTTCGCTCGTGTCGATGTCCTTGATCAGCGCATGCGAAACCTTGGCCTGCGTGAGAGCGAGACGCAGCGTGCCTTCCGGCATCCTGAGCGCGACGTCGGCCCCGAAGTCCCATGTGCCCATGACCTTGGCGAGGGCCGAGGGGCGTTGATACTTCGTGCCGAGGATCGAGCCGTTCGCCTTGGGAGCGGCGAGCACTTGGGCGGCGGTCTTCTCGCCGCGCAGCATCGCGGCCGCGTCCATCACCGCGTCGACCAGCGGCTTGTAGCCGGTGCAGCGGCAAAGGTTGCGGTTACGATTGAACCAGGAGCGCACCTGTTCGCGCGTCGGGGACTTGTTGCCGTCGAGCAGCACCTTCGCCGACATGATGAAACCCGGGGTGCAGACGCCGCACTGGGCGCCGCCGTGCGCCATCCACGCGGTTTGCAGCGGGTGCAGATTATCGGCCGTGCCAATGCCTTCGATGGTGGTGATGTTGGCGTCGGGCGCCAGCTTTTCCAGCGTCGTCTGGCAGGCGCGGATCGGCTTGTCGTCGATGACGACAGTGCAGGAGCCGCACTGGCCATCCTCGCAACAGACCTTGCAGCCCGTGAGCAGCATCTGTTCGCGCAGGACATCGGCGAGGGTCGCCTGACTGTCGGCGACCACCCAGCGGTTAACTCCGTTTACGATTAGTGAGGTTCGCTTCATTTTCCGTCTCCTCAGGCAGTGCGAAGTTCCGACGGCTGCGCCGCCGGGACTTGCGGTTCAACGACGCGCATCGCGGCTTTCGCCGAGGTGCGACGGCCTTCTACTTTCAGTGGCGCGGGAGCCCGCCCAGCTTTGCCCGCCAGTTCGCGCATGTTGCTCATCAGCGGACTTGCGGCGGCCGCGTTGCGGATGCAGGCGACCATCTCGGCGACGACGGAGATGGCGATCTCTTCGGGTGTGGTCGCGCCGATATTCAGCCCGACCGGGGCGTGAACTCGATCGAACTGTTCGTCCGTCACGCCCTCCGCCTCGAGTTTGCGGTAGACGGAAAGAATCTTCCGTTTCGAACCGATCATGCCGATGTAGGCGGCGGGCGTTCCGACCGCCCACTTCAGCGCGCGGGCATCGAGTTCGTGACCGCGTGCGGCGATGAAGACGAGCGCGCGGTGGTTCGGCTTGATAGCCGCCAGCGACGCCTCGAAATCCCCGGCGTGGATCGCGCGCGCGTCGGGGAAGCGTTCCTTGTTTGCGAATTCCGGCCGGTCATCGATCACTTCCACTTCGATGCGCGCGAGCGCGGCCGCGCGCGCCGTGAGAGCGCCGACGTGCCCGGCGCCGACCAAGTAGACGACCGGCGCCGGCCGGATCGGTTCGATGAACAGATCGAGACTGCCGCCGCACACCATGCCGATGTCCATGCGGGGGTTCTCGTGCAGATCGAACGAGATCATCTTCGCCTTGCCGCCCGCGAGAACTTCGCGAGCAGCGGCCATCACGGCCGCCTCGGCGGCGCCGCCGCCGACGGTGCCGACGATCGAGCCGTCTTCACGCATCAACAGTTTGGCCGTGGCGTAGGAAGGGATGGACCCCACGACGTTGACGATGGTCGCCAACGCGCAGTCGCGTCCTGCGTCCCTCTCCCGTATCAATTCCTCATAGACGTCCATCGAACTCTCCATCCTTCAGTGCTCAAGCCGCTTGCTCGAGCGGCACGCACGCGGCCGTCTGGCAGACTTCGGCGCATTGCGGCGTGTCGAAACTGCCCTCGCATTCCTTGCACTTGGTCGGGTTGATCTTGAAAACCTTGCCCTTGTGCGTGATCGCCTTGTTGGGGCATTCGCTCTCGCAAGCGCCGCAGGCGGTGCAGAGGTCGGTGAGGATCTGGTAGGCCATGGTTTCAACTCCTTTGCGGTTTTGTCGCCGCCTTCGGCTCGCCGAGGGCGCGCGAGTTTGAGTCAGCGCTCCGTACAGGAGACGCAGGGGTCGATGCTGTTCACGATGATGGCGATGTCGGCGATCTTGGCGCCGCGGAACATGAAGCGCAGCGCGTCCCAGTTCATGAAGCTCGGCACGCGCCACTTGACGCGCTCGGGCTCCGGCGCCCCGTTGGTCTTCAGGTAGTAGATCAGTTCGCCGCGCGGCGCTTCGCACTTGGTCACCGCGCGTCCCGCCGGAATGTCGGGGCGGTCATGGATATGCGCGGGGCCGTCCGGCAGATCGCGCAGGCAATCGCGGATCAGCTGGATTGCATGGCGCACTTCGATCAGGCGGATCATCGCGCGCGACCACACGTCGCCGTCGCCCAGCGTCGGAACGGGCACCTTCAGACGGTCGTAGGCGGCGTAAGGCGCCGCGACGCGCACGTCGTAGTCGATGCCGGAAGCGCGCGCGACCGGGCCGACGACGCCGCAGGCGATCGCTTCCTCGCGCGTCAGCACGCCGACGCCCTTGGTGCGTCGCAGGATCGAGCGGTTGGTGCGGTAGGTTTGCTCGAGCGTATCGATTTCGGGCGCGAGCTTGTCGAGCGACGCGGTCAGGTACGCGGCGATCTCCGCGTCGATGTCGTAGCGCGCGCCGCCGATGCAGATCGCGCCGAGGTCCATGCGGTTGCCGAACACCGATTCCTTGATGTCCTGGACGATCTCGCGCACCTGCATGGCGTGCATGAACAGCGTCTCGTAGCCGGTCAGATGCGCGAGGATGCCGACGTTGAACAGATGCGAAGCGACCCGCTTCACCTCGGCGGCGATCACGCGCAGGTAGGCCGCGCGTTCCGGGATCTCGATTCCGGCGATCTGCTCGGCGGCCATGACGAAGGTTTCAGGATGGCTGTTGGAGCACAGCGAGCAAATGCGCTCGGTGAGAACGACGTCCTGGTAGATCGTGCGCTTGGTGGTCAGGTATTCGACGCCGCGATGGACGTGGCCCGCATTGATCTCGACCGCGTTGACGGTTTCGCCCTGCACGTCGATGCGGAAATACATCGGCTCTTCGAGCGCGACATGGAGCGGGCCGACCGGGATCGTAAAGGACTTGCCGGCAGTCATGACGCGCCTCCCTTGCCACTCACGACCTTGTCCCACAGCGCCTTGGTGCTGGCGGCGTTGACGAGCGTCGAATAGGGGATCAAGCGCTCGAGCACCGCCGAATCGATCGCGGGATCGATAAACAACCGCCGCGGATCGGGGTGATCGCGGATCGTAATGGCGTAGTTCTCCATCATCTCGCGCTCGGCCCAGTCGGCGGTGCGAAAGTACGGCGTCAGCGAGGCGACGGCGCCGCCGCTGGGCACGTAGGCGATGACGGTCAGCGTGTCGCCGCCGAGGTCGAAGTGGTAGTCGATCTCGTAGGAGGTGCCGTCGATCGGCGTGCCGCCGAAGGTCATGGGAATCGCGGGCGGCTCGGCTTCGCTTTGCGCCGCTGCGTCGCCGTCGCCTTCTTGTTCCTCCTCTTCCTCGTCCTCTTCAGGCGGGAGCGGGGGCAGCGAGGCGGAAATCATCGACAGGCGCGCGCCCAGCGCGAGCATCGTCTTGGCGACCGCCGTCAACTCTTCGCGGTTCGCCAAGCCGGCCCAAGCGACCGTCACGCCGCGAGGGTTGGTCTCGGACGAGAAGTCGACGCCGCTCGGCGCGGCGGCGCGCAGCTGCGCGGCGATGTCTTCAGGCAAACGCATCACGACTTCCTCCTGCTCTTGAGGAACTTGGCGCGGCACTTCGGACAAAGCGCGCGCGCGTGTTCGAACTCTTCGGCCGAGTACGGCGGCCTGACGTTGGCGGTCATCGGCGCGGTGGCGAGCGCCTTGGCGCCGCACTCCGCGCAAATCTGGTTGGGGATCAGGCCGTGCTCGACCAACGCGAACTTCTGATCCTGCGCGTGCGAGAGATGCCAGTCGTCGGTCTGGCCGACCGACTTGGTCGGGCAATAGAACTCGCAAGTGCCGCAGAAGACGCAGGTGTCGTGCCAGCAATCGAAGGTCATGCCCTCAGGGGTGCGCTCGAAACGGATCGCGCCGGACGGACAGACCTTCTCGCACAGGCGGCAGCCCTCGCAGGACTTCGCGTCAAAGGCGATGCGGCCGCGAAAGCGCTTCGGCGTCGGGGCCGGCGCGAACGGGAACGGTTCGGTGTACGGCCCCTGCCTCAGGTTGCGGGTGAAGAGACTTAGAAAATTCATGACGTTCCCCTCACAGCCGCTGGCGCCAGATCGCGATCGCCTTCGCGATGCCCTCGATGATCGCCTGCGGGCGCGGCGGACAGCCGGGCACGTTGACGTCGACAGGGAAGTACTGGTCGATCGGCGCGCAGACCGAATAGCTCTCGCGGAAGATGCCGCCCGAGATCGGGCAAACGCCGACGGCCACGGTCACCTTCGGATCGGGAATTTCCTCGAACAGACGCTGCGCCGCCGCGAGGACGTGCCTGGTCAGCGGCCCGGTGATCAGCACGATGTCGGCATGGCGCGGACTGCCGCAATATTGGCATCCCAGGCGCTCGACGTCGTAGCGGGGAATGAGCGCGGTGGTGGCGAGTTCGACGTCGCAGCCGTTGCACGAACCGGCGTTGATCCGATACAGCCAAGGCGAGCGTGCGGCGACGTTCTTGAGTCTCTCGACGACGCTCATAGCGCCCCTCCTTGAACGACGACGACGACGGCGAGGCTCACGACGGCGAGCAGCAGCGGCCACTTGAGAAAGAAGACGAAGGCCTGGTCGATCCGCATGCGCCCCATGGCGACGCGCACCGCGGTCACGCCGATCAGCACCAGCGCCAGAAGTTGGAGCGCCCAGCCCGCCAAGCCCGCAAAACCGCCGAGCCCGAGCGGCATGAACAGCGCGACGCCGAGACTGAGAACGACCACGGCCTTCAGCGCCGACATCGCCTTGAAGAGGGCGAGCGCGGGACCGGAGTACTCGAGCAGCGGGCCTTCCAGCACCTCGGTCTCCGCCTCGGGGATGTCGAACGGCACGATGCCGAGGTTGGCGGGGT
>Ga0187848_10001341_pt1 | contig 21211 bp, 21 predicted proteins | sample June2016WEW_4_40_FD_132424 | JGI IMG/M metagenome (GOLD analysis project Ga0187848, IMG submission 132424) | Peatland microbial communities from SPRUCE experiment site at the Marcell Experimental Forest, Minnesota, USA - June2016WEW_4_40 | ecosystem: Environmental > Terrestrial > Soil >... | reverse complement strand
TGGTATTCATCCTCCAGCCGGCGCGTGACCCGGCCGGGTTTGCCCGTGCCGATGACCCGCCCGTCAATTTTCACCACCGGCACGATTTCCGCGCCCGTGCCCGTCAAAAAACATTCATCCGCGCTGAACAAATCGTAACGCGTCAGGTTCGGCTCGGACACCTTCAAGCCGGATTCTTCGGCCAGTTCAATCACCGTCTGCCGCGTGATGCCGTAGAGCGCGCCCGCCGACAGCGGCGGCGTGAACAGCGCGCCGTTCTTCACAATGAACAAATTGTCGCCCGTGCATTCGGCCACGAACCCTTCCGCGTTCAACATCACCGCCTCCTCGCAACCGCCGTTGTTCGCCTCGATTTTGGCGAGGATGTTGTTGAGATAATTCAGCGACTTGATGGCCGGGTTCAGCGCACTGTGCAAATTGCGCGTCGTCGGCACGGTGATGATGTCCAGACCGCGCTGGTAAACTTCCGGCGGGTAAAGCTGGATTTTGTCCGCGATGATGATGACCGATGGACGTTTGCAACTCTTCGGGTTCAAACCGAGCGTGCCCATGCCGCGCGTCACCACGAGCCGGATATAGCCGTCGCGGATTTTGTTTTCCCGGCAGGCCTCGACCACGGCGCGCGTCATTTGCGCGGGCGACATCGGGATTTGAAGCAGGATGGCCTTGGCCGAATAAAACAGCCGGTCAATGTGCTCCTTGAGTTTGAACACGCGGCCGTGATAGGCGCGAATGCCCTCAAAAATCCCGTCACCATAAAGCAGGCCGTGATCGAAGACCGAAACCTTTGCATCATGCTCGTCGTAATATTTGCCATCAATAAAAATTTTCATTTCAGAATCAATGCAGGTTATCGGAAAAATGAGGTTGAAGCAAACTTGAATTTGGCGCTGTAGCGGCGGCCATCTTGGCTGCCAGTGAACGCGGCTGGAAGCCGCGTGAATTTGCGTGTTTAAACACACAATCTCACCCTGAAGGGTGTACACCCAACGCTGGGATCTGTTTGGTGTCCATGCTCTTGCCGCGGCGAAACGTTTAGTGAAGCCTGGGTTAGTGTGTGTTCGATGTTCCCTGCCGCGTGAGTGGGAATGGATGCCCGCCTGTTTTTGGTGAATTTGCGTGACAGTGGGTGGGCGATGATTATATTTGCGCGCTCTGGTGACCCTATGGTCTAGCGGTTAGGACACCACCCTTTCACGGTGGTAGCCCGGGTTCGATTCCCGGTAGGGTCGCCACCAACCCCGTTTTTTCGCCTTTAACGATTGAGCTGCTTCTTGTCGTCAAATTCCAAATTACACAAACTGTTGGCATCCAAATCAACGACTGAAACGACCGGAACGAATCGCGCCTTGCACGCCGTCCGCACCGGTCAAAAACAAACACAGCTTTAATAAAAAGGCTGTTTGACGAGAAAAAGGTCAAAAACACTGCTGTCCCAAAAACACGGTTTTGGACAGCAATGGTCCTTCGCCATTCTCAATGCGCCGGACGGGTCGTTTGAAGCCACGCCGCATAACTGGTTTGGAGTGCATTGGGCGTCCATGCCCGGGGTTGAATCGCCATCCGATAATCAAGATTCATCCGTTCGCCCGCGGCGAGAGTGCGGATTTTGGGAGCCAGAATGGCGGCACAGGCAAAACGAAATTGTTCGGAGTTGATGATATACCATGGCGCATTCTCACCGGCATTCTTTGGATCGCTGAAGATGGCGATGCCGCCGATTGGCTTCGAACCTTCCGTAAAATTGCAGCCCACGGCGGCGGCGTTTGGCCGGGCACGGTCGCTTTCAAAATGGGTCACCAGCCCCGTGGTGCAGACCACCGACATCGTCAGCGGCAAACCCGCCATGCGGATGCCAAGGCCGGCGTAACCGCCGTTGACCTTGCCGTCGGGTTCGCCCAGCAGGGGCGTGCGATCCAGAATGGCCCCTTCCTTTCCGGCGGTGAACCGCGCGCGCCAATCAATGGTGTAGCCGCCGTCGGAGCTTGGCGCGGAAACCTTCAACTCGCGGCTTTCGGTCATGTCCACGCGATTCGAAGGATTGGTGTAGGTGACATCAAACCGGATCGTGGCGCTGCCGTCAGGTTGCGTCTCAATCACCGGAGTGCTCCAGCGGGTGGCGCCTTCCGCGTGACCCGTCGTGCGGTCCTCTTCCCAGTAGTTCACGTGGTTGATGTATTTCCAGGAAAACCAGAGACCGTAGTGCCACGGATGGTCCGCAGGTTTGAAGTTGGTCAGGGCCGGGCCGCCGGCGACCGTCAGCGGATGAAAGAACGGTTTGCCCTTTTGAGGATCAAAACTGAATTGCCACAGCACATTGGTGCCAACGCGCCAGGCAAGGGTGGTGTCCGTACGCTGCCAGTCGGCACGCGCGGCGGGTTGGGGCAGGCAGAAAACCAGCAGCGCCATGAAAGCGGCTTTACAGGAAACGCGGGGAAGTGGCATGCTCATGTGCATGACCCTGACAAAGAAGCCATCCATGGTCAAGCAACGGCTTTCTCGCAAACCACGCAGCAGCTTTCGGCAGAAAGCCGCAAATTACGGCGGCGGTTTGCCAACCGCCGCTACGCCGCCACCACATACCATGAATAAAACCCCTTTAAATTCCCTCACTCGCCGCGATTTTTTGAAGACAACGGCGGTCGGCACGGCGGCACTGGCGTTGCCGCTCATCGTCCCATCCCGTCTGCTCGGGGCGGACGCGCCCAGCAACCGGGTGCGCGTGGGCCAGATTGGATGCGGCCGGATTGCGACCGTGCATGACCTGCCCGGCGTGCTCAATTCCGGGCTGGCGGACATCGTGGCGGTGTGCGACGTGGATTCGAAACGGGTGGCCGCCGGCAGGGAGTTCGTTGAAAAATTTTATCGCGACAAGAACCTGACACCGCCCGCAATGACTGCGCATGGCGATTACCGGGAGTTGCTTGCACGGAAAGACATTGACGCCGTGGTCATCAGCCTCCCCGACCATTGGCATGCGCAAATCGCGCTGGCCGCAATTTACGCCGGGAAGGACGTTTACCTGCAAAAGCCGGTGACGATGACCCATGCCGAGGGCGTGTTGCTGCGCGACGCGGTGGCAAAATCGGACCGCATCCTTGAGGTCGGCAGCCAGCAGCGTTCCTGGGGGCCGAACGAGCAATTCCGCAAGGCGTGCGAATTCGTCCGCAGCGGGCGCGTCGGGCGTTTGCAGCGCGTGCAAATCGGACTGCCGGTTGACCCCACCGCACCGGATGACCCGCCGCAACCGGTTCCGCCAAATCTCAACTACGAGATGTGGCTCGGCCCGACTCCGGAAGTTTATTACACCGAACAGCGCGTGCATTCACAGCACGACATCACCTCCCGTCCGGGCTGGCTGCGCAACGATTCCTACTGCCTCGGGATGATCACCGGCTGGGGCGCACATCATTTCGACACCGCGCATTGGGGCATGAACCTGGAGCTGAGCGGCCCGAGCCGGATCGAGGGCAAGGGAGAATTCCCCACCAACAAAATCTGGAACGTGCATGGCGCCTACCACGTGGAACTGACCTATCCCGGCAACATTCGGATGACCGTGACGGACAAGTTCCCGAACGGCATCCGGTTCATCGGAGATGAAGGCTGGATTTTTGTTTCCCGCGACCCGCAATCCTCCACCACGGCCAGCGACCCGGCCTCGCGCCCGACTTCCTTGAAGCCGCTCGACGCGAGCAATGAAAAACTTCTGGATCCGAACGGTGTGACCGCGCAGTTGCCGCACAGCCTCGAACATCACCGGAACTGGCTCGAATGCGTCAAGTCGCGCCAGACCCCGCTGGCCCCGGTGGCGATTGCCCACCGCAGCAACAGCGCGTGCATCTTGAGTTGGATCTCGATGAAACTGGCCCGTCCATTGAACTGGGACGTTAAAACCGAACGGTTTGTCAACGACGACCAGGCCAACGCCATGCTGTCGCGTCCGGAACGCGCGCCGTACGGGGCGTTTCGGCTGGCGAAGGGTTGAGGACTGAAAATCCGTGTATTGTTTCCCTGCACCCCGTAGCGGCTTTCGGAAGAAAGCCGCAAATGTTTCAGCGGCGGGTTACCAACCGCCGCCACGCCTGTACCGCGTCATTGGCAGCAGAGTCGGAGGTTTCTGAACATGAATCGCTTTCTTATGATGATGATGATGTGCGGTGGAATCGCAGCCGTAAATTCCGGGTTGGCCCAAACCAACGACGAAGGCGCCCGATTTAAGTTGATCACGCTCGACCCCGGGCATTTTCACGCGTCGCTGGTGCAGAAATTCATGTACGCGGACATGGACCCGCTCGTGCAGGTGTATGCGCTCGCCGGCAAAGACCTGCAGGAACACCTCAAGCGGGTTGAGAGTTTCAATTCACGGTCAAACCAGCCGACGCACTGGCGCGAGGAGGTTTACACCGGCCCGGATTTTTTGGAGAAGATGCTCGCCGACAAACCGGGGAACGTCGTCGTGATCGCCGGCAACAACACGCGGAAGACGGAGTACCTCCTCCGCTCGGTGCAGGCCGGATTGAACGTCCTCGCGGACAAACCGATGGCCATCACGCCGCAGGATTTCGGCAGGTTGCAGCAGGCATTTGCGGTCGCGGCCTCCAATCATGTCCTGCTCTACGACATCATGACCGAGCGTTATGAGATCACGACGGAGTTGCAACGTGAATTATCGCGGCAACCGGCGCTGTTCGGCGAACTGGTGAAGGGTTCGTCAAATGAGCCCGCCATTACCATGAAAAGCGTCCATTATTTTTCCAAAACCGTGGCCGGTGTGCCGCTCAAGCGCCCGGAATGGTTCTTCGACGTGCGCCAGGAAGGCGAAGGCATCGTGGACGTCAGCACCCATCTGGTGGACCTGGTTCAGTGGGAGGCGTTCCCGGAACAGGCATTGAACCCGGCAGATGTCAACGTGTTGAGCGCGCGCCACTGGGCAACGCCCCTCACGCGCGCGCAATTCAAACAGGTGACGGGCGCGGAAAATTTTCCGGAGTTTCTAAAAAATGACGTGAAGGATGGCGTGCTGCAGGTTTATGCCAACGGTGAATTCACTTATCGGTTGCGAGGGGTGTGCGCGAAGGTATCCGTGGCTTGGGATTTTGAAGCGCCACCGGGCTCGGGTGATACGCATTATTCAGCCATGCGCGGGACCAGGGCGCGGCTGATCATCCGGCAGGGCGTTGAACAGAAATTCAAGCCGGTTCTTTACGTGGAGAAAACCGATGGGGTTGACGACGCGGCATTCGAGGCGGCACTCAAAAACGTGATTGCCGGCCTGCAAGGCAAATATCCCGGGGTCGGCTTCCGGCGGGAAGGGAATGCGTGGCAAATAACCGTGCCGGCGAAGTATGATGTCGGGCACGAAGCCCATTTTGCCCAGGTCACCGAAAACTTTCTTCATTACCTCCGCGACGGGCGATTGCCGGACTGGGAAGTGCCGGACATGATTACCAAATACGCCACGATCATGAAGGCCTACGAACTGAGCCGGTAGCCTTGTCCCGCCCCGGCTGGACGAACGTTCAACACCCGGTCCGCCAAGACGAAACTTGCTCCGAAGCCGCCCGTTTGCGAAGGCCTTCGGAGTTCGGAACAAAAGTTTGCAAGCGGTCGCCAGGAAGGGTGGTGGCCGACCGGTTGTTCAAGACCTTGGAAGAATTTCGATCCCGTTGATTTTGGGGTTTTCCTCTTTGGGGGTGAAAGTAATGTCCAGCTTGCCGTCGGTGACTTCCACATCAACGGTTTCGATGTAGGCCCGGTTGGAACCGCCGGCCTTGACCCAGATGTCAAAATCCTTGAATTCCTGGCCCTCGACATTGAACGAGAAAACACGCATGCCCGGGCCGGTGATGGCATCGTAAATCTCGGCAAAATGAAGCTTCACGGTGTATTTGCCGTTGGGAACCGGATACGAAAACGAAGTCATGTTGTACCGTTCGGTGCGATAAATCGCGGGGGTTTTGGTGTTGGCAATCTGCGCGTCGGACAGCTCATACGTGTCTCCGTCCGTAAAGCCCTGATCGGGAAGCCAGACATTACCCTCTGAATCCGTGAACGGAGCGGAAAGGCCGGCCTTGATGCGAACCGGCGGCACCACCGGCGTGGGTGCGGGAGTCGCAGCCGGAGTTGGTGCAACAACCGGTGCGGGCGCTGCAACGGGTGCGGTAGTCGGAGCGGCTACTGGCGCCGGGGTGGCCGGCGCAGCCGTCACTGTTGTTACTTGGGCCGGCGTTTTAGTGCAGCACTGTTCCTTGGGCGACTGGCAACCGGCAAACAAAAAGATGGTGAATACGGCAACGACACCGGGGACAAAACGTTTATAATTCATGTGGAAAGAATGCAAAGACCGGAAACGGGCGACAAGCAGTTTCTTCGTCGTGTCAATGCCGTGCTTACGTCCCAAACCTGAACCCGCCAAGTCAGAAAATCAAGGCGCGAGTTCGGCAATCAGACGTTCAATTGTCCACGTTTCGGCAGCCAATTTCAAGCCCACTGCTGGCGTGCATCCGAGCGTGCCGTGAACCTTGCAGAAATTGCAGGCCGCAATGAACAGGCTGATTGCGTGGCGGTGGTTTTCCAGCTTTGTACGACCACCTTGTGCCGGAAGGCCGAAATCAATCCGATAGGGAATTTCGTCAAAAGAGAGGCGTCACGGGATGGATCGCCCTGACGGTGCTTTTCACCAGTGCCCCGCGGCCGTTGACAGTTAAAGCAACCCGTGCGAGTGTGCGGTGTTGGAATATACAGGTGATTTTATGAAAACAAATCATTTGCAAAAAATGCTGGCGGTCATGGCCGTCGCAGGGCTGGCTCTGTCGGCGTCAACGGCGCTGGCACAGAATTCGTCTGCTAAAAACACTGTGCAACCGGCAGCGGTCAACGCGCCCGTGCCACAACTGGCTTACGGCGTGCCGCAAATCGTGCAGCTCGCGCAGGCGAAAGTCGGCGATGACACGATCATCGCTTACATCAAAAATACCGGGAACAGCTATGGTTTGAACGCAGACCAGATCATTTATCTGCGGCAACAAGGCATTTCTGACGCCGTCCTCACGACGATGTTGAACCAGCCCAGACCGGGGGTGGCCGTAGCCACACCGACAACGCCCGCGCCGCAGCCGATGGTTTCGACTGCCTATAGTGGACCAGTTTCGACGGCCACGGTTGCGCCGACGGTGACGTATGTTCAAACCGTCCCGAATACGACTTATTATTGCCAACCTTATTACTACCCGGCTTATGCTTGGTATCCACCGGTGACATTTTCCTTCGGCTGGGGCGGAGGCTGGGGCGGCTGGCATGGTGGAGGCTGGGGCGGAGGCTGGCGTGGTGGAGGTTGGCACGGCGGCTGGCATGGCGGAGGTTGGCACGGCGGCTGGCACCACTGAAAAATTCATCAGTGATGGTGACCGGATTTATCTTTTCGAGCCTAAAGGGGTCTTATTATTGACAACTCATAACGCCCCTCAAAGCATCCGGTTCAACAGCAGAAACCCCACGTAAAAAATGCAGGCAATCAACGCCAGCAGGGTCACGGCCAAAACAAAGTAAATTGCCCGCCTGTTCATCCGCGATTCAGCGATTAATCCATTTGTTCTGGTCGAACTCCAAATTTCGTGAACCGCTGGGGTTAAGGCTCCGAGCTGGGATTTCGAGAATGTGTTGGACATTGGGGTATAGGTTTCGTAGCTATCAAAACGTGCTCGGAATTACCTGAATGATCACCAAGTTGAATAATGCTTCAATGAAAGTTACAGATAACGCAGCAAACAGAGGGTCCGGTCCGCAATTGTGGGAGCGAATTGTAACTTTATCGACGGCAGTTTTCATCATAGTTACGGTCATTTTCCTGCTTGTTCGGAACGAACCATTTCGCGATCCAAATCTCGTTGTTCTAGCAAGGATTATTCTCTCGCTGGCAACGGCCCTGCTCGGGGCCGTTTTGCCGGGATTTATCCATGTTGATTTGCGGCTGCGAGGGCTAATTATCAGAGCGACCGGTGCTTTTGCGCTATTCGTTCTGACTTTATACGGAACACCCGCAGTATTACCCAACCTCAATTTGGGACTCGATCAATTAACCCCAAGGTTTGACAAGCTGGTTAACAGCCTTGATGAAATACGCAAAATTTTGGAAGCCAAAAATATGCCGGATAGCGAAAAAGAAAAGATAATCGTTCTGTTCAACAAAGGGGACAAATTAAAAGATGAGTGGCACTCTTTGCGTAACCAATACACTGAAAATGAACATGCCAGTCACGGGCTTTCATCAACTTTTAGCAAGGAGAAAACTCAAGTAGAAATGGCCGAAATTATGAATGATCTGGAAGAGACCATTGATGGTCTCACAACACTTGCAAAAGACCTGCCGTCTGTGTCGCCGCCACCTTCCAAGCCTGCCACTTTCCCGGTCGGATTGGAAAGTATAGCTCGTCCCTTCATTCTTACCAATGATTACATATATCAACCTATCGAAACGGGCGAAGCCAATGGTGGACGGGCAATTTTCAATTTTACCATTCCCGATGCCGGCTACTACGCAATTCAAGCGGTGGTTGACGCGCCGAATACCGAGGCAAACTCATTTTACGTGAATATTGATTCGCAACCGCAGGATCCGATTATGATCTGGGATATCCCGGTTACCTCTGGCTTTGAACGCCGCATCGTGAGTTGGCGCAACAATGGTATGCCAACCGAATTTCCGTCTGGCCAAGAACTCTTTAATCTTAGTCAAGGCAAACATCAACTTGTCATTGTCGGGAGAGCGGCTAATACGAAATTGAAAGTTATTAATCTTTGTATCATACAAGCGCCACCTACGCCGCATTTGCGTGTAATTGGAACGGTTCCTGAATAAATCGAATAACCTCAAGCTTTTTTATTCTCAAATTCTCTAGCTTGGATTTATACATTCTGGCGAATCGTTTCGGGCGTTGTTTACCAGTTGGGAGACCCGGTAACATTTCACTTGCCGGGGCGCTGCTTGATTTGAGCAACTTGGGAAGTGGCGAAAAGGATTTGGCTTCGGCAAAGGCCGTGAGGCCGACTGAGCGGGCGCGAAGGAGCCAACCGCGGGGCGAAAAAGGCGACGCAGCAGACGAAATTAAAAAACTTGGCAAATTCGGCCAAATCCTTTGCAGCGGAATAACGAGCACACATGATTTCTGCCGCAGCGTAACAGACAGCGTTAGACAATGGCAGTCTGTGCCGGAAGCAATTCGCTGCCGTGGACGAAACGGATGGCCGGACGAGACAGGCTGGATGTCCGGCGAATTGGTTTTGGCCGGGACAACGGCTGCGACGACAACGGGTGGCCGACTTTGAGACTTTCCGGCAGATCGCGGAATAGGGCGGGACGTTTTTTGGCCAGCACGCCGGCCAGCCAATGGCGCATGGCTGTCAGGATGGCATTGCGTCCGCGCTGGAATTGAAATTTTCGCTGCCAGAAGGGATGCCGGGCAAACACGGCCTCGGCACGGTGGGCGAGTTTGGTCGCGAACGCTTCCGGGATGGGTGTCCGAAAATAATCGCGCGCCTCGTCGAGGATGCGCCAGGCCAGATACAGCGGACAATAACTGGTGGCCCGTTCAAAATGACCGACTGGCTCGTAAATTTTACGTTCCATGCGAGCGATTATCTTATTTCATGCCCTGCGACAAAGGCTGTCCAACCCGACTTTAATTTTCTTGAGGAACCGGCACTGGATCGGCGATTTCCCTCAGCCCCTACGCCGCGCGTCCGCTTCCAGCGATTTGAGCAGGGTTGTCTGATTGCGAAGGGCAAAGGCGTTGCGTCGGACCAGAAGTTGTTTCAGCGCACGCGCGTTGGCGATCTTGACTTGTGCGGCGGAGGGTGTCCAACCGCAATCCGCCTCGCAAACGCATGCGACCGTTTCCACCAGGGAGAGGAGACGCTCGTTGCTCCGGCAAGTGAATGAACGAAGAAATCGCTTGTAAACATCCAGACCTCGCAAGGGGGGAAAGAGCCGGCGCATTATCCAATACTCCTGCCAGGCCCAGTTGATCTGGTTCGCCAGCGCCTCCGGTCCGTGAATCCAGGCGGAGGTCAGTTCGTTCACACGTTGGAAGAACTCGTCGAGACGCGGATCGAGGAAATCGTAATCAGGGGTTACTACATCACCGCGCAAGCGGCCTTCCGCGGCCAAACGCTCTTCGATGGGTGTGCCAGCGTATGGCAGCAGGCGGCAGAAGAGGGCGGCCGTAGAGCCATCGCCGGTGATCTGCCGTAGGAATTGCGCGTTGATCCGAACGGTTTCCAAGGTGCTTGAGGGGTCGAACATCATGAATCCGTAGCATACAAACAACTCCAACTGCTTCAGGAGCTGGACTGCCCGCAGGCTGTCTTCCACGCGCAGTTGCTTGTTCAGCGTGCGCAAGCCGGTGGGATTGCCAGACTCGAGGCCGAGATAGACCATGTAGAGGCCTGCCTCTCGCATGCGGCTGAAAAGCTCCGCTTCCACCTCGTCGGCCCGGCAACTGATTTTCCAGATCACGCGCCCACTCAGGTCTTCCGTGTGCAGTGCCTGAATAAACTGTTCCACCCAACGCCGGCCAAAAGCGCCCCAGATGGGAAAATCGTCATCCTGAAACAGGAAAATGGAAGTGCCGCGCTCCTCGTGCAGGACCCGCATCTCTTCCGCGACCCTGGCGGGATTGCGCACCCGCACTTTCCGGCCGTGAGCCTGGCCGTAGAATTGCCGGATGGAGCAGAACGAACAGTTCCGCGCACACCCGCGGCTGGCCAGCAAGGGCGCGACTTTCTTGCCAAGGATCGTTTGATTGTTGTCCGGGCGCCGGGGAAAGGGCAGTTCGTCCAGATCGGAAATGAGTGGGCGCGGTGCAGTGGTGACACATTGATGGTTGTTGCGGTAGGCCAACCCAGCCACTCCATGCCAGTCCCGATTTGCCGCAAGGCACTCCATCAACTCGGCCAGCGTCAGTTCGCCCTCACACCGCACGACACTGTCCAACCCGGGCACGAATTGCAACACTTCCTCATTACGCAGGGTGGGGAAGTGCCCCCCGGCGCAGAAATGACAGTTCACGCCGTTGTCCCGGAGATGACCCACCAAGTCGGCAAATTGCGGTAGGTAATACTGAAAGATCAGGGAAAAACCTACCAGCAGTGGGCCAACTTCACGAATCTCGTCCAATATGGCTTCGTGTCCTTGGCGGAAATCCAGCGTTTGCACGGCAAATCCGCGCTGGGACAGCACCGAAGCCAAGTATCCCAAACCAAGATTCCCCTGATCCTGAAACCCAATGAGTACTGCTCCGGGGCGACTCACGCCCACCTCCGGGTTCATCGTGCAACGAATGAAAAATATGCCGATTACCTGACGTTGCCGATAATTTCTTGCGCAGCCTTGGTGGCTTTCAACTGCGCCTCCAAGACGTTCCGCCCGAATTCGAGTTGAATCTTCGCCATTTGGATAATCGCTGCACGGTCAAGCCGGTTGATAATCCAATCGGGAACCGGATCAAAGATCGGACCAGGTTGCCAGTGTAATGCTGTAGCCAGTGCTTGAGGTACCTTTTTTGTCATAACGTCTTCCCATTTTTTACCTAACGTTTTCTTTTTGTTCCCAATGATCGCGACCATCCGATCACGACCCTCTACCGGGAGGTTATATGATTAGCATTCGCGTCAGGTGCGCGCAAGATCAAATTTCAAATGGGTCAATTCCTTCAAACGCGCCGCAAATTCCCACATCCTGGGTAAAACGGAGGAAGGTCACGGTTGTCTTCGTTCCACTTCGTAAACACCGCAGTAGAATTGCTTCATCTGCACTTGGGTTCGGTGCGGTAGCCAAGGAAGGGCGTGCGGGAAATTTATCAGCGTCAACCCGCGTTCATCGGCAAGATTCATTCCCAATTTTTGCGCGAGTCTCATTTGGCGGTTCCTTCAACGATTTTGATTTCGGCGGGGGTGAGGCCGTAAAGGTCACAGACCAGGGCGTCAATCTGGCGGTCGAGGCTGCGTAAAAGGGTTTCACCCTCACGCAGCGGGCCCCGTAAAAGGTTTTTGCAGCCCGCATCAAACCCGGCTGGCATGGTGGAAGCGAGTGTGCGCCGAAGATTTATCCGCGTCAATCCCGCGCTGGTTGAGGGCTGAGAGTTGAGGGTTGAGCCTCCGTCGCCAGGGCTTTTGAGGACAGGGGCTGAGCGCCGGCCATGCGGCGCTCAGATGGAGACACGGGCAACCAATCGTCATCAATTCTGCCAGTGATAAACTATGCCGCTGTCTCCGCCGCCCGCGATTGAATGTCCATCGCCCGAAATGGCGATTGGCCAGTTCATCGTTGAGGTGGCGTAATCCCAGATTTGCGCGCCGGTGACGGCGTTGAGCAGGTAGAAATGGCCGGCGGAATTGTAGCCATCCGCACCAACGACGTACTGGTTGTTGTCATCCATGCCCAAGCCCGGATTCGGACCTTTGATCGTCGGAAAGTTCCACAGAAGGTTCGGCGTGTAAGTGCCGCCCGATCCGGCTTTGTTTTGAATCATGCAGATGCCCCCGCCGCTGCCGCCCAACTCGAGACTCGCCGCAGCCACCTCCGTACCGTTGGTCGCCACATGCACCGACCAGACTTTCTTGCCGGTCGTGTTGACCGTGTAATCCCACACCGGTTTGTCCGTCGAGGCGAAACTGGCGCGGTTGAACATCTCCACGTGGCCGTCCAGATAAGCGACCGCAAACCAGTTTCCATCCGGCGTCATGTCCACGAACTGCGCATAATAGGTTGACGCGTTTGTCTGCCACAATTCCGTGAGCACCAGCGTGTTTGACTGGTTCTCGAAGAGGCGCACTTTGCCGGCCGAACCGCCGGCCACAATCCAATGGCCGTCTCCCGACATGGCCACTGTGTGAAACGTATCTCCCGACGGCGCATTCGTGCTGGTGGGCGTGTAGAATATACAGGTTTTCCAGATGGGGATCAGCCAATTCCACCACGGGACATGGATGTTTGGCACTATCTTGGAATTCCACACCAATATCGGAAACCTCAAAAAGCGAAGTTGATAAAGGCGCAGGTCTTCCGAGGCGGAGACAAGCCATGTGCCGTTGGTTGAAAGCGCAATCCCCTCCACCCGGCCCGGCGGACGGTCATCCAGCAGGCGCGCGCCCGTGCCGGTGGCGTAGGCGCGGAGAAAACCCTGATGCGTGGCGGTGGCGACCCAGCCGCCGGCGGCGGCGTATTGGCCGTCCCGTGAAATACCCGTCCAGTTCACGCCCTCGTAAAAATTGGTGAAGTCATTGTCCTGCCACAACATTGTGCCGGACTTGTTGAAGCTGGCGACCGTGAAGTTTCCCCAATTGGTGAACGCGAACGTGCCGGTGAAAATCACGTTTCCGTCACCCGACATCGAGAGCCAGTTGATGGAATTGCCCAGACTTTTGTTCCAGTCCGGCGCGCCATTGGCCGCTTGAATGGAGATTAAACTGCCCAGCAGACCCATTATCGCTATACGAAACAATTTTATTTTCATAGCCGTTTGCACGTGACGCAGTACTTTCCCGCGAGTGTTATAGACGTATAGCACTCACACGCTCATACGTTATGGCAAGCTCATACGTTACGACAACTGAGAATCTTTCAGAAATTTTACTGAAACAGAAAGGTGTCAAACCCGGCTGTCATGGTGGCATCGAGTGTGCGCCGAAGATTTATCAGTGTCAATGCCGCGTAAAAGGTCTTTGCTCTCACGCGGCACGCCGTCGTCGTGACGGTTTGGGAACCGGCCCGTTTCTGTCTGCGGCTGTTTCCTGCGCTCAAACCTCGATTCCAAACTCTCAACGCCTCGTCACACCAACATGCAGCAAGCGGATGAATCTTCAACATTAGCGCTTGATTATCCGTGGTACGTTTCATAGATTCCGCGCATGAAACATGGGCATCTGCCGTTGTTCACCATATTTTTACTGGGCCTGCAGGTTTGTCTGTCGGCGCAAACAGATGTGGTGACCACGGTTCAGGCAGGAGCGTTGGTCGCAGCGGCTCCACTCAAAACGAACACGATGGCCGCGCCGGCAACACCGTTGGAAGGTGAAGGCGGCAAATTTCTGTTGGGGATGCTGGCCGCCGGTCTGGGCGGGTTCCTGGCGTGGATTTTCAAGACATCGGCGGGATTCCACCTGACCCGTCGGCGCCTGATTTCCTACCTTCTGGTCGCCATCAATTCGCACCTTCGCCAATATAAAGATTTGAACCCGTGGCTTAAGACGGTGATGGAGAAAACAATCAAGAAAGGGCACAGCGTCAATCAGGCCGCCAGATATACCAAAGATGAATTGGGGGATTTGACGGAAATGCGTTCACAATGTCTCACCTACCTGAATCAGAACCAATTGGTCCAATTCACCCTGCTCTGCCGGCTGATGTTTGAATTGGAGGCGCTTTTGGACGGCTTCTGCAAGACGCTGGACGATTACAAAACGAAAGCGACCGTGCTCACCGATGACGATGTCGATTACCTAAAAAGGAAATATAATAGAATTCTCAGCTACCTGAAGGCGTTGCCGGTCGATGAGGTTAAAGACATCAACAAATTGCCGCAGGACTATTCGGGCATTGAAGGGGCGGAAGGCATTGTAACAGACAGCATTTCAACCCCTCCGACTCCTGCCGTTAAAACCCCGTGACCGGCGGGTGTGGCCTCGGTTGCGAGTGTGCGCCGAACATTTATCCGCGTCAAGGCCGCCGTCGTGACGGTTTAGTGAACTGTGGATGCCTGCACCGACTTGCCGCGTCGTAGCTTTGGCGAAGACGGGTGTTCATCCGCGATTTAGCGATTTATCCATTTGTTCTGGTCGAACTCCAAATTCCGTGAACCGCGGGGTTAACCCAATCGTTATGCAACTGAACAGGGCCTCGCGGCGGAAAAGGCGTTTAAAAAGGGAAGAAAAGTGTCGCGTAATAGGTAGCATGATAGGGAACGATCAAAATATTGAAAGATTGGCCCCATTTTTCCGTATCTCTTTTCGTATCTCTCTTTTCGTATCTCTTTCGTATCTCGTATCAAACGAATGGAGAGTACGGACGAAGAATCAATGGGGTCATGGCACGATCAGCTCCTCTTACTAATATTCAACAGTGGCTTAAAATGGCTGAGGAATCAACCTACAGCGCCTTGGTTATGTCAAAAAACCTGGAAGTTTCCCCGCGGCAATTACGGCGTTATACGCACACCCGCTTTGGACGCAGCCCGCAGGATTGGTTGAACGAGCAGCGGCTGATCCGCGCGGGCCAGATGTTGAAGAAAGTTCGGATGGTAAAAACGGTTGCCTTTCAACTCGGCTTCAAACAGGTTTCTCATTTCTCGCGGGAATTTAAGCTCCGATATGGTGTTCCCCCGACGGATTTTCTGGTTTGGAGTAACGGTCAGAGAAATCTTCAACTCCGGCAGAAACATGTCCGCGTCAGATAACAAATGTCCGCACCAGATAATACATTGTTCTTGGGGATCGCCTGAAACACGTCATAGCATAAGTACATAGCATCTTCATCAAAACGCAATGCCTGATGTGCTGTGTCGGATGGTAATGCGCCAGTGATATAGGGTTTTGGACTAAAGAGATTCAATTAGAAATGAGAGAGAGTGATTTATGGCGCCATCAAATCAAGTGACCCAAAATGGGAATAGCAGCGAGTACAATGTTAATCACCACCTTGTTGCTGCGCGCATAAATGTCCAAGTGAATCCGGGTCCTGGTTTCTTCCCGAGGTTCCCGTTTGACGTTGAACGCCAGGATTCCAAACTTCATACAACCACAACAACCACAATAAAACAGTAATTACCTTTATGAAAATCCACATTATTTCGCATTTAATTCGAAGAATTTTACTTTTCACATGTTTGTTCCCCACAATTCTGTTGGTCGGACCGGCCAATGCCGAAACCATGGCATTGTGTAATTTCGACGCGACGAACAGCACTGGCCAATGCGCCAACGATTTCGAGATCTTTCTCGGCGGCGTAGAAACAAACGACATCACATGGCTTTACACGGAAATAAAAGATGAAAACGGTCTCAACGGTTTTCCAAACGTGACCAAGACCGAAGTCCCCGGCGGAACACTGGTGACTTGGACCGGCAACACCAACTGCGGCACCAGCAGCCATTTTGGCGTTACTCTCGCGAATGGCGTCGTCCCCACTTCCACCAACCTTTCAGGAACTCTTTACACTTGGACTTATAATTCCGTACCGATCGGCAATATACCTGGCGTATGGCAGACACTGATCCTTACAAGCGGGTCGTTTCAGGTCGTGGTCAACAATCCTCTGCTGAACGAGCCCATATTTGTTCAACGCCGGATCAACTTCTCAACAAATAATCTGGCTCTTAATGATCTGATGCCCGATATGCCTATCTATACCAATGCGGCCATAATTGACCCCTCGCCCGTGATCATCCCTCCGGGAGGGGCACTGACCAATTTCTATATTGTGAACACAAATTATGCCGCGTACGCGCCGATCGTCAATGTTTTCGTTAACAATAACGGCCTGCCGGGTAACTTCGCCATCGGCCTCATCAACGCCATGAACGTTACGAATAATCAATTCTCTGGCCCTATTGAAATCAACACGATGGGCAACTACACCGTGACCAATAACACCGGCCAGGTTGCGAATGACTTCGAAACGTTTATCGGTGGCATTACCAATTTGAACGAAATAACCGGATATTGGACTAACACCAGCGATTTTTTATATCCAGGCTACCCGACTGTAACCGCGCAATTGGTTCCCGGCGGGGCTGTAATCACTTGGACAGGCAGCCAGACACTGCCCGGACACTATAGTCATTTTGGTGTAAGGGGTGTACAGCCAATCCCGCAGATGATGCCGGCCGTCAAATGCACTTGGACTTCGAACTCCATCGCGATCGGTGACTCGCCCGTTACTTGGCCAATCATTAGGCCTGGTGGAGCGGGCTTTCTTCAGGCCGTCATCGGCAATCCTTTTCCATTCAACATCTGGATCCAACGCTGGACCAACGCCCTGGCCGTGCCCCCCAACCTCGAGGCGTTGACGGTCACGTCACCCATTTGGACCAATGCGACCACCATTGACTTGCAGCCTGTCATGCTTGCCCCGGGAGAGTTTTTGACCAATAACTTCCTAACTTCTACGCAGAACAATACCTATGTCTTGGGTTACCAACTCACCGACATCAACAACACTCCGGATGTAGAATTCCTGGCAGCCTATGCGGTTGCCTCGCCACAGCCTGTGTTCACCAGCATCAAACTGTCTGGAACAAATGCAGTGATAACCGGTTTCAAAGGTTACGAAGGATTTCATTATGTCGTTCAAAGCTCCGCAAACCTGGCCTATCCGCAGCCCTGGGTGGAACTCTCGACCAATGTTTTCGACGTGGATGGTCAATTTAATTTCATTATCCCAGTGATTCCTGGTGTTCCACAGCAGTTTTACCAGCTCCAAACGCAGTAAGCAGAACGATTCTCCTTCTCCGTGGGGAGATTTACCCGCATGAGAACGGAGTGTGCGCCCGGGACCGTACCGACGTCAATGCCGTCATCGGGGCGGGTGACGGGTGACACCTACGCCGCCCTGATACAGACTGGCGAATCGTTCCGGGTGTTGTTTGCCAGTTTGGAGACGCGGTAATAATCCATGTTCTGTACCGGATACCATCCAATACGGGGTTTCTTCCTCGAATCCAGCGGCTCCGTGGTCGGTGGCAGGAACGAATCTTCCCCAAACGATAAACACAAATCCTGTTCAAACATTACCCAATGGTGTGATCTGCACACTCGAAAACGACACCAACTGCTACGATTTCATATTTGCATCGGCGGGAATTCTGGCCCGCTGCACTTGGACGGCGAGCAACGATACTACGGTGATTACCACCAATTTGGTTGGCATTGAGCGTTCTCAGGATTTAACTACCGGAAGCTGGCAGTTGATGTTCACCAACTCGTTCTGCGCGCTGGACACCGTTTACACGTTTACCGACACCAACGCGCCTGCCGGTAATGGATTTTATCGGGTTCTCTACCTAAATACGCCGGACATGGTGGATACCAACGACGTTGATTGACGCTGTCCCCAAAGTCCCTACTTTTTATATCCAACGGAACGGAATTGGATGACTGTATATTCTTGAATTTCGCCCAAGCGGAAGCCAGACTTTTGAATCTCGTTTGCAATTCCCGGCATGTGGACCACTCCCCACGGCACGATAATGTTATCCGATTGCGGAAGCCGGGCCTGGATTTCTTCCAAGAGGTGCCGGTTGCGCTTCCTGAGAAGATCACCCATGAGTTGCTCCTGAAAATCGGGAGGCGGCGAGTATTGTACCAGTTTCATTACAGTATCGGCGTCCACACCCTTTGAATGAATGAGCATGACCAGGTTGAGGAAATCAATTGTGTTCGTTGAGAACTGTGCGGTGTCCACATCCGCCATCACCATTTTGCCTCTGGTTGGCTCAAACCCCTCCTGTTGCTCGGCCAGATGGAGGAAATGCGCCATCCGTTTGTAACTGGGTTCGTTCGTAATCAGGTGATTCCGGTCAGTCACTCCTTCCATGAGAATGATTGAGTTTGTCGGGAACAATTGCGACACCTTGCGGTAAAAATCGGCTTCGGCGACGTGCTCCATCGGAATCAACTCGACCGTCTTGCCATCGTTGCGAACGTATTTTCTCACCTCAACCGTCAGACCACCCGGTCGCAGTGCCATGAAGCCTTCGCTGAAATGATTCACTGCCAGGGCAGCACAAAGGACAAGATAAACAACTATCGCGGGCAGCAACACGAAAATGTTCACCAGCAAGAACACGGACAGATTCAGCCAGCTAAAACGCCGGTTTCCAAGGTGTTTGTCCTCGACGATTGGCCAGCGGAACTTCAATCCACCCCGGAGCCAGTAAAGGATGCCCAGGCCGAAGATGACCTGACAGAACGAAATGGCCCAGTCCAGTTGCAGAATCCGGTGAACCCGGTCGTTGCAATAAATTAAAGCTGGAAACACGACAAGAAAACCTGCCACATAGAAAAGTGTGACCGGTAGAAACACGCGCTTGGGGATGATGGGAGTAAGTCCCATCAGGCCATAAACCAGCATCGCCACGAGAAATGCGAAAAAGGACAGAATCCCACTCATCACCGTAAGGAGATGAAGGCCAAAAAGAAGGCGCAAAGAGTCATCCACGAGGGAAACAGCGCCACAGGCCAGAAACAGGCCAAGGCACAGATTCAGAAGGATGGAAACCACCTTTTTCACAAATAGAAGAAGAACGCAGTTCCATTCATAGTCCTCGACTTAAACAAAACCGCGCTCTCGTCGCAAGAAATTCCGATGACGTGGTATGCACAATGACCGGCATCCGGTCGTGAATCGCCGCGACCATTTTATTTGCCGTCGTGGTGGTAAGTTGACGGGGGCTTGCTGGCGCGGGGCGATGTCGTAACGTATGCGCCTGATGGAGCACGTCTGGAATCGGGTGCCAAGTCACTGTCTTGTTGCTTCGCAGCCCGATAGCCGGTAAAACGAAACCAGCGGTTAGAACACTTTGTGGGCTGGTGGATTGACCACATTCTCCTGCTGGAATCCGAGAGATTGATTGGTGCAGTCCCGGTTCTGAGACCGGTCCGACCGCGATAAAATATGATTGAAACGTCAAAATCCGATCTATTGAGACCTCCGGGTTCATCCGAGGAGGACAACGCCCCGGTCAATGTTGATGCCATCCTGCAATCGATACTCGGCAGGGGAGGCGAACGTTTCGGCATGGTCGCCGCCGTTCTGCGGGGCGAGCGCATCATCGCCCAAGGTTCCGCCGGGGTTCGAAAGAGAGGGACCGCAGAGCGCATCACGCTCGATGATCGATTTCACCTTGGTTCCGCCGCCAAAGCCATGACCGCGACGCTCGTCGCGATGCTCGTCGAGGAAGGCAAGCTAAATTGGGCCACCACATTGGGCGAACTCTTTGCCGACACGGTGAAGCCCATGCACCCGGCGTGGGAGAAAGTGACATTGCGGCAGGTTCTCGCACACCGCTCCGGCTTGCCCTTGGACCCGGACGGTCTAGGTTGGGTGTTTAACCACCTGTTCCTCGCACCCTACGCCAGCTTGCGCAGCCTTCCCGAGTCGATGCGTTCTTCCGAGGAAACTTTGCCGCAGCAACGCCTGGAAATCGCGAGGCAGGCCCTTTCGCGCCCGCCGAAAATCCCTCCGGGCACCAAATACTGGTATTCCAATGTCGGCTACATTCTCGCGGGGGCAGTGCTGGAACACCTCACCGGTCGTGCGTGGGAAGACCTGATGCGCGAACGACTGTTTCAGCCACTGGGCATCAGCACGGGCGGATTCGGGCCGCCGGGCACCGCTGGTAAAACCGATCAACCTTGGGGCCACTCCTCGGTCGTTGGCAAACCGCTTGACCCGGGCAGCCCTGCCGCGCAATTCCCATTGTACTACGGCCCAGCCGGCCTGGTACACATGACGATTACCGATTGGGCAAAATTTATCGGGCTCCATTTGCGCGGAGATCCGGCCAATCCGCATTGCCAGGCCGCGCTGCTCAAGCTGGATACATTTGCGAAATTGCACGCGGTCGCACCCGCCACAACTTCTAAGGGGTGGGTAATGCGCGGGACAACCTTCCTGTGCACTGGTGATGCCGCACCCGCCGTAACTTACTGTGCCGGATGGTTTATCAGCCCAGCCGGTTGGGCAAAAGGCACCCGGCCTGGAGACACCGGCCGCCGTTTCTGGACCGGCGGAAGCAACGGACAGTGGCTCTGCGCCGCGTTCATCGCACCCGAAATTGACTTTGCCGTGCTCGTCGCGTGCAACCGCGGCCTGGACATCGCTATCTGGAAAACCCGCCAGGCGGCCAGGGCATTGATTCGGACATTTGCGCCCAAACGGACCTCATGATACTGGTCCGGCTCAGAAGTTGAAAACTGAAGCCCAAGTTTGAGCGGATGCTGATTTGTTCAAGCTGCTGAGCGATTAGTTTCTCCTTCGCGTTAGCTTTGACCCACGCCGCTGGTGTGAACTCTTTGATCTGGGTAATTTTTGCTGCTGGCAAGCGTGAGAACAAATCTTTCAAATAATCGAACGGATTTATTACGTGCCGCCGGCAACTGCCCAGCAGTGTATAAATTACTGCACTGCGTTCATCGAGCGCTTCGGGACCGAAC